>Ga0316205_10004083_pt1 | contig 13120 bp, 11 predicted proteins | sample 3monthpyrite_MG_FD_204941 | JGI IMG/M metagenome (GOLD analysis project Ga0316205, IMG submission 204941) | Microbial mat bacterial communities from mineral coupon in-situ incubated in ocean water Damariscotta River, Maine, United States -... | ecosystem: Environmental > Aquatic > Marine >... | reverse complement strand
TCGATTTAACTAATTTGAAGTCTTATGAATGTTTTTTTATAAACTATACTTGCTGGTTTTGCTGTCATTGTTTTTAAACACCCACACATATGCAGCCAGTGAGTTCAAGATATTAGTTTTACACTCATATTCACAGGAGTACACCTGGACAAAAAGTCAACATGAAGGTTTTATAGAAACCTATAATAAAAATACTAAAAATCCAGCACTGATCAGTACTGAATATCTTGATACAAAAAGAAGGCCCTATACGCCAGGCTATGTAAAAGAATTTACGGCATATCTTAAATATAAATATTCAGATTATAAACCGGATCTCATTTATGTTACTGATGATAATGCCACGCAGTTTGCACTGTATAATCTTCTGCAACTCTTTCCGTCTTCTCCCATTATTTTTTCTGGAGTGAATGATTTTTCTATAATGGATCAGATCGATAAAAATCTAATAACCGGTGTTTTTGAAAAAAAAGAAATATTACCAAATCTGAAACTGCTAAAACTTATCGATAACAATATTAATGAGATTATAGTGCTGGGTGACAACTCAAACACTGATAAAGCAATAAAGATTGAAGTCGCTGAACAGCTTAAGCATCACCCTGAAATTAAAGCAACATATATACAAAATAATCAGATAGAAAAAGTGATTTCTATTTTAAGTCCTCTGGCAGAAAAATATGTTTTTCTAACGACTATCGGAGGAATGGTTGATTCAAACGGTCAGCATCAAACACTCGAGCAAAGTATTAATAAAATCACTAATGCGGGTAATTTTATTATTATAAGTATGGAGGATAGTTACCTCTTAAGCGGTGTATTAGGTGGATATGTGACCAGCGGTAAACGTCAGGGTTATACTGCGGCGACCCTGGCTCTTGAGTATCAGCGGGGCAAACCAATTATAGAAATGCGCCCTGTTTTAGTCAGTCCTAATGAATACATATTCGATTATGCAGAACTGGATAAAAATAACATTAAACTATCAGCTGATATACTTGCCACAGCTAACATACTAAATATACCTCTTAGTTTCTATCAGCGAAATAAAAATATTGTCACTATTATATTACTTGTTCTTACGATCACTATAATAATACTTATGGCGATATTTATTGTTTTAATTTCTCTGAAAAATAAACAAATAGAAAATACATCGAATAAAGTTGAGCAACAATCGCTAAAATTACAGAAAATTAAAGAAGCCCTTACTACAGCACAGGAGCTCGCTCATCTTGGAAACTGGGAATGGAACCCGATGAGCAAAAAGACAATATGGTCAGATGAAATATATCGTGTCTTAGGTGAAAGTCCACAGAGTATAAAAGCCAGTTATGATGAAATAATCGAACGTATACCTGAGAGTGAACGAGAAATAATTGTAGCTGAGATACAGCAAAGTATTCAGTCGTTCACATCTTATGAATTTGAACATAGAATAATCAGAAGTGACGGTACAGTAAGATATGTTCGTCAGGTTGGGGAGATACATAAAGACTCAGTAGATAACTTGCCCATTCTCGTGGGTACTATTCTAGACATCACACAAATCAAACAAAATGAGCTCATAGAGCTAGAAAGGTTGTCTAAAATAGAGCGTTATCAGGAAGCGTTACTTGAATGGTCTCGCGTAGATTATAAAAATATTGACCAGGCGTTTAACCGTGCAACGGAAATATCAGCTAATACACTAGATATTGCACGGGTCAGTATTTGGCTCTATAGCGATGACTTTTCCTCAATAAAGTGTCATAACTTATATGTACAAAATGTTGGGCACGATAAAGGCTTTGAGCTTCTTAAAAAAGATTTTCCGAATTATTTTAGAGCTGTGGCCTCTGGAAAAATGATAGTTGTTGATCAGGCTCGAAAAGATGTAAGAACTAACGAGTTTACTGAATCATATCTGGTACCTAATGAAATTTATTCAATGCTGGATGCCCCAATCTATTACGCAGGTGAAATTATTGGTGTGGTTTGTCATGAATATACAAAATCAATTCACAGTTGGAGTTCGCAGGAACAGGAATTTGCCTCTGCCATTGCCAGCACGGTATCTCTGTCGTTAGAGATTCAAAAACGTCGAGAAATGGAAAAAGAGCTTGAGCATCAGGCCTATCACGATGCACTTACTAAATTGCCCAATCGTAGTCTTTTTGTTGACCGTTTAGATCAGGCATTAAAGCTGGCGCAGCGTAATAAAACTATTCTGGCAGTATTGTTTCTAGATCTGGATAATTTTAAAGAAATTAATGACTCACTTGGTCATGCTGCGGGTGATCAGGTTTTAATTGAAATAGCCAGTCGATTAAATAATAATCTTCGTGAAATGGATACCATTGCCCGGTTAGGAGGTGATGAATTCACACTGATAGTGAGTGAATTTAATGATATGCAATTTATACATGAAGTAGTTGTTAAGTTATTTAATATATTACAACAGCCTATGAGAATTAATGAGCACGAATTATATGCTACCAGTAGTATAGGCATAAGTATTTATCCTGATGATGGTCAGACATCAGAAGCACTGCTGAAGAATGCTGATGCGGCTATGTACAAGGCTAAGGATTCGGGGCGCAATAGTTTTGAATTTTACACCCATGATATGACAGAACGTGCATTTGAACGGGTGCTGATGGAAACCAATTTACGTCGTGCATTAGAACAAAAGGAATTTATTATTTATTATCAACCTCAGTATGATGCTAGTACACAAAAAATAATTGGTATGGAGGCTTTACTGCGCTGGCAGCACCCTGAAATGGGTATGGTTTCACCGGGTAAGTTTATTCCAGTGGCCGAAAACACCGGGCTTATTATTGAACTTGATCGCTGGGTAATGCGGACTGCTACGAAACAACTTAGTCAGTGGCATCAGTCTGGTTTAAAGCCGGGTAAACTCTCACTGAATATGGCAACTAAGCAACTTGAGCAAAAAGATATTTTAGAATTTATTAAAACAACTTTAAGACAGAGTAATTGTAGGCCAGAATGGATTGCATTTGAAATTACAGAAAGCCAGATAATGAAAGATCCACAAAAAGCTGTTTCACTCTTATTAGAAATTAGCGAACTTGGTATTGAAATAGCCGTAGATGATTTTGGTACAGGTTATTCGTCACTAACATACCTTAAAAGATTGCCTGTCGATAAATTAAAAATTGACAGGGCTTTTATAAATGAGCTGCCTCATGATGAAGAGGACGTTGCCATCGTTCGCGCTATCATAGCATTGGCAAAAAGTTTGAAACTAAGTGTTATAGCTGAAGGGGCTGAAGACCAGCAACAGGTTGATTTTCTAATTGCTGAAGGGTGCGTAGATATACAGGGCTTCTTTTTTGCCAGGCCTATGCCAGCAGAAGATTTTGAAGCTTTAATCAAATAGTTTATTCAAACTAAATATAGCGACTTTATATCGTTCAATTCTGTGTAACGATTAATTAATGATAATGTGTTTACTGTGATCAGCTGATAATGTGCTGGTGCCCGGTCTCAATTGTTTGTAATATTAGAGGGTAATATGCTCTGTCTCATCAAGTTCTAATAGCATAGTCAATTTATTTCTTTTTAACTGATCAAATATAATAAGGATTATTAATCATGTACACACTTACTCACGAAGGCGAAAATGTTGGTCACAGTAAACTCGAACGTGGAGACCCTTCAATAAGCTCGGTATCAGGTATATTTAATAATATGGGTGGCTCTATAGCATTAGCCGCCTGGATTAAAAGTATCGGTGGTAATGAGGATGATGGAGTTATCTTTATTGAATTAAATAAAGATTTCAGTTTGCTTGATGATGCAGGTACAGAAGTTGAGTTTCAGGGTGGAAACCTGATCTCAATACCCGACGAAGATGAAGTGTACCTTGATATTACAGGGGTATCTGAAGACGACTATAAGGCGTACTTTGCAGGACATATAACAGCTCTGAAAAATGCATAACCAGTCCCTAATTAATAGTTTCTAATGAATAATATGCTAATTAGTACACCTTTAAGTAAAGCTTTTATGGGTGTTGTAATGAGATTGAAGGCTAAATAAATCTAAGTGTAATAACCCCTCTCTGATTTTATTTTGATGGGATGTTCATACGTCCAAAGAGTTTCTGATAATATTGTTAACATAAAAAAGTTATGAGGTTTAGTATGTCGTCATGGATTCCCTTAATTAAAACAGCAATACCCTATGTAGTACAGGTTCTGTCTATTGCTATACCTGCTTTCACCTCGCGCTCATCTCATAAAGAGTCTGACGATATAGTTCCAGAGCAGGTAGCCGAGTTACAGGCAGCGGCCACTCAAAACGCTGAGTCGGTTAAAATATTGGCAGAACAACTCAAAGATACTTTAGAGGGCGTAGATTCTGCAGCTGTTAAATTGCAACAAGAATTATTGTTTACCAGAAAGCTAAGTATAGTTGCCATTGTACTCTCAGTGCTGAGTGTGATTGTTGTTATTACTATGTAGATAATTAGGGTTAAGTCACATTTAATTTTAATATTAAGCGTATTGTATTTATAAATGATCAACTTTAGGGTTTTAAACAGGGTAATGATATGAGATTTTCAAACATAAGTATGTTGTTAATGATGCTTGTTATTTCATTAGATGTGAATTCACAGAATGTAATGGACTCGGTTGTGCTTCAGTTGTTTGAGCATAAATTTCCTGTGGATGTTTATAATAAAAAAGATATAGTCTGGGAGCATGGTACGTATTCGGTAACAGTCAAAAAAAATGGTAAACCGAAAATAAAAAGCAACGATAAATTAATTAATGCAATAATGCCTGTTAAGGTTAATTTACATGCACGTATTAATAAGGATTTGGGTGTTACTAAAATTAGTATCAATTGTCTTGCGGAGTTTGTAACAGATGGTGATTTAAGTATCATACCGGACAGGAAGAGCAAATACAGAAAAACAGATGCAATTGTAAATATTATTGTGCCTAATGTTGATATGAATTGTGATGGATTAAAGATTCCAATTTCAGCTCAATTACGGAGTCTTGTTGCTCAAAATAAGGTTAAGTGGGAACAAACTATAAAAAATAAGTATCTTTATATGTGGAAAAGTTAAATAAAAGAATAAAAGGGGACGGAGGGATTAAACTTTAATCCCTCCGTCCCCTTTTAATGAGGTTACTGACAGCGGCTCATAAAGCGAGCTGCTTTAGTGCTGCAGGCATCAGCACCGTGTGATTCTGTGTTATATGTGACATTACTTACAATTGTATTAGTTTCAATTGGTTTTTTACTTTCTGGTTTTACTTTCGAAGTCCTGGTTGCCGCAATTTCTTTTTTCAGGGCTTCAAGTTCTTTTCTTTCTCTGGCGAGTTTGTTCCGTTCTGCTTCAAGGCGTTTTAGCTCTTTAGTGTTTGTTGATGGCTTTTTCTTTTGAGGCTTATGTTTCTTTGGATTGTTTTTTGCAATCTTATTATTTTTAATTTCTTTTTTAGTCGGCTTGCTCTTTTGATCTTTATTAATAGTTGCTAACTCTGCGCTCTTTCTTTTCTTTATATCTCGGGCAGCAATTATATCACCAACTCTATTAAGGTTAGCTTCAGCGTCAGTGTTTCCTCTATTAAATGCTAATTTATAGTAACGTTGTGATTTTTTCAGGTTCTTTTTAACACCTGTGCCATCTTCATGTATTCTTGCAAGAATCATTAATGCATTTTCATCGCCCATTTTGGCGTCAGAATATACACTTTTTAACCACGCTTTATTGTGGTTTTTAAAGCCTGACTTTTTGATGTCAATGAATTCTAGTTGTCTTTTAGCCGCAGTATTGTTATTTGAAGATGACTTTTTATACCACTTCATTGCCAATGACTTGTCTTTTTTTACACCGCGCCCACTTTCATACATGGTAGCTAGCCTGTACTGTGCATTCGCATCACCACCTTTAGCGAGTTTTTGCTGAAATTCAAAAACTTCATTATCATAATTAGCAGCGAAAGCAGTAGATGCCGATGCAAATAATATTGCCAGGCATTTAATAAATAAATTTATAGTTTGTTTTTTCATAATTATCATCAATGTTTCCTCGGCTATACAGTAATGCTTACATTCACTGAATTGTTATGTAAAGCATCATTCTATTAAACACAGTGTTTATTATGCAAAAGAAAATCAAGTCGAAATATAAGCTCAAATAACTCCTCTAAGAAGTTGTTGAATATTTATTCTCAATCTTGTTTTACAAATCATTGATCATTTATTATGAAAGCAACCAGAGTGGAATGACTATTGAAATCATGGAGTTGCTTTTGTTTACTAAATATATATTAAAGAAGCAGGTTCTAAAAGTGGTTTCCGACAGGAGGTAGTATTTGGTCTTGTTCTCTAATTCGTATGGGGGATAATTAGTTTACATTTAGCTATAAACCGCTATTACAGTATCTGACCACTGTTATCATTTATTAATACAGAGTAGCTCTAAATGCTTTGGGTTAACACATAAGCGATTATCGCACTTTTGTTTTGCTAGATGTCCTTCTGGAATATCTCCTATATAGCCTATATAGCTGGCATTTTGTGCGCTTTCCATTTTGGTTTGATTGTTTTCGTCGTTAATCATTATCCTGCCGTAGCCACTATTTGAAATTTGTCCGTTCCAAAGCCAGCATTCGCTGTTATTATCTTTAATAATGTTCATTGAAATTTTTTGCTTGATACGCTCATTCATAATCTAATTCCTTACTGTTTTAAATATGTATTTTACTCGGCTTCCTAACTGTATAAATAGAGTAAGATTGAAGCTAGTGGCTAGATAAAAAATGTCTATATATTTTGTGTAAAGTTTATGGCTCATTGCTTTTTATCTAAAACTGTTTGGTCATTAATTGTCATGCGCCAAAGTTTGCCATTGCAATAATCATAGTTAGTGCATTTTTTTGTGCAACCTCTGCACGGCAAACGCTTAGTTTCTGACTGGTAATAAGCCGCGGTTGTTGTTTTGTTTTTCAACAGTTTGCTCATGAATTATGTCTATTTATATGGCTATGACCAATTAAATCAATCATCATCGGTGAGCGACTAGTATGCGTAAGTGTTTGCATTGGTGTGTCCTTTTATAGATTGTGGGCTTTATTTAATTCAGTTAGTACATCTTCCTGCACATGATGTGCCGTAGATAATAAATATGGCACTATACAAGCATCTGTTTCAACCTGATTTATGCAACTGATAATTGCATCTGGTATCAGTGGTTCTTTTAATTGTAGAAACCCGGTTTCTACAATGGGGTAATCATTAGACGTTTCTTTGGTTATAATATTTGTCAGGTCTCTAACGTCATCTTTTGAGGCTTGCCTTTTGATACCATGCGTAACTATTACAACAGCTTTCATTGTTTTCTCTTGTTAAGTTAGTTTTTAATTTGGGTTTTGTAACGTACAAGTGCTTCTTTTCGGCTAGAGCCTAAGTCTATTATTTCGTCATTGATAAGTCTGTCTGGTTGTAACCAATAATTTGAGTAAGCATTATTTTTATCAAATTTTTTAGATTGTGTATCAGGGTTAAAAATCCGAAAATATGGTGCAGCATCTACACCACAACCAGCTACCCACTGCCAGCCCATACTATTATTTGCAAGATCTGCGTCTACCAGGGTATCCCAAAACCAATTTGCGCCATGTTGCCAGTTTATTCCCATGTTTTTTGTTAGTAGTGAAGCAACTAACATGCGTACTCGATTGTGCATACTACCGGTTTCCCACAGTTGTTTCATACCCGCATCTACCAGAGTTATGCCGGTATTACCTTGCTGCCATTTTTGTAACATCTCTTTATCATCTTTCCAGAAGTTAGGCTTATATTTTTCATTCATTGGTTTAAGGGCTGTATGTGGGAAGTGATACATAATATATTGTGCATACTCTCGCCAGATTAGCTGACGCAGAAAACCTTCTGCAGCGACTGAATGATTTATGCTATTACCTTGTATTAATGGAATTAAAGCACTAAGTACTTGTTGTAAGCTTATTTCACCAAAATGTAAATGTGCTGAAAGTGACGAAGTGGCGTCTGTTGCCGGATAGTCACGGTCTGGAATATAATTTAATATTTTATCTTCGATAAAATGATCTAACATTTTATGGGCAGAACCTTCACCATGTGTCCAATACTTATTCAGTTTCGAGTGCCAGTTATGAGTGTCTAATAAATCCAGGTTACTTATTAAGTATTTATCCTTTAATTTAATTTCTTCTTTCGAAATGGTGTTTTTTATGTGTTGACTGCTTTTAGGGTAATAGTCAGAAAAATTCAATTCAGCCCGAAGTCTTCTATAAAATGGGGTGAACACTCTGTATGCTGTTTCGTTGCTAAGAGTTAAAAATTTAGAAGGAGAAGGTAATAATCCAGGTGTAAAACGTTTAACTGTAATGTTTTGCTTGTTAAGTTGCGCTTCTATTGTATTTTCACATTTGACTCGGTTTGGCTCGACTCTGTTGGTCCATACTACTGAATCTATATTATGCTTATTTACCCATGAATTTATCTTCTCTACAGAATTTCCCTTAATACAGTGGAGATTAATATTTAATTCTAATAGATCTTTTTTAAGGCTACTTAAACTTTGTTGTAACCACCATCTTGATGCAGCGCCTTCAGACCATGGTGCATCTTCTTGCGGGCTATGAATATACACAGCAATAACTGGCTTACTCTGACTCAAAGCCCAGTCTAATGATGGATTATGATGTAGTCGTAAATCACGTTGAAACCATAGCAGTGTATTCATATTATTCTGACTGTGACGTATTTGGAGTTCTGGATGCGGTGTATGCGGGAACATGGCTTTCAAATACGCGTAATGCTACTGAAATACTCTCGCCAAGTAGAATGCCACCTGTTGATTCAAAATGATCTGTATCGATTAAATCATCTGAGCCACCAATAAATACGGGTACGTTAATATCATTAACTACATCTTTTAATTCACTGTTTATGTTTTTATCGGCCTCACTTTGAGAGCCGAGTACAACTGCTTTTGCCGCTGAACGTTTGACAATATAGCTGAGTTGGTTAAATGGTAGGTCAGCACCAAAATATAGAACTCTATAACCACGTGCCATTGCTGATAATGCGAATAACATGAGTCCTATTTCATGGTATGAACCCGGTACGCAAGCACAGATAATACGAGTGCCAGTCGCATGTGAATATGAGTGATGGAAGCGTGCTCCAAGTCGATTCTTTAACCAGCTAGTATAAAAGTGCTCTTCTGCAATGCCGCTATCGGGCCTTTCTTTCCAGGCTGTACCTAGTTTACGTATTACGGGCTGAATAAGCCGGTCGGTAACCATATCAATTGGATACAGGGATGATGCTTCGTTATAGATTGCATCGATTCTTTCAATACTAAAATCACTACTTGCTTCAAGTGTTTTTTGTATAAAACCATCCCATACGTTCTGCCTGGCAGCCTCATTATTATCTGAATTTGTACCATTGAGCGGTGAAATTTCAGATTTCTTTGTAGAGGTTTTATCTGTTAATAACATCTCTGCTATTGACGGGAGAGTATGACCATCATTGAGTAGGTCAATAATCTTAAGAACACGTTTAGTGTCATTATTACTATACAAACGATGACCTTTAGGCGTCCTTTCAGGCTTTAAAAGCCCATATCGTCTCTCCCATGCTCGTAGAGTCGATGTGCCAACAGTAGTCATCTCCGAAAGTATCCTTATAGGAAATCTGTCATTATTTATTTCTAAGTTAGCTTCGTTCATGGGTAATAACTTCTCATCATTCATAGTTTTTTGTCTAGCCATGGATTTATTGTACAAGAATATTTGACTTGTGCAAGTATAGCGTATAATATTTTAATCATTGTACAAGTTTGTTGTACAGGAAATTAATCGGATAAGTGGATTAAACGCTTTCTTAAGGCTTTAAACAAGGTAGATAAGTGTGAATAATCAAAAGACAGATAAAACATCGTCAAGTATGAGTTATCAGGGGAAAAGGTATTTAGGTCAATCTGCATTCAAACATGGTAGAAGGGCATCGATGGGGGTTCTGTTGGTGAATTTAGGCACGCCAGAACAACCTACAACGTCATCTGTCAGGTCTTATCTGGCTGAATTTCTTTCAGATAAGCGTGTTATTGAAATTCCCTATTTTATCTGGAAGGTGATATTACACGGCATCATATTACGTATCAGGCCAGCCAAATCGGCAAAGGCTTATCAAAAAGTATGGAGTGATGATGGCTCGCCTTTAATGGCAGGCACATTAGCACTTGCAGAATGTATACAAACGAAGCTAGAAGACAGAATACCTGGTAAGTGCACTGTAAAAATGGCGATGCGTTATGGCAACCCATCTATTGAGCAGGCTTTAGAGGCTTTAGCATCTGATGGAGCAGAACGAATAATGGTTCTGCCTTTATATCCACAATATTCTGGAGCAACCACAGGTTCAGTTGCTGACGCTGTATTTAAGAGCCTGACTAAATGGAGATGGGTGCCAGAGTTAAGGCTGTTGGGTTCTTACCACGATGACCTTAATTATATTCAGTCATTGGCACAGTCCATCAGATTCCACTGGCAGCTTACAGGGCAGAAGATAAGTCAATCACATAAATTATTTATTTCATTTCATGGTATGCCGAAATCGACACTAACAGCAGGTGATCCGTACTTTTGTCATTGTCATAAAACGGCTCGACTACTGGCAGAGGAGCTAAACCTGAATGCTGATCAGTGGGAAATGGCATTTCAATCTCGATTTGGAAAAGCAGAATGGTTACAACCTTATGTTGCTAAAAGGTTAATTGAATTACCAATAGAGGGCATTAAAAATATTACTGTTATATGTCCAGGTTTCTCTATCGATTGTCTTGAAACATTAGAAGAGATTGCAATAGAGGGCAAGAAAGACTTTTTGGAGGCAGGCGGTGAGACATTTGAGTATGTGCCTGCACTTAATTCTTCAAATAGTCATGTGGAATTAATGGTAGAGAAAATCATTAATAATGCAGGTGGCTGGAAAGAGTTAGAAGAAATGCAGGTTTGTAATAATGCTTTAAACATGAGTAAAGAATTAGCTCAGACAAAGGGTGGAGAATAATATGAATATTGATAATAAAAATCATTCTTTTTCAGTAGGTCGCAATGTAGATAAACAGAGACCTACTTGTGGAGTAAGTGCCTGTTTACTTGGAAAAGAAGTTAGGTTTGATGGTGGTCATAAAAAGAATAATTTTATATTAACTGAGCTTAATGAGCATATTGATTTCCAGTCCTTATGCCCGGAGTTAGAGGCCGGTTTTGGTTTGCCAAGGCCTGCTATGCAACTACGTAAACGTGATGAAGATATCAGGTTAGTTTTCAGTAAAGATCCTAAGCAAGATGTTACTGATAAAATGCGTGATTATTCTAAAAATAAAGTAAAAGAATTAAGTGAATTAGATGGTTTTATATTTAAAAATAATTCACCAAGTTGTGGTGTTTTTCGTGTCCCTGTTGTAATCCATGAAGAAGGTTTTCGTGATAAAAGTGGTATTGGCTTGTTTGCTGAAGCTTTAACAAATAAATATCCATTAATGCCGGTAGAAGAAGAAGGAAGGTTAAATGATGCAGGGTTAAGTGAAAACTTCTTTGAGCGTGTTTATGCCTATAAACGTTGGAAAGAAACTAATGACAGTAACGTAAAAGATTTTATTGAATTTCATTCAAGTCATAAATTTATGTTAATGGCACGTGGTAGTGAATATTACCAGGAACTCGGAAGAATGGTTGCGGGTACGACAAAGAAGGATCTTGGAGTTCGTAGAGGGAGGTATATTACACGGTTCATGCAAGTAATGAAAATTGTCTCTGTGCCTGGCAGACAAGTAAATGTACTGCAACACATAATGGGGTACTTAAAAGAAGAAATTAGCGCTGAAGATAAGCAAGAATTATTAGCCTCTTTCGAAGCGTATAGGCAAAATCAAATACCACTTATTACTCCTATAACTTTACTTAAGCATCACTTAAGAGTTAACCCTCAAAGGTTTATAGAGAAACAACATTACCTTAGTCCGTGTCCAGAACAATTAGCGCTGAGGTCATCATTATGAAACAGGAAGTATCCAGTTATGAAACGGTTGTCCATGAAAACAGTATTGTTAACTTAAAATTTACAGCTAAATGGAAAGATGAAAGTGGGCGCCACAGCGCAATTCAATATATAGAAAAGTTTAATGTATGGAGAGACATAGATATTCTGCCTAAAGAGTTAGTCGACTGCATTCTTCACTTACCAAAAGGCGAAGGGGAGTATATAAAAATAAAACCTGAATATCTGCAAAGTGGAAAACAGGAAAGTTTAATTAAAACAGTTCCAGCTAAAAACTTTAAAGGTTATTTAAGTAATGGTGATCGTGTTACACCAAGGTCGGGTCGTTATTACCCTAAGGGCTGGTTCTCGGGTGTTGATGGGTTTTATAGTGACAATATGTTTCCGGCACGTGCAGTAAAAGTTGATGAAGATAATATAGTTATAGACTACAACCATCCACTAGCGGCATTCGATATCGAAATTAAAGTTGATATTATTGAAATATACCCACCTACAGACGAACATGGGGGGCGATGCAGTGATGCAATTGATTTGTTGCTAAATAACGGTCCAGGAATGCAACTGTTTAATCAATGCAGTAATACGGATTTCTTATCGGATACGGCATTAAATAGAGTCGATAATGATGAAGACCGATTGTTCTATAAAAAACTGAGAAAGGTTCATCACCTTGATTCATATGCCAGAGATACAGTATCAAGCATTTATAAAGAGTTAATAAAGCCCGAGAGTCGTGTTCTGGATTTAATGGCAAGTTGGGAATCGCATCTACCTGATAGTTTATCCAATATTGTTTTAAGTGGTCTGGGTATGAATGCCGATGAGTTAATATCTAATAAACTAATTAATGATTATCTGGTTCAGGATTTAAATAAGAATCCAGAGTTAACCTATAAAACCGAAATTTATGATGCAGTTATTTGTACTGCGTCAGTAGAGTACTTGATAAAGCCGCTTGAAGTATTCAGAGAAGTTAAACGAGTACTGAAACCTGGAGGTATCTTCATTGTAACATTTTCAAATCGATGGT
>Ga0316205_10004082_pt1 | contig 13124 bp, 11 predicted proteins | sample 3monthpyrite_MG_FD_204941 | JGI IMG/M metagenome (GOLD analysis project Ga0316205, IMG submission 204941) | Microbial mat bacterial communities from mineral coupon in-situ incubated in ocean water Damariscotta River, Maine, United States -... | ecosystem: Environmental > Aquatic > Marine >... | reverse complement strand
CAGCCCCATGGCCAACTCAACCAGAATGATCACCAAAGCGGCAATGGTATTCATTTTGAATCCCATTAGAATACTACTGCCACCTACCATTTCGGACATGGGACGAGCAATCAAATGGAAGTTAATCACCGCACCACCCACGGCGATGATGAGCACAAAGGCCGATATAAAAAACTGGGTAAGAGAAGATGAAGACAGGGTTCTGATGGAGCGATCCGATTGACGCATAATGCCTTCATACTCATCCATGTGACGGTCAATGGTTATTGATCGCTGTAACAGGCTATTAACGTTCTTGTCCACCTTAGTGAGTAATTGTTTAATCTTACGCCAGTGAGGCATCATGCTAGTCAGGTACTGATGCCGTTTATGGCTTGAAGCACGATATTCTTCAGTGGCTTTGGTATTGGCTTTAATTAATGACTGGTGAATATCCTCCAATACATTACCCACCATTGGGTCACCTTTGGCGGCGGGTATTTTTGCCACCGCTTCGACGGCTTTCACCCAGCCTGGAGGTGCCGGTGGTACATCAATACTTTCCTGAAAATCTTCATCGATCTTGGTGATCTCTTCACTCAGGAAACGATGTAATGCTGGATATTCCGCCAGGTCTTTACGGACTGTTGCATCAACACGATCAAACTCACGTTCAATTATCCGCTCCGATGCTTCACGTCCCTGGTGTAACAACACTTCCTTATTTCGCTCGTTAAGACGATTAATAGCAACGAGTACAGAGCGCGCACTTAAGCGTAATGCTTTATGCAGGGAACTAGTTGCGGATAGTATCGCGCGGTGGGCATGGGTACGTGCAATGTATAGCATGCTACTTAATATAAAGAACCAGATTAGTGCGGTTATCGCAGCATTTTGGGAAAAAACAAAAAATAAATCCGAGAGTGACATCTTCATCTCCTCATGGTTGACCGGCTGGGTATGACCCGACTTATACGTATCTTTTAGTGTAGATACTTTTTCTTATACTTTCGTATGATAACGGCATTGGTTCAACCCAAACTGCAACGTAGATCACATTCAGGAAGGCTTGGGGACTGATTCACTTGGTAACATTTGACGAGATTGGTTAATTAATAAGCAATAATTTATACCTTATATATACATGTTATGAATTGAAATTAGATCATGCTTAACAAAAATCGATCAAAACCAGACAACTTCAAAATCAGACTTGTAGATATTCAGACATGTAACCACGCATCCGGGTATGTGCCTGACTCAGCAACTGGCTTATACGCGACTCACTAACTCCGAGGATTTCGCCTATTTCCCGCAAGTTGAACTCCTCATCGTAATAAAGACTCACCACCAGCTTTTCTCTCTCGGGTAATGCGGTAATCGCACTAACCAGATGCTCTTTAAACTGTTCATTTTGCAAACCATGAAGAGGCTCAGAATTCTGTGGAACATCATGGTATTCATTGATATCACCTTCCACTCCCAGATCGACAAAGTTTAATATGCGAGTGGCATTAGACTCCTGAACCAGTTGAAAATAATCATCCAGGGAAATCTGCATACGTGCCGCGATTTCGGCTGGCTTGGCTTCGCGACCAAGTTCAGTTTCCAGCTTCTGCACAATTTCGAGTAGCTCACGCGCTTTGCGATGTACCGATTTTGGTGCCCAGTCGTTACGCCTGAGTTCATCCAGCATGGAACCTCGCACACGAATTGTGGCATAGGTTTCAAAACTCGCACCTTGAGAGGGATCGTAATGCTGGCTGGCATCGAGTAAACCAATCATACCAACCTGAATGAGATCATCTACCAGGACATTTGCTGGGAGGCGTGCCTTGAGGTGGTAGGCAATCCGATGCACCAGTGGTGAATACTGTTCGATTAGATCATCAGAATTGCTCAGTTTTCTCATCATGTACATAGGCATCACATCGTTATTGCTCATTCAAGCGAAATATCCTTCTACCTAGGTAATCGGTTATTTCATTACGAGCTTTAAATTATTTAGGGTAAAACAACCCTGTTTATTGATGTAAATGCATTTAACATGCCGGATTAATCGAACACATTAAAATATTATTTTAGTGAGGCTTTTCAATAACCTGCAGTGAATTTCTAGCTTTTTGCCAACTGCAACAGACGCGCGGTCATTTTATCTAGCGGCAATTCTTCGTCCTGAGCGCCAATTTTTGCCGCCGCACCAGGCATTCCCCAGACGATACTGGTCTTTTCGTCCTGAATAATAGTGGGTGCACCCAATTCTTTCATCTCCAGCAGCCCCTGAGCCCCATCATCCCCCATTCCGGTAAGCAGGGCGCCAATAGCATTATTACCAATGTTCTGTGCGACCGAACGAAACATCACGTCGACACTCGGTTTATGTCGATTGACGGGTGGCCCGTCATTTAAGCGACAAATAAAGCGAGCACCACTACGCTCTACAATTAAATGACGATCACCTGGAGCAATATAGACATGCCCCGGCAAAATTTGTTGGCCATCTTCTGCTTCGTATACTGTCATGGCTGATGCGTTATCCATTCGCTGTGCAAATGGGCCACTAAATGCTTCTGGAATATGCTGACTAATAACAATACCCGGTGCATCTGCCGGCATCCTTACCAAGACTTCTCGTATTGCTTCAGTACCACCAGTTGATGCCCCAATAGCAATTAGCTTATCGGTGGTTTTAAAACTCCGGCTACCTGCTGTCTTTGTTATAACTGCATCTGCTGATAACTTTGGATGAACTTTAGGAGAATCAACATTTTTAGCTCGATTAATAATACGCTCGGATATTGGTGAGACATTCACCTGTGCTGCGGCTTTAACCTTGGCGCAGATTTCTTCAGCATATTCATTAAGTCCATCAGAGACAGAAATCTTCGGTTTGGAAACAAAATCAATGGCACCAAATTCGAGTGCCTGTAGAGTAATATCCGCGCCTGCTTCAGTTAATGAGGAAATCATCACTACCGGTATGGGACGCAGTCGCATTAAGTTACTCAGAAAGGTAACGCCATCCATTTTTGGCATTTCGACATCCAGTGTCAGTACATCCGGGTTTAATGCTTTTATCTTTTCTCGTGCGATATAGGGATCCTGTGCCGTACCTACAACTTCTAGCTTTGCATCGGATGATATAATTTCACTCAGCACCTGTCTTACCAGGGCAGAGTCATCAATAATTAAAACCTTATATTTGGCCATTGTGCAATCTGGTTAAAATAGTTCAATATCACCTTTAACAGGTTCTTTTATGATCCTGTGGCGATATTTGCTTTCACGTTCAACAACCGTGTTGTTATGCATGGATTTCAGTTTTTTAACTCGCACTTTTCCACTGGCAGGAAAAAAATATACTTTGCGTGGATAAACATCTCCAGTTTCATCTACAAGCAGACTTAGTCCTTCAGTCCTAATATAATCTTTTACGAACTCAATATTTCTCTGCCCGATATCTAATGTGTGCATATCCTTAATAATTTGTCCACCACCGAAGATTTTAATTTCAAGGTTCTCCCTTCGTCCTCCGTGCTTTAAAATATCATTAATCAGTTTTTCCATGGCAAAATTGCCATAGCGCGTGGCCTCGCTTCCTGCAGTGATACGTTTATCAAGTTTTCCTTCTGAATCTGGTAACATAAAATGATTCATGCCACCGATACCAAATACCCTATCACGGATACAAGCGGATATACACGAACCCAATACAGTGACAATTGCCTCATCATGCAATGTCACATAATACTCACCGGGTAATATCTTGGCTGCATGTATTTGATGTAACTTATCCCAATAACGATTAATATGTGAAAAACCGCGCAAGCAACGTTGCTGTTTATCTGTATGAGAGTGAGCAACTTCCACCTTCTATTAACCTATCTTCTGGTAAATTGTTTTACCTAACAATTTAAATCGAGTGGTCACATTATGTAATGATTCAGAGTGACCAATAAATAAATGTGCACTTTGATCAAGTAAATTTGCATAACGTTCAAATAATATTCTTTGAGTATCTTTGTCGAAATAAATAACGACATTCCTGCAAAAAATAAAGTCAAACGGACCGTTTATTGGCCAGTCATGCATTAGATTTAATTGTTTAAAAGTAATCATTTCTCTCAATGAGGGCGACATTCGAACCAGTCCTTCCTGATTCCCCCTTCCACGCTGCACCCATTTTTTCATCTGGTTATTACTTAAGCCAGTCAACTTTTCAATTTCATAAGTACCATTTTTTCCTTTTGCAACCATGTTTGTATCCAGGTCCGTTGCAAGTATTTTTACATCCCAGGTTGAGGGCACATTTTCTTTAATCGTGATAGCTAATGAATAGGGTTCTTCACCAGAAGAACATCCTGCCGACCAAATCCTTATTTTTTTATTTGTCTTTTGTTTAAGCAGTTTGGGTAAAACTGTTTTAGATAGATAATCAAAATGATGTTTCTCTCTAAAAAATGAAGTTAGGTTGGTTGTTATTGCATTGGTTAATTCGAGCAATTCTGCTTCATCACCACTTTGAATAAGTTCGCAATAATCACTGAAGTGAGTTAACCCAAGGGACCGTAAGCGTCGTGTTAGTCGACTATAAACCATATCACGCTTAGCCGGTGATAATACTATACCGGTTCGATCGCCAACAATTTTACTAATTAGATTAAAGTCTTTATCTGTTAAATTAAATTCCCTTTCTTTTTTTTTCAGTTGCACAACACCCATTAGAGTTTTCCTGTTATCTTTTCATTTCAGATACTTAGACCATTATAATGTTTCAGCATTTTTATCGGTTCTACACATCCTTGTGTTTAAAAGATTTATAGTATTTTAAAATTCATCCCATTCGTCATCCATCGAAGGTGCGGGTTTGCGTGTAGCTCGTTGCTTCGGCATGGCTGCCGGTGCAGATGTTGGACGTGCTTGTCCTGTAGAACCCCTCCTTTGTGGCGCAACCTGGTGCGTCGATGCTTCACCAGTATTGAAGAATTGCATCAGCTCAATCATTTCTTTTGACTGTTCTTCTACTGACTCACTTGCCGCAGCGGCCTCTTCAACTAACGCCGCGTTTTGCTGGGTCATTTCATCCATTTGTGTTACTGCCTTGTTAACTTCTTCGATACCAGCGGATTGTTCCTGACTCGCAGCTGCAATTTCGGCAATGATGTCACTTACTTTTTTCACTGCCTCAACAATTTCTTCTAAAGTCTTACCAGACTCATCGACTAATTTTGAACCTTCTTCAACCTTGTCGACACTATCGCTGATCAAGGCTTTAATCTCTTTTGCTGCCCCAGCACTACGTTGTGCCAGATTTCTTACCTCTCCGGCGACAACAGCAAAACCACGTCCCTGTTCACCCGCCCTTGCAGCCTCTACTGCGGCATTCAACGCTAGCAGATTAGTCTGGAAGGCAATTTCATCGATCACACCAATAATATCTGCAATTTTCTTACTTGACTGGTTTATTTCAGACATGGCACCTACAGCATTTTGAACCACATCACCGCCTTTACTCGCTTGGTCTCTTGCGGCTGAAGCAAGTTGATTTGCCTGACGCGCATTATCTGCATTCTGTTTAACAGTTGATGTCATTTGTTCCATACTGGATGCAGTTTCTTCCAGACTGGACGCCTGCTCTTCAGTACGCTGACTCAGGTCCTGATTACCCTTGGCAATTTCACTTGCTCCAGATGAAATTCCACTAGATGCAGTATTGATCTGCCCAACCATATTCATTAGATTGGTAACCGTAGTGGTGATTGCATCTCGTAATTGTGCAAATTCACCATGATATTCACCACTCATAGTTGCAGTAAGGTCACCTTCTGCCAGAGCCGTCAACGTTTTCTGGCTTTCCTTGAGCGGCCCGACGACGGCATCCATTAATTTGTTAATGCCACCACCCAGGCCTTTGAGGAATCCTTCATATTCATCTGCGTTGATACGCTCATCCAGTTTTCCTTCTATCGCAGCTTCAATCAGGTTATCGATTTGACGTTCAGCATCCTTTTGTTCGGTAATATCTTTCCATTCCACCATGTTACCCATGTATTCTCCATCAGGGCCTGCAATAAAGGTGGCATTTACTTCAAATTCAAGATCGCCGACCTGAATTTCCGCTTTTGCTGGTAAACGGTTTTTATCTCCTAACAATGCACGTTGATGTGCCGGATTTTTATGAAAACCATCAATATTTGTCCCAATAAGGTTATTTACATCAAGTGATGGCCATATTTGACGTAACTCTGTTTGTCTTCTGGTGAGCATGGAGATAACTGCTGGATTGGCATATGTGATATTCAAATTTTCATCACACATCATTAAATTTGAATTCGCACCATCAATGGCAGACTGTAACCGTGCTACTTCTTTTGCCTGGGCACGTTCTACCGTGGTGTCTTTCCATTCCACCATGTTTCCCATGTACTCACCATTGGGACCTTCGACATAGGTTGCATTAACCTCAAACTGGACGTCACCCAGATCAATTTCGCCTTTGGTCGGTAAACGGTGTTTATCAGAGAGTAATGAACGTTGATGTGCCGGATTTTTATGGAATCCATCAATACATGTTCCAAGAAGATTGTCGACATTTAAAGATGGCCAGATTTTTCTCAGTTCTGTCTCACGCTGACGTAACATTTCAATAACAGCAGGATTGGCATAAGTAATATTTAAATCAGCATCACACATCATCAGGTTTGTTGTAGCGCTGTCCACAGCTGACTGTAAACGTGCCACATCACGTTCTCTTGTGCGGGTTTCTGTTACGTTATGCCATTCCAGTGTATTACCAATGTAATCGCCTTGTTCACTGATGCTTGCTGTTACATTTAACTGAAATACAAGTGGGCCAACATTGATATCCGTTGTATAGGGTAAATTTGCAGGATTACTTAACAGCTGTCTCTGATGTGCCGGATTACGATGAAATTGATCTATATTTGCACCTACGAGATTTACTATATCAAATCCAGGGAAAACAGTACGCATCACATCTACATGTGGCTCAAGCATTTTGATGGTTGCTTCGTTTACGTAAGTGATTTTAAAGTCCCGATCAATCATCATGGTTGCTGTCAGGCTTCCATTTACTGCTGAACTCATCCTGACAAGCTCATCATGTTCATCGCTTGACAAGTCCATTGTTGCAACATTAGACATTTGTGTACCCTCCAATTCTGAATCTTCATACGCACCGAGCATGACCTCGGTAATTACGTTTAGAGCCTGCGTCCATGCCTGATTGACTTTTTGTGTCCAGGCTTTGCCGGCAGCTGCTTTCATTACATCAATTAATGTTTCATTTACTGCCTGATAATGTGCTGCTTCAGCTCCATACCCCTGATGACGTTTGCCCAGTTCGGTTAGTGCTTCAGCAAGGGTATCTACATTTCGCAGGTTTTGTGCTACTAATTGCAGTGATGCAACTAGTTTTTTGGCTTGTGTTGCCCTGTTGGTATTGGCAAACATTGGTTTAACTTCTGGATAACGTGAAAATAACTCGTCATAAAAATTATAAACCACCTGCTGTAAGTTAGGTTCTAACAGTGTATAGCTTGCTTCTAGTGTATCCACATCCAGGCCAAGTGGATGACTGGGTATGGAAGTCGATGTTTTTTTCCTCGTTCTTGCTTTTGACTTTTTAACTGGTGCCGCTTCGTCGGTTTCATTCATCCAGGCTAGCGGGTCAAAACCTAATTTTGTTTGTTTCGTTGCCATAATTTTTCCTCAGGCTGACCAGCTAAGGCCAGCAAGAATTTCCTCATACAATTGAAATGAGTGATTTAGTTCATTCATTTCATTATCTGAATTAATTTGCTTGTTACCATTTTTAGTCTCAAGATGTGTTTTCTTCTGAAAAGAATCCTTTTTAAAACTTCTTTTTGTGATCAGTGTCTTTTTCATGCTCATTAGAAACCTCACCGGCGTGTTGTCCGTTCCTTTACTACATCATCGGCCAATGAACGATAATCTTCAGCCCCATTACCATTGGATTGATATTCAAATATCGTTTGTCCAAAACCAGGGCTTTCTGCCAGGGCAACTGATTCCCGAATCGCCGTTTTGTAAACACTTTTGGGAAAATGATTAATAATCTTACTGCGTACTTCCCGTGCCAATTTTCTACGCTCATGAAAACGAGTAAGAACAACCCTCTTTTTTAGTTTTTTGTGTAATGATGACTCTATGTGACTAAATATACTGATCAAGCGTGACATGCCTTGTAGGGCGAAGAAGTCTCCAGATACAGGAATGAGGACTTCCTCCACCGCAAGTAATGCATTCATTCCCAATAATCCTGATGAAGGTGGACAATCAATTAATACATAATCCATCCCACGTCGTCGCTTCTTAAGTGCTTCTCTTAACAAAAACCCCCGTTGTGCACCTGTCATGGAAATATGCTCCACTTCACCCAGTCGTTCACCTGCTGGCACCAGATAAACATTTTCACGTACATTTACAGTTACATCCTTCAACCCGGCTTCATCTAATAACACATCAGCTATACCTGCCTGATCTTTGTCCAAAGCTCCAAATCCAGCTGTTAAGTGTGATTGAGGATCAAGATCGATTGCCAGAACGTTTTTACCTTTGCGGGCCAATGCATGTGCGAGATTAAGCGTAGTGGTTGTTTTACCTACGCCGCCTTTTTGATTCATAATTGCCATCATTCGCATCGATTCTCTAATTCGTAACCTGGCTATCAAGAACATTGAGCTCAGATGAATTCAACATGTAATCTATATCAAGTATCACCACTAGTTTTTCATCTACAGTCGTTATACCGTTTACAAATTCAGTATCTACTGCACTCCCAAAATTCGGTGATGACTTAATGTCAGACTGCTTAAGGTTATAGACATCTGACACTCCATCAACTACTATTCCCATGATTCGTGATTTAGTCTCGCCTTCGACGCGCAATACGATTACAACTGTTGTTGGTCCATACTCCATACGGTCCAAGGAGAAGCGAATACGCATATCTATTATTGGGACGATTGTTCCACGTAAATTCATTACGCCACGTATATACTCTGGTGTATTTGGAATGGTTGTTACAGCATCCCACCCCTTGATCTCCTGTACCCGTAAAATATCCACACCATATTCTTCACCATTAAGCATGAATGTCAGAAATTGATCAGCACCACTCAAATCATCTGTGACAATATTCTGATTAGCAGAGTTACTAGTGCTTTCGATTACTGGATTTGATTGATCTGTTTCCATTTATACCTCATGCTGCTTGTATAGTGCCTTTATCGGATTCTCCCGATTTATACAAACCCCTGGATTTTGTTAAATGAACCAACCCGGCGACATCCAGAATTAACGCAACTGTGCCATCTCCTAATATGGTAGCACCAGATACACCATCTACTTTCCTGAAGTTGGTTTCGAGACTTTTAATGACTACTTGTTGTTGCCCGAGCAGATCATCAACAAACAAAGCCACTTTAATACCATCACCTTCAACAACAACCAGCAATCCATCGGCAAGGCTTTCAGAAGAAGATTCAATATTAAATGTTTCATAGAGTTTAACGATCGGAATATATTCGTCACGTAATCGATAAACTTCAGATCGTCCTGCCACAACATTTATCAATGATTTGTTTATTTGTATAGATTCGACAATTGAAACAAGCGGAATAATATATATATCATTACCAACACGAACTGACTGGCCATCGAGAATGGCTAAAGTTAAAGGTAAACTAATTGTAAAGGTTGAACCTTGTCCTGGTTTAGTCTTAACCTCAACAGTTCCACCCAACATCCGGATATTTTTACGTACCACGTCCATTCCTACACCACGTCCTGATACATCACTAACGACATCGGCGGTAGAAAATCCAGCGTTAAAAATCAGATCATTGATTTGCTCTTCTGTAAGGACTTCTTCTTCGGTAATAATCTTGTTTTGAATTGCCTTCGCGCGAATTTTATCAGCATTTAATCCTGCACCATCATCTGTGATTTCAATGACGATCTTTCCGCCTTCGTGATAAGCATTAAGATGTATCGTGCCGGTTTCTGATTTACCCGCAGCTTTTCGCTGTTCAGGTGATTCTATTCCGTGGTCAATCGAGTTTCGCACCAGATGGACAAGTGGGTCACCGATTTTTTCCATAACAGTTTTATCAAGTTCGGTATTTTCACCTGACATGACGAGTTCAATTTTTTTGTTCATTTTCCCACTGAGATCATGAACGAGTCGCGGAAAGCGTTGAAATGCGAAACTAATCGGTAACATCCGTATGCGCATTACATTTTCCTGCATCTCCCTGGTATTACGTTCCAGTTGAGCAAGACCATCACGTAACTTTTCTATCTGTGCTGTTGAAAATTCATCGGCTTCGCCTAACTGACTCAGCATTGACTGAGTGATAACCAGCTCACCCATCATATTTATCAGGTCATCAATCTTATTAATGGATACTCGAATAGAACTTGATTCGGCTGAACTTTGACCTCTTCTATCGCCTGAAACCTTTCTATCATTATTTTGCCTACGATCACCACTACGTCTGTCTTCTTTTTCAACTTCAACAGCGGCGGGTTTATCTGTGGCTTCAATCGCATTGATACTTAAATCACAATCACCTTCTACCCATTCAAATATTTCATCAATTGATGACCTTTCAATATTTCCTTTCAGGGTTAGTGTCCAGGAAAAATAGGATTCTTCAGGTACTATCGTTGAAATATCAGGTAATTTCTCAGTGTTAACCTCAACATTCAATTCACCCAATGATTCCAGTTCGCGGAACATACGTACCGGGTCATTACCTGTTTGCAATAAATTGGGAAATGGCCTGAAAACGATTAACCAACCAATGCTACCTGAATCATCATTTGTTTCCTGATTTTCGACTGATTCCACATTTACCGATACACTCGAAGTTCCAAGTAAGGCATCGAGTTTATTTTTTGAGTCGTTAATTCTTTCTCCGTCCAGATCGGTATTATCACGGAGTGACGTCAACATTTCTCTCAAAACATCGACTGACATTAACAAAATATCTACTGCTTCCTGTGTAACCTCGCGCTTTCGATCTCGCATTTCATCAAGTAATGTTTCCATTACATGAGTAAATTCAGCAACGACGTTCAATCCAAAAGTACCACTTCCTCCTTTGATAGAATGCGCAGCTCGAAATATTGTATTAATAGTCTCTGGTTCTGCTTCCCCTACATCCAGGTTAAGCAATTCCTTTTCCATAATATCAAGTCCTTCAAAGCTTTCTTCGTAGAAGGTCTCCAGGAATTGCGACATATCAATTGTCATTTCTATTCCTCGTGCTTTATCCCAAAACCTTGCCTATTGTCGACAAAAGTTGTTCGGGATTAAACGGTTTAACGATCCATCCTGTTGCTCCAGCAGATTTACCTTCAGACTTTTTATCGCCTGTACTTTCTGTAGTTAGCATTAAAATAGGTGTAAATTTAAATGAAGGTAAGGAACGTAATTCTTTGATTAAAGTAATACCATCCATGTTTGGCATATTTACATCAGATATCACAAGGTCAAATGTTTGTGATTTTGCCTTACCAAGGGCATCTACGCCATCAACTGCTTCAGTTACAGAATGTCCGGCTCCTTTAAGTGTAAAGCTGACCATTTGACGCATTGAAGCAGAATCATCGACTGCCAGAATTGTTGCCATACTATCTCACCTGTTTAATATCGTAGTCATGTGTTAACTGATCTTTAATTGATTAGATAAACCGAGTAAATTCACAGCTTGTTTGAATGAATCAGAAATTACGCCCCAATTAACTGGCAGCTGATTAGCTGAAGCCTCTATAAGAAATGATGTCAGTAATTGTAAAAAAGCAGTATCTGCACGCGTGACAGCTGAGGCATCAAGCTCAACAGGACTACCTTGATCCAACGCTTCTTTCAGCGTTTCCTGGAATGTAGCTACCATTGTGATGTCAGCTGATTCAGGTAATCCTATTTTAATTTCTTCGGTCATGCTTTTTCTTCCATAGAGCAAAACTATATGCATCCAAACCCGGAGCGATGTTTCGTGCTTTACCGAACTTTATTTATCTATAAAGGAACTAATACCTGTATCGTCGTTGTGTTCAATTACTTTAATATAAAAAAACATTACTTATTGTAAGAATTAGATTGTAGGAGTTTCTAGTATAAAAATTTATTCGATAAGGCTTAAACATAGGTATCTAGCAATACACTACCGCTTGATCTAACTACACCTGTCTTTAAATCTGATTCAGATAATGACGCATCTATCTGTACATCATCCTGCATATCGGGATGAGACATAGAGGTTCCTGATTCATTTTCGTTTTGTGTATGCTGTTTAAATGATTCCTGGGATACATTAACGTCCCCAAGGGATAAACCAGTTTCACCAAACATTTCTCTCAACCGTGGCATAGCCTGCTCTAGCGCATCTTTAACCTGGGCATGTTGAGTAATAAAATGTATCTGGGTGCTATCCTTCTGGATAACAATTTTAATATCAACAGTCCCTAATTCTGGTGGATCAAGGCGAATCTCAGCGGATTGAATTTTGTTGTTCACCATCCATTGCAATCGCTCTCCCATAGCACTACCCCACTCGGGACGTGTTGGTGGAATCGAAATTGGCTGTGCTAATGTTTCGCTCCGCATATGGTTAGTTGTAACCGAACCAGCCGCTGGGGTTGAAGTCTGGATAGTAGGAAGCTCAATATCGCTGGTAGAAACCACGGGCTCTGTAACTACTGTTTCGACCTGACTGATAAAAAATGCCTTAACCAGGTTTTCCATATTGTTTGACTGTTGCGCCGGGATCCTGGCCGAAGCCATAATAATTCTTTCGTTTAATAGAGAGGGTTCTAAAGTTGTATCCATTTGAAGTGCTTGTGGCTGCGTTTGTGCAGTGTACTTACTGTCCTGTAAGACTTTTTGAGACTGTATGATTGGTTCCTGCCATGCCATAAATAACGAAACTTCAGTCGTATTACCGTCCGGCAAAGAATTGCCAATTTCTTCCAATTCAGGGGTCAAAACCTGCCACTGAGATTCACCCATAGATTCATTACTGAGAGGTAATCCTTCAATAGAAGGTTCCAGCTGTGCAAACTCATCTTGTAATAAACCGGAAAAACTCACATCC
>Ga0316205_10004081_pt1 | contig 13126 bp, 9 predicted proteins | sample 3monthpyrite_MG_FD_204941 | JGI IMG/M metagenome (GOLD analysis project Ga0316205, IMG submission 204941) | Microbial mat bacterial communities from mineral coupon in-situ incubated in ocean water Damariscotta River, Maine, United States -... | ecosystem: Environmental > Aquatic > Marine >... | reverse complement strand
GTTTGCCTGATCGGTTATCGTATCGAAGAATGAATCCTTGAAGGACTGTGTTACCAGTTCTGAGCAGGCTTTACTGTTGGAGTATGGATCATGCCCACCCAGTCGATCTGTTTCTCGGTATCCCCATACCCATTCTTTATTTTCGTAGACCTTGTCAGTAGTGATGTTGACGACTGCCGCCCGTCCTTTGAGGTGTCGCACGGCTTCCATGAGATTCACTGTGCCCATTACGTTGGTATCGTATGTACCAACGGGTTCATCATAGGACTCCCGCACGACTGACTGGGCTGCCATGTGAAAGATAATTTCAGGTTGAGAAGCGGTTATAGCTTCAGAGAGTGACTTGTAGTCGCGCACATCCCCTTCAATCGACTCCATCCCAGATGCAATATCCGCAACTTCAAACAAGCTTGGATCAGTGGGTGGTGGGAGCGAATAACCTGTGACTTGTGCTGAGAGATGTTGCAGCCACAAGGATAACCAGCTGCCTTTAAAACCGGTATGTCCGGTGATAAATACTTTTCGTCCATTCCAAAATTCAGGATTCATAAACTTTTATTGGTTTTATTTAACCTATTGTTATAATTCGTTTTTAGCCCATTTGAATTGCCGAAATTCTGATGAAATGGGCCATGTCGAAGCCAGCATCAGACATTTATCGTAGTCGAACTTATGCTTAGCTGACGCGTCCAGTCTCATACCCCTTTTATTATTATAGCTAAGTATAATGCTATATAAACAGTGGGTTTCGGGCGATTCTCGGGGCCTTAAGCGTAGTAGAACTTACGGTAGTCTGTCATGCGCTTTTCGTTTCTCGATAGTCTCGTTCACGTGTCGATCAAGTACACCTTGCACCATGCCGAACTTGTAAAGACAGAGCATGAATCCCATGAGTTCAAGCATCCACACAATTCGGGCTTGATAACGATCATGTGGGGTTGACAGTACACCAGTCACGCTAGCATTGATCAGAATGCCCAGCAGAAACACTGAAATCAAGATGGCAGCATAATACTTTTGGCGCCGGTAACACTGGATGACGGCTGCCAGGCAGACCAACAATGAGCCAATTGTGATGGTTATGATGATCGCCTCGGAATAGGCCACGTTGAACTCACCCCTCGCGGCTTTGGTACCTTGCATTACATCCAATTCTGCTTCTGGAATTTTCTGGGCGAAGTGTTCTTTCGCCTGAGATGAATAGGTGAATTCCTCCAGTCCGATCAACCCAAGCTGAAGTCCGATATTCCTGACCGAGTTCTGTATGACAGGCCAGGGATAATGGAAAAAGACGGCCTTGGCGAAGGCCAAGTCCTGTTGACCCAATTTCAGCCGCACAGCTTTTGGCGCGAGTGTGAACACGCCCATGCCCGGGTCCATACTCCACAAAATATCGTCCGAAGTCACCTTGGTGTAATCCTTCGGATAGTTACAAATCTCAAATTGCGCTTGCGAACAATGATCGCGGATGAAGTCGGTGCCAGGCCCGTCGGCAAGCAAACGAGCTGTCATGAACGGCGGCCTGATCGGTGGCGTGTCAGTAACACGATGAATCGCGTAGCCAAACGCTAATTCACCAGCGATACCGACGCTAACCAATGCCAGTGCCAGCAAGACATTGGAGCGAACGAGCATGCGCTTTTGCCCCAAAAGAACACAGATAAGCACAAGTGCAATGATGACCGACAGAATAACTAAGATATTGCCGGTATGAAACAAAGTCGCGGCGGCAGTCAGCGTGGCCCACAAAACACGCGACCAGAAAGGTGCCTGTGGCATCAGGAGAAGCCCAATGATGCCAGCCAGGCCCAGGCCTGCGAACACGTCCGGCATGAGCATGCTGTTGAAATACGGCAGCGGAGTAGCGAGAGCGAGGAACAGCAGTGCTGCGGCGATTACTTTGTAGCTGATCGAAAACTGTGCTCGAAGCAGGCTGCTAATCATGACAGTGGAAATCAGTGCCTGTAGCACCGGCACCCAATTCAAGCCAAGCAGAATGGCAGTCAGGAACACAAACATGCCGTAATAAATTGAGCGGCCGGAAATGACACCGCCTTTTTCGGGCGAGCTGCTGTACTGCTCAACCGTGACATCGAAAGTACCGCCATTCTGGGCAGGCGGTGCCTGATGCGCAACCTTTGGCGTCAGCCAGTTACGCGCCTGATCGGTTTTGACGACTAAATCGACGGCGCTGGCAGCTCCCTTGATATAGGCAGTTGTATCAGGAAAGAAAAACGGTTGGCCGTTGAACCACGACGGCCAAGACAACAGAAACGGCATGACAAGAAAAACAATTAGCTGATAGACATTGAGATTCTTCTTAGTCAAGGCGCTGCTTCCTTTTTATTGAAAACAAATAGATGGGCCAGGATGAAATTGACCACCAGACCCGCACAACTGCCAATCGCGACAGATATCCACGGATTATTCATGGCTACTGGAAGAAAGCTGAACGCGAAGACGGTCACCTGAGAATTGACACCGGCGCCCGGTAACTGCGACAACATGAATTTGAATAGCTGCCCCCAGCTCTTTCGGTTGACCTTGGCATTGAACGTAAATGTACTGTTCAGCCACCACGACAACATCATTGCCAGCGTAACGCTAATCGCCCGAGCCAGTTGCGGCTCGCTGAACAGTTCGATGAACAGCCAGAAACAGCTGGCGTCAAATAAGAAAACAACGCCGCCGATGAAACTGAATTTAAAAAATTTTGCAACCATCGCGGCATCAATTTTCATTACTATTGCTTGCTGAAGTACCGCGAGGTTGCCAGGAACGCCAGCTGCTTAGCTTCACGCCTGCCTTGTGTAACAGAGGTAAGGATCAGGCCACAGATGACACTCAAGATCGCCAGAGACATCATCAGGCCAGACAAGATGGCGGTTGGCAGCCGCGGCACGAGGCCAGTATCGAGGTATTCAATCAAGACTGGGACGAAGATGCCGAGCGAAAAGAGCGCCGCAATAATGGCGAAGGTATTAAAAAACATCGAAGGGCGTTCCAGCTTGATGAGCTTAAAGATCATCCAGAGGATCTTGAAGCCATCCTTATAGGTGCTCAACTTACTGACCGAGCCTTCGGGGCGGGCACCGTACTCGGTGTCAACGTCTTCGCTGCGCATGCGGAGCTCAAGGCTGTGTACTGTGAGTTCAGTTTCGATTTCGAATCCGGTCGAGGCAACAGGAAAGGACTTGACGAATCTGTGAGAGAACACTCGATAGCCTGTCAACATATCTTTGGTTACTCGGCCGAACAGCTTGGAAACGATGGTAGTCAACATCCAGTTTCCAAACTCGTGTCCTTGGCGATAGGCTTCAAACGCCGTCGAACGACGCACCCCGTTGACACAATCAAGATTTTTATCGACCAGGAGCTGCACCATATCGGGAGCGGCTTTGGCGTCGTAGGTGGCGTCACCGTCGACCATCACATAGACATCAGCTTCGATATCGGAAAACATGCGACGCACCACATTGCCTTTGCCTTGCAGAAATTCCGGTACAACCACGGCACCAGCCGCTAGCGCAATGGCGCTGGTGTCATCCTTGGAATTGTTGTCATAGACATACACGGTTGCATTCGGCAAGGCAAGCTTGAAGTCGGCAACGACCTTGGCGACAGTAGCCGCTTCATTGAAGCAAGGCACCAGTACGGCAACAGACATGTCGGATATTTGTTCGGCATTCAACGTCATATCGGATATTTGTTCTGCATTCAACGTCATATATCACTACCCTTTTGGTGACACCAGGTTACAAACCTGGGCTTGTTCATGTGTATAGGAAGTATAAACCCCGATTTTACCCAGCAATCGTAAAGCCAACTATAAGATATTATTAATTTAGCTAAGCATGATACCGCACAAATAATATACCGACACCCGGTAACCGACTGTGCGGTATCGTACGCTATCATACTAAAGAAATAAATTTAGTATAAACAGTGTATTAGGGCGCCTTCATCATAAACGAGGCCAGCAGCACAAAGGGACCCTGGTACGCGGCCATGGGCTCGTTAATCTCCCACGCACATGTCGTGCATTTAGAGCCATTCCAGCGACATGCAGCTGAGAAATCACGATAGGCGTATGTGGGGCTGTTGCGGTATGGAATATCGTAGCTACAGCTATAGTAAAAATTCGGTCCGCCAGGCACCAGACCGGGTGCGGGCCCATATTTAGACGTTTGATTGTCGCTTTTGTAATACGGGTACAGCTGTTCGTTTACCCACGTAGGCTTACCATTGTAATCCGTGTTGCCATTGTCGCCATCGTTTCCGGTATAGGAAAACCAGCTATGGTAGACCTGAAACGACGAATGCTCACCGCCGTAGGTGGCCATGTTGCTTAAATACACCATATTCAATGGATTAAGGCCGGTCATAAAATGAAAGTGTTGCTGCGCACGGTGCACCACCTCGTCCACACTGCGCGAGCCCACCACGCCAAAGTGCGCCGCCAGCAGTAAGTTGGCGCCATACATACTCTGGTTACGATTACTGCCCCAATGCCAGTCCCAACCGTTGCCGGGGCCACCAAACATGCCGCCATAGGCGCCCGTTTGTCTGAAGGCCGGTTCCACCAGCGCCGCCAGGACACCCGTGCGCACCGCATCTTTCAGTGTCGTCGAGGCGTCAGGATTGGCAAGGATATGCCAGGCGCCAATCGACATAACGCTTTCCCCCGGTGTTTTAGATGTACCCGCTGTACCATCCCAGGTATTCCAGGCAAAGTTCTCGACCACGGCTTTCGCCGAAGTGACCGAGGGATCCATGCGGTAGACAGCCGCAGCCGCGGCCGCACGTAAGCGTAATTCATCGCCAGATAAGGTTTGCGCAGACAACCAGGTCCAGCCTTTGCTCGCAGCGGCGGCATACTCATCCGCTTTGGCCGTCGCGCCGGCTGCGCGAAACACCATGGCCGCATGCGCGAGCGACAACACACCGTTACCGGTCGCGGTCGCGATTGTCACCCCGCCGCCAGACCACTCAGAATTCGCAGGTGAGGTGCTATCAAAATACACGCGCTTTTCGTCCGAGGCGCTTGGTGGGGACTTGGTGGTGGCCAGGTGGCCTTTCGCCGAGGTCATGAAATGACCATCCCCGGTGGGATTCGCCGCATTCGCCGGATCGGTCTTTTGCATACGCACGTAAAAGTCCAGTTCCCAGGCTAGCTCATCAAGAATGTCGGGAAGACCATTGCCACTTTCGGGAATGTTTAACTGATTGTCATACCAGACGCCCGGATTGATTTCATAGGCGAACAACATTTCGGGCATGCCCCGCACCCACAAGGTCTTTTGGTAATCACCTGCGTCGTGCCAGCCCCCGTGTAAATCCAGGCTACCGTGGTTGGCCGAGCCCGGGCCGGCTGGTAACGCGTGATCGTCCAGGTGGCAGGCTTTATCAACCCAACGGCTACCCGCTCCGGCAAAACCGAGTAACTTATCGCTGGCATAGGGCATGGCCTTGTCATGGTTACAGCGCTGAAAATAAAACGACTTCATCGCCGCCGTGCCAACAATATCGTACACCGTCTCGCCAATCGAGAATTGATACGAGCGCAGGTCGATTGATGGTAGGTAGAGATAATAATTGCCCGGGGTTTGCAGCGCCGTGAAATCCACCGTGGCGTAGAGGTCCGACGAGTCTTCGTCGCGCGTCGTGGCCGAAGCGGTATAGGTGGCGACCATCGTATTGTCACCAGCGCGGCGTAGCTCAACCGTCTCGCCACCGTGCCCTAACAACACCGCCACTTTGCGATCCCCTGGCCGCCAGCCAAAATGATTGACACGGATAACACCCGTGATTAGCGGGGTAACGGTTAATGTCTGACCTACAGTATTAGCTGGATTGCTAGCAGCTTTGTCAGCAGGTTGATTAGTGTCAATATTGTCCTGGTTACCTGTGCATCCAGCAAAACTCATCACGATAAACGCGATAATCAAAATACGCATAATAATACTCCCTAGTTTAAAAGATAGCTCCCGGCAATCCTCAGGCATCACGACCAAGAAACCAGGTCGCACATTCATCAAGCCCCTTATCGATCGGCTTCCAACGCAACCCTAGCACCTGCTCTGCTCGATCGACCCGCATGCATATAGCAAGCTTGCACAAATCGGTTAACCAGGGTCGGATAGCGGGTGTCGTATCTTTGCCGATCAAGCGTTCCCCCACTTTCAGTAGAGGACCGCGCACGGTCAGCTCAAACCACAAACGTCCACGTCCTATGCGCCGTACCGGTTCGGCCTGAAGTGCATGCGCATATTGCAAGAAGTACTCGTTCCAGGTTGGTACCACAGGGCTGCCAAGATTAAATGCATGACCCGCCGCAGCCGGCTCCCGTAATGCAGAAATGATTGCAGCCACGACATCATCGACATGCACTAGATTGCAATATCCGCTACCGGCTTCGCCCAGATCTCCCAGTCGGCGGGTGATAAGCAGGCGCGCAATACGATCTGTCCACCATTCGCTACCTGGACCGTAGACGATGCCAGGTCGCAGGCGAACAGCAAAAGGATATTCCGCCGCGAGCTGGTCAACCACAGCCTTGGCCGCACCATAGTCAGTATAGTTGTCACGCAGTGGACTATCTTCATCGACAATATCCGATATGGCACCATAGGCAGCGAGGCTGCTAAGGTACACGACACGGGGAGCAACTGGCATCCGCGCCGCAACCTCGAGCAGCGCACGACCACTGCGCACAATGCTCGCAGGATCCCCAGCGATACAGCTCACAACACCCGCAGCACCGGTAAGCACTGACTCCAGGGCACGCTCGTCGCTCGCATCGAGAGCAACCTTTCGTACCGTAGGCTGCAGATCCGCAGTTCCGATCCTGCGCCCGACGGCCACTGGCTCAGCCCAATCCGACGCGGCGAGCGCATCCACCACACGTCTTCCGATGAAGCCACCGGCACCGAGGACGACAACAGGTTGCTTCACCTGCGTGGTAGCAGGCTGCTCTATGCTAGGCGTATTCGCCATAGCGCCAGCCAAAGAATGCTGTAATCTTGCCAAAGTTCGCCCATGCTTTGATCAACCACTCTGCTGCGCGATGCCGGCTGAAAGGCCAGCTTACCAGCGCAAGCACCAGGGCGACACCGAGCTGCGCCATCCAACGCCCGCCCTCCAAGAGTTTGCGCAGCGGATGGTGATGACCGAATCTGCCTGTAATCACCAGCCTGCCGAAGTGCTGACCACCGCTGTAAGCTCGCTGTAACAACCAGCGCAAAGACAGACGTTTGGCTTCCACCGGCTCGAAGACCGGGGCCTCGTCACACCAGATGACCTTTGAACCTTTCTCCATCAACCGCATGAGCATATCCCCGTCCTCGCCAGTTGATAGTCCGAACACAGGATCGAAGGGGCCCGGCAACTTCCGCACGGGGTCTCCAGCGAGTAGAACATTGCCGAACCGTAGATGAGTTACCGGCACTACCTCGCCTGTTGTAAGGTGCGGCCAGTCATAGAACTTGCCTCGACGGAGCCACGCGGGTGCATCATCAGGGAGCTGTGGCTCAACCGGCGCCAGCACGCCTTCAGCAGTATGTTCCTGCGCGGCCTTCATCAACCGCTCCAGCCATTCAGGTGGTGCGCGCTCGTCGTCATCAACAAATGCCAGCCAGGTGCCGCTTGACATCTGCACGGTGAGATTACGGGTCACGGAAATGTTGCGTTCTGGCTGTATCCCATACACAAGCCGGAAGGGACAGCCTGCAGTCTCGAACTCCTCAACCACCGGCTTTGCACTGCCCGACTTATCGTTATCAGCGATTACCACTTCATCAGGCACTAGCGTCTGTTTAGCCAGGTCCTCCAACAACACGCGCAGGAGATCGGTGCGGCGATAGGTTGCAATACATACGCTGAGATTCATTGACATGCAGTCCACTCCATACAGGCTTCATCTCGTACGGTCCAGATCATGCACATGGTGCATGACAGACCGACCAGTCTATCTAATCGAAAAGGCTCTAGCTTGTCCGAAATCAGAGCCGTTATATCTCGCGACGGTCAGATGCAAGCATGTGCACCCACTCCACCATATTTAATTTAACAATACCAAGGATCAACGCAGCAAACTGTTTGTTACCGAACTTAAGCCTCTCTTTGGTTGAGGAGAAACAATACGCTTTCTGAAGATGAGTTCTCTGATACTGGCAGATGCTATGTTATATCTTTTGATAACAAGTGATCAGACAACCTTAACGCTAATGCAATAATCGTTAGGGTTGGATTAGCATGTCCACTAGTGGGAAACACGGAGGAACTGGCTACATAAAGATTATCTACTCCATGCACCTGACAATCAGAATTTACCACGCTGTCTTTATCAGAATGTCCCATTTTGGTCGTCCCCATATGGTGGCCACCGACAGGCAGTGCCCCGCTCATTTGTTCGCGAAGTAATCCTGAATCGAAATCAAGTCGACAATGGTTTGTTTTATTTAGAGCTGTTTGTAGAAGCTCAAAACTTTTAACTCCCGATACAATGTCGGTATCAGTCAACTGCCATTTCACCGCTATTCTTGGCATATTAAAATTATCATGTTGAGAAACCAGCTCAATCCTGTTTTGTGCGCTTGGTATTTGTTCGCTATTAAATTCCAGTGGATAGCTACCATTTGCGTTTGCAATCAAAGTATAGGGTAATCGCCGTTTTGCAAGTTTCATTTTAAACAGCCAGTCATACCCAAAGCGGAGCATTGAAGGAAAACCTAATAAGACATTTTTGATATGCAACAGCCTATTCTGCTCTTCATCTGTTAATCCTCTGCCGTGATTCAGAATATCTTGATGTTCACGCGCAAGAATAGATTTTGCGAGATAGATAAAAGACAGCACCCCGCTACCATGTGCAGGGTTTCCATAAGGCGGGAAGTGCAAACGAAATGTTGAATTAAGAAGTTGGTTTTGTAACTGGTAATCTGCGGAAAAATTCAGCTTTCGACGCGCATATACACCATCGCTTGTTTTTTCGAAATCAAATTTGGGCAAACTGCCTTTAAATTTCAGGTCACCAAAGATCACATCAAAATGACAGGTATAGAAACGCCCTAATGAAGTATCGAATCGCTGCCAGGCAGCGCACTGCTGTTGTGCCATCAGGAGTAATCTTGTTGTTTCGAATCCACCACCGCAAAGAATAAATTGTTTTGCACGTACCTGCCGTTGTTCAGTTCCATTGGACAAGGTAATTGACTCGATATTAGAACCATCTTCATTGGTGTTAAGAGCCGTACATCTCGCACTTAACAATACGGTCAATAATTTGGATTCAGATATTTCAGTTTGAAATTTCCTGGCGAAATCTGTTGGTAAACTGTAACGTTCGAGACATTCAGTTATCTCTGGAGAAAGACCTGGGAGTTCATCAAACATAGGGTCAGGGTTTGAACCTAATGCAGTTAATTCAAAGTCCGCCTGTCCCGCATCGCAATAGTCCATAGCCGCTGGGTAATATTGTGACATCTCATCGTAAGTTATGGGCCATCCGCTATAGGGAACATGAGGCCGAATATCCAGGTCTAGTTCGTCAAGCGGTACACAGCGCCCCCCCCAAAGATGGGTTGTACCACCGAACCGTTGGCGACGATATTCTGCTGCCTCAGGATGAGGCGATGTTGCCTCTCCTTCGTAGGCATCATCCAAGCTGGAATCGTCTTTCCAGTCACCTGCTTCGAGTAAAAGTACTCGTTTCCCTGCGCGTGCCAATTCCACGGCCATCGTTATCCCGGCAGCACCACTACCTATCACACAAAAAGGTACATCCTCGAGAGTTTGCGCATCACATTCTTTAAGGTATTTGATCATGAAAATTTTATCTTTGTAATATAATAAGGTACAGGAGAAAAACTATAAGGTTAATACGCCCACTTTCGTTATCATCGTTATTTAATGCAAACAACTAATACTAAACTAATCACAATCGTTAAATCTTACTTAATTGTAACCAGGTGATTTAGAAAATTTTGTTTCAGCAAGTACACTTACACGACTGCGTTTAACGATACCAATGGTTCAACGCAGCGAACTGTCCGCTACCTAACTTAAAACCCTCTTTGAATGAGTGGATTGTGAACTTTGGTGCTTAACGAGTCAGGTATTTTCCTGGTCCGAAAAGTCTTGAATTATCCTTTTTTCTCTGAAGTTTTATTTCGTGGTCCTCTGACAGGCTTTTCTTTTAAAATCAATATCATAGGATTACTACCCGGTTTTTAGTACGACAGCGCACAGACGGTATTGCTCTGGATCTATAAAAAGTATGCTGAAGATATTCTGATTATAACGAATAGCCTGAAGGTATATTTGTATGTTGAGTAGTTTATTGGGGATAATGGTAATGATAACCGATGTTTCTTTGCATCTTGGTCAATTGTTGAATGGTAAGGAGCGCTGTTTATGAATAGACCCGGTTCAATGCACAATAATCTGGCTGTGCAAGATCACAATCCAGTCAATACACCGATGATCCCGTTGAATTATGTCAACCCCGGAATGTCTCTGGCTCAGATCTTTTCTATAATATGGGGTTATTGGAAAATAAGCGCGATCATCATTGTCGTTATCCTTGCAGCTGCTGTTGCGATTTTAAAGACATCACCAAGAACCTACACGTCCGAACTCTCACTGATGGTAAACTATAGCGTTAGCGATACCGTCACTGGGCAGGAATTAGCCGGCGGCCAACTCGGTTCCTTCATTGCTACACAGATGGAACTGATGCAGAACCAGCAAGTGCTTACCGAGGTTGTCGAAAAGCTTGAGCTGACTGAGAACAAAGATTACGCAGCAGGCTATACAGGCAAAAGTGGTACCCTGGAGCAATGGGTAGTTCAACAATTGAAAAAAGACCTGACCGTGAATCGAGGACAAGCAGGTAATCAGCTTATTTATTTATCATTTTCAGCAAATGACCCAGAGCTCGCTGCGGAGGTAGCCAATGCAGTTGCGGATACCTATCAAAAACAGGACAGCGAGCGTGCCATTCGTCAGCCAGCTGAGCGAACAGCCCGTTTTGCGGAGCAATTAATTATACTCAAGCACAATGTTGAAGACGCACAGCAAAAAGTCACCGAATTCAATAAAAAGAATCAATTAGTTGATGAAGGTAACCGGGCCAACCTTGAGGTCGTCATACTGGCTGGACTCGAGGATCGCTTATTAAAAGCCACAGAAGAACGTCGTTTAGCCGAGGCTCTTTTGGCCGGAGATAAGAGTGCTACCGATGCCGTCCTGACCTCTCCGGAAATTCAGGACTTAAAGAAACAGCTGTCTGATCAGAGACTAGAGCTGAGAAAACTTGAATTACTTTATACCCCAGAACATCCTCAATTACAGGATTTCAAGCTTTCTATAAGGACAACGGAAGAATCGCTTGAGGCTGCAATAGCAAAGTATGGGACCAATTTGAATGAAAAATTGAGATTGGCGAAAGACACAGAAAGAAGTTTGATACGTGCTGTGGCAAAGCAACGCCAAAAAGTGCTTGCCAATTCCAAACTTCATGACGATGCTGAAAAATATACGCTAGCGCTAGATTCAGCACAGACGATGTACAAAAACGCACTTAATCAATATGAACAACTGAAATTTGCCTCCCAGGACTACTATTCCAATATCCGATTTGTGAGTCGTGCCACACCACCATTAAAACCCAGTAAACCTAATGTAATAAAAGGCTTGTTAATGGCCGCTGTAATGGCCTTAATGCTTGGTTTAGGAATTCCAGTCGCATTCGAATTATTTAATCGTCGTGTGCGTTGTCGAGATGATCTGGAACGTAATCATGGAGTACCGGTGCTTGCTGAGTTCGATGCCATTTCAATGAGGGAAGCCGCATGAGCAGGGATAGCAAGAACATCGGGATGTATGTCGAGAGTTATGGGTTTGACAAAATAAGCGACATTGAAAAGCACGAGAACAAGTCATCAGACAATGATGTCATTCCAGTTATTCCGATTAAGGATACCGTGGTACCAAGCAAACAGTTGGTCATGGCGCACAATGCGTATTCTTATGATCAACGTTCCGAGATGATACTGGCATTACGAACTGAGCTACTGATGCGGCATGATCCCAACGCTGAAGGCGCTTACATGATGACCCTATTGAGTCCAAGTGCTGGAGAAGGGCGCTCACAACTTGCTGCCGAACTTGCGATATCTTTTGCAAAGTTAAATAAACCAACCTTACTAGTCGATGCGGATTTCCGTAATCCAAAGCAGCACATCCTTTTTGGTGCCGAAAATATCGGTGGCTTGTCACAGGTCATGAGCTCAAATGATACACTGGATTTACATGGAGTGATGGATTTGGATCACCTGGTGGTGATGACCACCGGTGAGATTCCTGAAAACCCCATGGAATTATTGTCGGATGTTAGATTTGCCAGGGTCATAGAGTTTTTTCGAGACAATTTTGATTATGTAATTTTTGATACGGCACCGGTCAATAAATATGCGGACGGACTCGTCATCGCAAACTTGATCAAGAACGTAATAACCATAACCCGTGCAAAACATACATCTTACAAATCAATGAGAGATATGTTGCGGAAACTCTCTGCCTCCAATGCGAATTTATTGGGAGGCATCATCAATCATTTCTAAATACATACCTGTGCACAACCCAGTGTGAGGTCTGAAGCGATCTAGGATAAATGATTTAAGTCACCATGGCATTACAGACACAACATCTCATTACATCCAAAGACATGTCATGGGTGCCGGATGACCGGCATTCGACCCTGTTGACGTTAATGTTCTGGAGCCTGGTCGTGATGATGATCGTGCCGGAAGGATTTAATTATTCAGGTTTAGATGCCGATGCTGGTTCTGCTCCCTCTTCGGGTAGTCCGGTTAGTCGAATAATTTGGTTAACGTTACTAGCTTCAGGTGTCCTGATAACTATATGGCGTGCAGGTCTGGCGTGGTTGTTGCTTCGCGATTTGAATCTATATTTTATGCTACTTATTGTTCTTGCCATTGCCAGTATTGCCTGGTCAATTGAGCCCTCCCTGACAGTGCGTCGAATAATACGCCTGGCCACATTTGTATTTGTTTCCTTAGCGTTAGTCTTGAGCGGTTGGCATGTGCAACGTTTTCAGAATCTT
>Ga0316205_10004079_pt1 | contig 13128 bp, 10 predicted proteins | sample 3monthpyrite_MG_FD_204941 | JGI IMG/M metagenome (GOLD analysis project Ga0316205, IMG submission 204941) | Microbial mat bacterial communities from mineral coupon in-situ incubated in ocean water Damariscotta River, Maine, United States -... | ecosystem: Environmental > Aquatic > Marine >... | reverse complement strand
AATAGCCATCTTCCTTACTATTTTAAAATAAGCGCGGTTTGGGGCGGACATGAAGGTTCGTTATTACTGTGGGTGTTTTCATTAACCGCTTGGACCATGGCGGTTGCTAAATTTTCAAAAAATGTTGAACAAGAATTTATTGCTCGTGTTCTAGCGGTTATGGGCATGATTGCCGTAGGTTTTATTGCCTTTACTCTATTAACATCAAACCCTTTTGAACGCCTGTGGCCAAATGTACCCATGGAAGGGCGTGACTTAAATCCGTTATTACAAGATGTAGGTTTGATCATTCATCCACCGTTATTATATCTAGGTTATGTTGGTTTTGCGGTTGCTTTTGCTTTTGCTGTTGCTGCGTTAATGTCAGGAAAAATGGATGCAGCTTGGGCGCGTTGGTCTCGGCCATGGACTGTTGGAGCATGGGTGTTCTTAACTTTAGGTATTGCTTTAGGTAGTTGGTGGGCTTATTACGAACTTGGTTGGGGCGGATGGTGGTTTTGGGATCCGGTTGAAAATGCTTCTTTTATGCCATGGTTAGTGGGGACTGCATTAATACATTCTTTAGCGGTAACAGAAAAGCGCGGCACCTTTAGAAACTGGACTGTTTTACTGGCTATTTTTGCCTTTAGTTTAAGTTTGTTAGGCACATTTCTAGTTCGCTCAGGAGTGATAACCTCGGTACATTCGTTTGCGGCTGATCCTTCTCGTGGTGTCTTTATTCTGTTGTTGTTAGCTATTACGGTTGGTGGCTCGCTAACTTTATATGCCTTTAGAGCAAGCAATGTTGCCAGCTTTAGCCGCTTTGCCCTTTATTCGCGTGAAACCGCTTTACTGTTATGTAATATCATTTTAGTAGTAGCTGCAACTACAGTGCTACTAGGTACGCTATACCCGCTATTAGTGGATGCCTTAGGTTATGGAAAAATTTCTGTAGGCCCGCCATATTTTAACGCAGTGTTTGTTCCTATTATGAGCATATTATTTATTATTATGGGCATCGGGCCCATGATTCGCTGGAAAAAGGCGAAGCAAGGCGAATTACGTAAAAAATTAGTGAGACCATCGGTAGTTAGTATCGCTTTTGGTCTGTTATTCCCCTTTCTTTACGGTGGTGAATTTAATGCCTTAGTTGCTATGGGCATTACCTTAGCGTCGTGGGTTTTCTTAGTGGTAGTTAAAGATTTAGTTAATCAGTATAAGCTGAGATCTACTTTGAGTTTAAGCCAGTGGGGTATGACCCTAGCGCATGCAGGCATTGCTGTGGCTATTGTGGGTGTTACTTTAGTGTCAAGTTATGAAAGTGAAACCAATGTCAAAATGGCTGTTAATGAAAAAGTTGAAATTTCAGGTTATACCATTGAGTTTAATGGTATTAAACATGTTGAAGGACCAAATTATAGTGCCGAACAAGGGCAAATAAAGGTTTATAAGGGTGATGATTTTGTTGCTTTATTACTGCCTGAACGTCGTGCTTATCGAGTACAAACCATGGGCATGACCGAGGCTGGCATTGATGGCGGTTTATTTAGAGATATTTATGTTGCCCTTGGCGACCCGCTTGATGGTGGTGCATGGGCTATTCGTGTACATTACAAACCCTTTGTTCGTTGGATTTGGTTAGGTGCAATATTTATGGCGCTAGGCGGTATTTTAGCCATGATGGATAAAAGATACCGAGCAAGAAGTCGAGCAAAAAGCCCAAATATAAACGCAGCAAAGCAACAAACGAATACCAAGCTAAGTATTCAAACTGCATCGGAGTTAACTTAAATGAATAAAATTATCCGTTTTTTACCCCTAGTTTTAGTTATCGCTTTAGGTGTGGTGCTTTATCGTGGTTTGTCGTTAAACCCACAAGATATGCCGTCAGCATTAGTTGGTAAGGCTATGCCAGATTTTGCTTTATCAACCTTAAATGATGCCAATAAAACGGTCACTAAAGCGGATTTAGTGGGTGACATTGTATTGTTAAATGTCTGGGCAACGTGGTGTCCTACTTGTAAATATGAACATCCTTTTTTACTTGAACTAGCTACTGATCCTAAATTTAAAGCGCAAGTTAGTTTGTATGGCGTAAATTATAAAGATGAACGATTACCAGGACAAAAGTGGTTAACTAATTATCAAGACCCGTTTAAATTTTCAATTTTTGATGATGAAGGTTTATTAGGTGTAAAGCTTGGTGTTTTTGGCGCACCTGAAACCTTTGTTATTGACCATCATGGTATTATTCGCAAACGTTTTGCTGGCGCATTAGATATTCGGGTTTGGCGAAAAGAGTTTGAGCCGCTAATTAAACAAATAACTGCTGAAAAACAGCAAGGTAAGTAATTATGTTAACAAGAGCATTATTTATTATTTTGGCTGTTGTTAGTGTAGTCATTGCCGCTAATGAGGCTTATGCAAGCCCAGTGGAAACCTTTGAGTTTGAAGATGAAGTAACTAAAGTTCGTTTTCAGGAGCTAAGTAAAGAATTACGTTGCCCTAAATGTCAAAATCAAAATTTGGCTGACTCTAACTCTACTGTAGCTTCTGCGCTGCGTTTAGAATTGTATAATTTGTTAGTTGAAGGTCGTTCAGATAGCGAGATTATTGATTTAATGGTGGGGCGTTATGGTGAATTTGTTTTATATCGTCCGCGCGTTTCTAGCGTTACCTACATTCTGTGGTTTGGTCCGGCATTACTTATTTTAATTGGCGTGATTGTAGTCATTGTTATTCTACGTAAACAACCTGCAAATAAGGCTAATTTGGCTTTAAATACAGAACAACAAACAAAATTGAAACAACTGTTAGCAGCAAGTGAAGGTGAGCACTCGACCTCGAAATCAACCTCGCAATCAACTTCAAATCAAGTGGATAAAGAGTAAATTATTATTATGGAAATTGTATTAATCCTCCTCGCTTTTATCGTAATTATGTTAGCGGTAATTTGGCGACCATTTTTAAAACAAGATAAAAACCAAAAAAACGCAGATAGAGTGGCTTCTACTCAAAAAGGCGTTCGTGATCAAACCAATATTGATTTATATCATGAGCATAAAGCTGAAATAGAAAAAGATTTCAATGATGGCGCAATTGATAACGAAAACTACCAATATTTACTGACAGAGCTTGATAGTAGCTTATTACAGGATATTGAAGCAGCCAAGGAAAAGGATAGTTTAGCAAGCGAAGGAAAAACTTTTAGTATTATGTGGCCGGTGCTTTTATCGCTATTTATCATCACTTTTTCTGTGTTGTTATATTTAAAGCAAGGCACTTTAGACCTTTTAATGACCAGCCCTACCGCCGCAAATAATAGTCAGCAAGGGCAAATGTCGGCAGCTCAACAAGAACAAAATCGCCAAAAAGAAATGCTTGCCTATATAGAAAAAATGCAAGAACACTTAAAAGGTAAGCCTGATGACAGTGAGGCTTGGTATAACTTAGGGCAAACCTATGTTGGCGCAGGAGAGTTTGATTTTGCCATTGCAGCATTTGAACAGGTTATTCGCATTGAAGGTGAGCACGCTGATATTTTAGGTGCCATAGCGCAGGCAAGTTATTATGGTAATAATCAACAAATTGACGACAAAGTACAAAGCCTGATTGATCGCGCCTTAGTGCTAGATATTAACGACCCCGCGACTAACATATTATTAGGCATGCATAACTTTATTGCCCAAGACTATCAGCAAGCCATAGGGTATTGGCAGCGTATTATTGATACCAACAGACAAGGCGTTAATATTGCGGCTTTACAAGAAGCCGTGACCGAAGCAAAAAAACGTTTAGAGTTGCCTGCTAGTGAACAGCCGGCTAAGCAAGTGGCTACGGGGCCACAGCTAAAGGTTAATGTTAGTTTATCAGCCGATATTGCGGAAAAAATAGCGCAAGGCGCAGATAAAACTGTGTTTGTTTATGCTATTCCTACCAATGGTCAACGTATGCCCCTAGCTGCATTAAAGGTAATGGCCAGTGATCTACCTAAAGTCGTCACCTTAAGTAATAGCAATGCTATGTCAGCGCAAAATAATTTGAGTAGCGTTAGTAAGGTACACATTTATGCTATTGTTTCTAAACTTGGCGGCGCTGGGATTAAATCAGGAGATTATAAAGCTGAAGTGAATAATATTTCAGTTGAAAATACTGATACTATTAACCTTGTTGTTGATAGTTTAGTAGAATGATAAACATTGAGTTTAAAACAGAAAAGCTAAAAGGAACAATAATAATAAATGAAATCACGATTTAGTGCTAAAAAAAGCGCCGACGTTTTTAGTCTTAAAAATAATAACACTACAGTTAAAACGGCGGTGTTATTAACTAACTTAGGCTCCCCTGAACAGCCAACACCAATAGCATTGCGTCATTACTTACGTGAATTTTTATCTGATCCACGTGTGGTCGAAATTCCCCGTTTTGTATGGATGATAATACTGCACGGTATTATTTTAAGAATACGTCCGAAAAAATCGGCTAAATTATATCAAAAAATTTGGACAGAGCAGGGCGCGCCTTTAGTTGTTATTAGCCAAAAGCAACAAGCTAAGGTGGCAGCTCAACTGGCAAAGCAATATGGCGACGATGTTATTGTTGATGTTGCCATGCGTTATGGTCAGCCATCTATTAGTAGTGTATTAGAAAAATTTCAGCAGCAAGGTGTTGATAATCTTCTAGTATTACCTTTATATCCACAATATGCAGGGCCAACGACGGCTTCAACGTTTGATGCCATCACCAGCGCACTACAAAAATGGCGTTATGTGCCAAGTTTACATTTTATTAATAGTTATCATAGTAATCCTCAATATATACAAGCCCTTGCTAATACAATTAGTGAGCACATTAACCAGCATGGTAAACCAGACAAATTAGTGCTGTCTTATCACGGCATGCCTGAATTATTTCACCAGTGGGGCGATCCTTATTTTGATTTTTGTCAGATAACGACTAATTTGCTCAAAGAAGAATTGTTAACTAGATCGTTAGCATTAACGGATGATGATTTTGTTATGACCTTTCAATCTCGCTTTGGTAAAGCTAAATGGCTACAACCTTATACGGATGAAACACTGGCAAACTTAGCTAATCAAGGTAACCAGCATATTGCTATTATCAGCCCAGCTTTTAGTGCTGATTGCTTAGAAACCCTTGAAGAGCTTGAACATGAAAACCGTGATATTTTTATGCAAGCAGGCGGTAAAGAGTATCACTATATAGCGGCATTAAATGATCGCGATGATCATATTGCTGCCATTGTAAATATATTAACACCAACACTAAATTCTCTAGGTTAACTTTTAATTGAACTCCTAACTCAAGCATTAATGAAAGCTTAAGTTAATACCAACAAAAATAATAAGGTCGTACATGAAGTCATTCAAACTTAATAAATTCGCGTTAGTTGCTCTTTGTTCCACAATAGCATTAACTGCGTGTGAAAATAAAAGCTCGCTAGATGAAAAGCAAGCACTAACAAAAGCTGAAATTACTGCTATGTTGGCGGAAAAAATAGCAAAAGAAACGATTATTATCGATACTCATATTGATGTTCCTTATCGATTGGAGAAAAAATATGAAGATGTTAGTAAGGCAACATTAGCAGGCGATTTTGATTACCCAAGAGCTATAAAGGGCGGTTTAAATGCGCCCTTTATGTCTATTTATATTCCGTCAAAATTGCAAAAAACAGGTGGCAGTAAAGCCCTAGCTGATAAATTAATAGATGAAGTTGGAGCCATTGTTAAGCAATCACCTGATAAGTTTGCCTTAGCGTATTCAACCAAGCAAGTGCAAGAAAATTTTATCAAAGGCTTGATTTCACTCCCGATGGGCATGGAAAATGGCAGCCCAATTGAAGGCGATTTAGCTAACCTACATCATTTTTATAATCGTGGTGTTCGCTACATCACGTTAGCACACGCCAAAACAAACCATATTTCAGATTCGTCCTATGATAAAAACCGTCCTGCCCAGGGCTTAACCCCCTTTGGAAAAGAACTAATAGTTGAAATGAATAATGTCGGTATGATGGTTGATATCTCTCATGTATCTGATCAGGCTTTTTATCAAGTCATGGAAATAAGCAAAACCCCAGTTATTGCTTCTCATTCATCAGCACGTTTTTTTACCCCTGATTTTGAACGTAATATGACCGATGACATGATCAAGTTACTTGCCAAAAAAGGTGGTGTAATTCAAATGACTTTCAGTGGTATTTTTACTTCGCAAAAATTTAGAGAGCAAAGCGACGCATACAAAATAGTTGAAGCAGAGTTTATTAAAACGAATAATTTAGATAAAGAGCTGGAAGCTGATAAAGCTAAAATTGATGCTTTTGAAGAAACTTATTTAGTTGATAAACCGTGGGATGTCGGCAGCTTAGATTTAGTGCTCGATCATTTTGAACATGTCATTAACTTAGTGGGTATTGACCACGTTGGTATTGGCTCAGACTTTGATGGCGTTAGCGGTATCTTGCCTGAAACTCTTAAAGATGTTGCCACTTACCCCAATTTAATTGCGGGTTTATTAAAACGCGGTTACAGTGAACAAGACATTAAAAAACTGCTTTCAGGTAATTTAATGCGTGTTTGGCAACAAGTTGAAGAGTACGCCGCTACACATAACACTCAATATTAAACGCACATAAAGAATAAACTTAAAGCGAACCTACATATTGACGCTGTACAAAAAAACAGTACACTGTAGTTATGAAAAAGATCGCGACCAAAAAAATTATTCATATCGATATGGACTGTTTTTAAACTCTAGGGTCATATCTTATGGAAATTTATGTAAGTAGCAGAAGAGCCATGGTTGGTTGGGACTTTATTTGTACCAATATACTAGCCCGAGTTGGGCTCAATTGAAATTTAACAAGACTTTTATTGATTACCAATGAAAAAAATAGCCCACATAGATATGGATGCTTTCTATGTTTCAGTTGAGATTAGAGATAATCCAGAGTTAATTAATAAACCTGTTGCTGTAGGTGGAAAATCAAACCGTAGAGGTGTGCTTTCTACGTGTAATTATATCGCTCGTCAATTTGGCGTTAGCTCTGCAATGTCGACCGCATTGGCAATGAAGAAGTGCCCAGGTTTAATTGTTGTACCTGGCAGAATGGAGGTTTACAAAGAAACAAGCCAAATTATACGAGGTGTTTTTGAGGAGTACACTGACAAAATCGAACCTCTTTCCTTGGATGAAGCATACTTAGATCTAACTGATTGTAAACTTCATCAAGGGTCAGCAACGTTGGTCGCTCAGGAAATTAGAGAGAAGATATTTCAAACAACTGGCTTAACTGCATCAGCTGGGATAGCACCATTGAAGTTTGTTGCCAAGGTAGCTTCTGACATGAATAAGCCTAATGGACAGTTAACTGTAGCACCGAGTGAAATTAGTCATTTTTTGGAAACTTTATTGCTTAAAAAAATACCAGGCGTAGGCAAAGTTACATTCGAAAAATTGAATAAGCTAGGTTTCGAAACATGCGGGGATATACGGAAGTCCAATGAAGCGTTTTTGGCTAGTAGGTTTGGTAAATACGGACATGTATTGTGGAGTAGAAGCCAAGGGATTGATGAGAGAGATGTGCAAGTTACAAGGGTTAGAAAGTCGGTTGGGGTGGAACGAACATTTGAAAAAGATATTAGCAGTATTGATGAATTAGAGTCAGTCATTGAAGAGTATTTACTCCCCGAGCTCGACAAACGCTCGTCAAAGTATTTAAAGTCTCGTTCAATGAATAAGCTAGGTGTAAAAGTAAAGTTCAGTGATTTTAAGCAAACAACCAAAGATCTAAAGTCGTCAGGAATAAACTCAGCAACGCTGCGAGAGCTTCTAAAAGAGGCTGTAAAAAGGGGAAATGGTAAATCAGTCAGACTGCTTGGGATCCATATTGGATTAGAAGACCCTAAAATATCAGTAGATGCTGAACAGCTAGGGCTAAACTTAGAGTAGGTTATTCAATCTAGTTTCAACATTATCTAAATTGTTTGATCAATCATGATCAGACATTAACTGCATAAAGAATTTTAATATAATATTTTGCTATAACAGTTCCCTTATAAATTCATCAAGGTAATTAAAAATAGGTTTTATTAAAACTTCGTCGTAACATAATAAAGCAATCTAAATTCAGCATCGAAAATATTAAGGAGATCACGTAACTTATTGTTATTTGACATTTTTGTTGTTGGAATGTTTGTTGTCATGGTGGTAATCTTAATTATAGTTAGCTGGTACAGGTTAGCTACGCAAGTTTACCGAAACAACCAATTTTATTATTCGAAAGTGTAAAAGTTGTTTTGTGAACACTTCGAGTTTATATCCTTTAAGGGAATATGCGTTTGTCTCTTTTTACGTTGAAAATACGGGCTGAATTGACTTACCTGAAAAATGTTTGAACTCACAATATTGATATTCAGAGGTGATATGTATGCGAAGGTTCAATGATTCAGATATTAACAAACACTACGTTTATTTAGATGAAACAAACAACCCTTTGTTATTGCCATGTTTATTCGCTAGGTATACGCAGCTTACAGGAGTGAGAGTTGATTTCGAGGTTAGGCTCAATAGTGAAACGAAGCTAAAAGAGGAGGTTTTTTTTGAGAATGAAATAGGAGTTGATGCTGGTTACAAAATTACTAATCATTTAGGGAGATTTCTTGAATGGGTTAGTGAGTATGAAGATAGTAGCCTAGTTGCTTTACCTACTCATACAGCTTTGCCAAATGAAATTATTAACGAATACATCAACGAATATTTGATTGGAGAATGCGAAAGTAGTGAGTTTGTTGCCAATCAAGCTGTAAATTCATTAACTGCATACTATGACTGGCTTTTCTATTTTTTTAAAGTCAGAAAAAAGAAAGTAGGCATAAAATCTTCCTTTCGAGAAACAGCTCGAAATAACAATCAAGGCGATCTAGCTGTTAAATATCTTTTACCTCAGACTCGTCAGCTATTTTATAGGAATGCAGAGTCATTGCTTGAGGAGATAGTATTAAGGAATGGTGGAGAGTTAGGTTGCCGAACAAAGGAAAATCAAGGTTTTTTACTAAACGCCTATAAAGCCAACCAAAAATATCACAGCGGTCTTTTAACGTTGTTTGAGCTTTATGAAACAAACCCTGAGCAACTTGAATTCAAATACACACTACCTTCAATTTATACTAAATATGGCAGAGAACGAGTGCTCTATATTCCCAGAGAATTGTTGAGTGATCTTCCCCAAATTTGAAGCATTGAACGATGGCGATAATATGAAGAAAAGTATTTTAGTTGCTATCAAACAAGAGATTCAATTGATTGAGCAAACATTGTTTAAGCATGGGATTTCATTTGAACCATTTACAACAGAGGTGAGGGTTTAAAATGGCGCAATCAAGAGAAATAACTGAAGGAAGATTACACCAAGCTCTAAAAAGGCTCCTAAGTGGAACACCGACAAGAGTAAAGGTCACTGGCAAGTTAACCTTAAATAAAATTAATAATGAGGCTGGACTAGGTCATAGCTATATTCATAAGTTTGATAGCTTTGTTGAATATGCGAATCCGATCATCGAAAAGTTTAATGAAGAACCAATTAATGATGATATTATTCCACCATCTAATTCTGATAACTTAACAGAACTAGAAAAGTTAAGACAAGAATTGAAACATGAAAAAAAATTAAAAAATGAATATCGATTAGATAAGAAAGACCTGCAAAAACGTTATGATCTTTTAGAAGAAAAATATCAGAATGTCGTTTATCAGCTATTTTTGCTTCAAAATAGTGATTCAAATTAGTTTAAATTTGAATCACTAAATATTACTTGTGTTGAGTAACAAATAATCTAGCTAGCTGTTTGGGAGCAAGAATCTGTTAAGTTGACTAATGTCCCATTGTCTAAATGATAAACTTGCTCCGCCATGTTAATTGTTTCTTGTCTATGAGCGATCATGATGCGTGTCATAGGTAGATGCTGAATTTGTTCACTAATTTTAGCTTCATTGTCTTTATCTAAATGACTTGTTGCTTCATCCATAAATAGCACGCAGGGCGATTGATAAAGCGCACGGGCAAGTAATAATCGCTGTATTTGACCACCTGATAGATTAGACCCCATATCGCCAACTAATGAGTTATAGCCCATTGTCATCTTGTTTATATCATCATGAATAGCGGCTAAGTGAGCACACTGTTCAATTTTTAAATAATTTGGCTGCGGATCAAAAAAACTAATATTATCAGCTATAGAGCCAGCGAGCAGTGTATCATCTTGCATCACTGCCGCTATTTTTTTACGGTAATTCTTGAGGCCAACTTGAGTGATATCTTTACCATCAAGATAAACCTTACCGGAAGTTGGTTGTAGTAAACCGAGCATAATTTTCATCAAGGTGGTTTTACCTGCCCCTGATGGCCCAGTAATAGCAATAGACTCACTAGCTTCAAGCGTTAAATTAACATTATTTAAAACTGGTGTTTGCTCATCACTGTAACTAAAACAAATATTTTCTAGCGTTAATTGACCTTTTGGCTCTTGGCCTTCATTATTTGAAAAAGTAGCTTCACCTTCTCTATTAGCTTCTTGCTCAGTTAATGCAATATCAGCAATACGGTCAAGGTGTAAACGCATCATTTTAAATTGAATAATTTGCTCGATAAGGTTGGCAAACCTATCAGTTAATTGCCCTTTGTAAGCGATAAAAGCCAATACCATACCTACAGATAAAGTGTTTGCCATTACCATAATAGCTGCAAAATAAATCACTAATACATTTTCTAAACCGAATAACAGTTTATTAAACGAATCAAAACTGATATTTAAACGCCCTAATCGGATTTCACTATTAATGACTTCAGCATAGCGATTTTGCCAAACCCCTTGTCGTTGTGATTCGTTGCCAAACAGCTTAATGGTTTGCATTCCGCGAATATTTTCTAAAAAGTTTGATTGCTCTTTCGCGGAGTTTTGAATCATCTCTTCAGTAGCTTGATGCAATGGTCTATATAACGCTAAACGCACTATGGTATATAAGGCTATTGCACCAAGTACCACTGCGGTAAGTTTCAATGAATAAAGCGCCATCATGATCAATACGGTGATGGCCATTACCCCATCGACTAGTGTTTCAACAAAACCTGTGGTAATACGCTCTCGAATTTGTGCTAATGAGCCAAAACGAGAAACTATGTCACCAATATGCCGTGACTCAAAATAATTCATCGGTAAACGTAACAAATGCCTAAGTAGATTTACGCCCATTTGCATATTAAGCAAACTAGAAAGCCGTAATATTAACCAACTTCGCACGGCATTAGTCACTACAGAAATAGCAGCAATTAAAGCAAAACCAATAGCCAATAAAGTAAGCAACGGTTCATCAAAACTAATTAAAACCTCATCAACTACCCATTGCATGTAATAAGGGGTCATTAAAGCAAATAGCTGTAATACAAGAGACAAACCAATTAATTTGAATAGCCCTGCTTTTAAACCAGACATTGAACTCCACAATTGAGTGAATTTCATTTGAGATTGCTCTTCTTTAACCTCAAATTTACTGGTTGGGGTTAACTCTAAACAAATACCTGTAAAATGTTGGCTAAATTCTTCTACATTTAACGTGCGTTTACCCATTGCAGGATCATTTATAGAGAATTTAGCGCCTTTAGTTGGGTGAGAGCCTTTTCCCGAAACCTTGGTTAACACCACAAAATGATTTAAATCCCAATGTAAAATACAAGGTGTCGCTAATTTATACACTTCATCAATGGGGCATTGTAAAGCTCGACTAGCCAATCCTAAACTATCACCCAACTCAATAAGTTGTTGAAGGTTCATCCCTGTTAAATTAGCCGAATAGCGCTTACGTATTGTTTGCACACCTAATTGATGTCCATGAAAGCTTGCAATCATAGCCATTGAAGCTAACCCACATTCCGCTATTTCAGATTGTAAGATCAGAGGTGTGTTACGGAATAAAGAAAACTTTAAAGCTGGGGATGTTGGTGATGACATTTTGATTAAAGATCTTTTGCTAAAGTGAAAAATAATGGGGTCACATAAATAGCCCCATTACTGAATATTTATGTAATTAAACCGAATCTTCTTGAGGCCGTAATTTTTTATAACAAAAACTCAGTACCTGACCTGCAACTAATGAAATTAACACAACGAAAAATAATTCCATTCCTGTCGGTAATTCATTTAATTCTTTTAACTTTCTTAAACATAAAATTAGAAATAAGAATAGAAATACATCTATAAAAAATTTATGAGATATTTTACTCATGTTGTTCCTCTTAATATTTTTAAAAGCCAGAAAATTCTGGCTTAATATATAAATTAAAATTTTTTACGGTAAATAATAAGCACCTATACCTATAAGTGCTCCACCTAATGCACCCCAAGGACCAAATCTAGCTCCAATTTTAGCACCTGCTAAACCCGCTGCTACTGCCCCTGCATCTCCACCAGTAACAGATTGTGTTTCAATTAGTGTTAATTAACGCATAATGTTATACTCCAAATATATCCGACTTTGTCGGGTTATTGATTTGCAATCCTGAGATTAGGACTGCGATTAATTAGGCTGGCTTTAGTTTATCTCGCTAAAGTTTCACTAAAGTCAGCCACTCCACTCTCCAACAAGATGATTAATATTAAATAAACAATCTCATTAGAAAATTTTTTTAAAATAGTTAGCTAACTCGACCTTTTAAGCTATAAATTGGTTCAAGTAACCATTCAATTAATTTACGTTGTTCTAACATGATATCTGCTTCAAACAGCATGCCGCTTTTTAAATCAAACGCTTTGCCAAATGCTTGCATTTGTTGTTGGTTTAACTTTGCACGTAAGCGGTAAACAGGCTCTTGTAATGAGATTGGTAATTGAATTTCGCTTGGAGATATTAAGGTTTGGTCGATTCGTGTGATTTCACTTTTAATAAAGCCAAATCGTTGATAAGGAAATGCATCAAAGCGTAGTCGAGTATTGTTACCCAATTGAACAAACCCAGCAGAACGAGTAGGTAATAACAATTCAGCAATCAGCTCTGAGCCTTCAGGTAAAATATGCAGCAAGGGTTTAGATTGTGCTTTACTTTGCGACAATGTTTCACCTTCAACAACTTGAG
>Ga0316205_10004077_pt1 | contig 13134 bp, 15 predicted proteins | sample 3monthpyrite_MG_FD_204941 | JGI IMG/M metagenome (GOLD analysis project Ga0316205, IMG submission 204941) | Microbial mat bacterial communities from mineral coupon in-situ incubated in ocean water Damariscotta River, Maine, United States -... | ecosystem: Environmental > Aquatic > Marine >... | reverse complement strand
CCCAAATGAGAATGCCAATAAAAACGATGAATGCGACAAGCGTCCAAAGCATTTGAATACTGTTCATATACTCCATTGTTATCTCCTTGTCTTAATCGCTGTACCAAGAATTTGAAGGTATGCAATTAACGCATCTTGCTCGGTTTTACCTTCTAGTGCTTTCGGTGCATTAGCAATTTCTTCATCAGTATATGGGTGACCAAGCGTTCTTAGCACTTCCATCTTCTTACTGATCGTTTCGGCATCCGCTGAATTCTCTTCAAGCCATGGGTAACCAGGCATGATTGATTCAGGTACAACGTCACGTGGGTTGTTTAAGTGAACTCGGTGCCACTCATCACTGTATCGTCCGCCAACACGGTGTAGATCTGGACCTGTGCGCTTAGAGCCCCATAAAAACGGACGATCATAAACAAATTCACCTGCAACAGAGTAGTGCCCATAACGTTCGGTTTCCGCACGGAACGGCCGAATCATTTGTGAATGACAAGCGTTACATGATTCACGTATGTAAATATCACGGCCTGTTAATTGTAATGCAGTGTAAGGCTTCAAGCCTTCAACAGCTGTGGTTGTGTGCTTCATAAAGAACAAAGGCACAATTTGCACTAAACCACCGACACTGATGACGAGAATCACGAGGATGAGCATCAAGCCAATGTTAGTTTCAACTTTTTCATGTCCTGTATTTGCCATGATGTTTCTCCTAGTGTGCCGCTGCCGGTGCAATAACCGGTGCTTCCGCTGGCTTAGCGCCACCGATGGTTTTTAGTGTGTTGTAGAACATGATCAACATGCCTGACAAGAACAGTAAACCACCGACGAACCGCACAATATAGAATGGGTGAGAGGCCTGAACACTTTGGATAAAGCTATAGGTTAAGGTGCCGTCTGCATTCACTGCGCGCCACATCAAACCTTGTGTGACACCCGATACCCACATCGCAACGATGTAAAGTGCAATACCGAGTGTTGCTAACCAGAAATGCCATTCAACTAATTTCAGGCTGTATATTTCGCGGTTATACATGCGCGGAATCAGGTAATACATTGCACCGATTGATACCATGGCTACCCAACCGAGCGCACCTGAATGGACGTGACCAATTGTCCAGTCAGTATAGTGTGAAAGCGCGTTCACCGTTTTAATTGCCATCATGGGGCCTTCGAAGGTAGACATACCGTAGAAAGAAATAGAGACAATCAAGAAACGTAAAATTGGATCAGTACGCAGTTTTTCCCATGCTCCGGATAAGGTCATGATACCGTTAATCATGCCGCCCCAACTTGGTGCCAGCAGGATTAATGAGAAAACCATGCCTAAAGACTGTGTCCAATCGGGTAGCGCTGTGTAATGTAAATGATGTGGACCTGCCCAAATGTAAGTAAAGATGAGTGCCCAGAAATGTACTACCGACAAACGATAAGAATACACAGGACGGCCTGCCTGCTTGGGCACGAAGTAGTACATAATGCCAAGGAAACCCGCGGTCAAAAAGAAGCCCACTGCGTTATGACCATACCACCATTGAATCATGGCATCTTGAACACCTGCATAAACCGAATATGATTTAAACATCGAAACAGGCAATACCATACTGTTAAAAATATGCAGTACTGCAACAGTTAAAATGAAGCCACCGAAAAACCAGTTAGCAACATAAATGTGTTTAACCTTGCGTCTCAATATGGTGCCGAAAAAAACGACGGCATAACTGACCCAAACAATGGCAATAAGAATGTCGATTGGCCATTCAAGTTCAGCGTATTCTTTTGAAGAGGTGATACCTAAAGGTAGTGTGATAGCGGCTAAAACGATCACAAGCTGCCAACCCCAAAAAGTGAAGGATGCTAATTTATCACTGAAGAGTCGTGTGTGACAGGTGCGTTGTACTGCATAGTATGAAGATGCAAACAGAGCAGAACCACCAAACGCAAAAATCACTGCATTAGTATGTAAAGATCTCAAGCGACCAAAAGTAAGATAAGGGGTATCGAAGTTTAAAAATGGCCATGCCATTTGAGCTGCGATATAAACGCCGACTAACATGCCGACGATGCCCCAGACAACAGTCATAATAGCGAACTGTCGTACAACCTTATAGTTGTACATTTCCTGTGTAGCAGTCATATGCCTACCTGTTTAGTAAAGTAATAAAAAATGTTATTGGGTTCAGACGATATCAAACGGTGGAAGGACACCGAAACTGCTCGTAAAGACAGGGCCGATACCAAAGCCCCAAAGTAAAACAACGACAGTAAGTACTGCGACCAATACAACCATACCCAGTGACATAACGGCACTGGCGAAAAGGAAACCTTGTTCTTTATTGACGTTCATCATGGTCGGTAAACCTACATAAAGTAGATAGACACTGTAGGCAAGCGCAGGGAGACCAACGATCATGTTAAGCCAAAGTACGGGATAAAGAGACATCAAGCCGATTAGAAACAGTGGGGTGCCGGAGTAGGCAGCAAGTGCAATGCCTTGAGACAGCGATTGCTGTGTGCCATAAGTTTTACCCATCCAGTGAACCATCCAACCAATCGAGAAGATTGCAACTAACATGGTGAGATAAGTAAGTATGGCAATGACTAAAGCGCTGTCTGTGGTGAGTTTAACAACTTCACTATTGCCAATTTGCCAGCCGATTTGTGTTGTACCAATAAAACCAGAAATAGCTGGTATCGCGGCTAAGAATAAAACGTGTGTGCAGTAACATTTACCAATGGAACATCGTTCTTTGCGGATTTCTTCCCATTCCTGGGTAGGGTGGGCGAAAAGCCCCCATACGTGTGACAAAAACATTTTAAGCCCTCTAATGAAGTCGTTTGACCCGACCAGTACCTCACTGGAAGTGATCCCCTAAATGTACAGAATTTTCAGTTTAGAACCAGAAACCACACTGCTTATAGTGTACTTTTACATCAATATTAGAACATTATAATATACTGTAGTATGTAGACACAAATCCGATGACAGGAAAGTATGATATTGCTGATATCTAGGCGTTGATCTGGATCAAGTTAGTAGCAAGCGTCGCTGCCATACGGCATGATGAGACAAAAACTAGCGTAAATTGGACATAGAATTGCGAAAAACAGATCAAATTCATCAGGTTTTAGCCGAATGCTAGCCAAGCAAGACGCTGAATGCTTTCATTGTGGCTTACCCGTTCCCGCGGACACTACATATAAGGTATACATTCAGAAGGTAAAACGTCCCATGTGCTGTCCAGGCTGTCAGGCGGTGGCACAGGCCATCGTTGCCGGTGGTATGGAAGACTATTACAGCTACCGAACTGAAAATGCAGAACAGGGCCAAGAATTAGTCCCAGAATTTTTGCAGCAAACCTTAGCCTATGATCTTGATGCTGTGCAGGATAGCTTCGTAAGACACAATGAGAATGAAGCCGGTGATATTCGTGAAGCCGATTTAATACTTGAAGGCATTACCTGCGCCGCCTGTATTTGGCTTAATGAACGACACATCGCCGCACTGACCGGCGTAAAAAATATTGTTGTCAATTACTCAACCCACCGAGCCCGTCTAGAATGGGATAATGAGCAAATAAAACTAAGTAAAATTCTAGAAGCCATTAGCCAAATTGGTTACCTCGCGCATCCCTACGATCCAACACGCCAACAACAGTTATTTGAAGATGAGCGCAAGCAACAAATAAAACGACTAGGCCTTGCGGCAGTATTAGGCATGCAAGTCATGATGATTGCAGTTGCACTTTACCTTGGTGATTACTTTGGCATGGAAGCGCAGTATGAAAAGTTTTTTTACTGGATTAGCCTCGGCTTAACATTGCCAGTGATGTTGTATTCCGCGCAACCCTTTTTCAGAACGGCGATAAACGATCTTAAACACGGACAGGCTGGCATGGATGTGCCCGTTTCCATTGGTATCAGTGTCGCGTTTGCTGGTAGCGTGTGGAGCACCTTTAACGGACATGGCGAGGTGTATTACGATTCAGTCGTCATGTTTGTATTCTTTTTATTAACGGGGCGTTATTTTGAACTTGTTGCAAGAAAGAAATCAGCTGAAAGTGCCGATGCACTAATTCATAGCACCCCCGCGGTGGCGATGCGTGTAGAAAATGATAAAGAAAAAATGTTGCCGGTCGCTGAATTAAAACTGGGCGATATCGTACGAGTAAAGCCAGGTGAAATATTCCCAGCCGATGGTATTGTAATTGAAGGGCGCTCAAGTGTTGATGAATCATTATTAACGGGTGAAAGTTTGCCCGTACCGATCACCGTTAATGGCAATGTCATAGGCGGTTCGATTAACATCGATAGTCCGTTATTGGTCAAGGTAGAAAAGTTAGGACAAGATACGGTGTTGTCGGGCGTATTACGTTTATTAGAACGCGCACAAACTGAAAAACCCACCATCACGCGGCTTGCGGATAAAACCGCGGGATGGTTTGTACTCGGTGTACTGGTTCTAGCGGTAGGTGTTGCGGCTTATTGGTGGGGGCATGACGGTGCAGCATGGTTACCCGTGACGATTGCAGTGCTAGTGGTTACCTGTCCCTGCGCATTATCCTTAGCTACACCGACGGCAGTCACAGCAGCGACGAGTCGCCTAACATCGCAGGGGCTTTTAACAACCCGTGGTCATGCCTTAGAAACACTAGCAAAGACGACACATTTCATTTTTGACAAAACCGGCACCTTAACGCACGGGCAATTAGATTTGCAAAGCGTTCGGTGTCTTTCATCGGCTTCACGAGAGCGTTGCCTTCAGTGGGCAGCTGCATTAGAGCGTAGTTCTGAACACCCTGTCGCCAAAGCGATTTGTCACGCTGCTGAAACGAACGTAAAAAGTGCAGAGAATATTATTAACACCCCCGGTGCTGGATTAACGGGCATGATTGATGGCGAACAGTTTTGGCTTGGCACACCGTCTTATATACAAGCGAATACGCACATCACTGTTTCAGAGGATGAATTAAAACGTTTACGTGATGAAGGTCATTCAGTTGTGGCCTTAGCAGATTCAAAACGATGTCATGCTTTATTTGCATTAGGTGATCGTGTACGAGATGGTGCGACTGAGTTAATTACGCAGTTAACATTATCAGGTTTACAGGTTGTACTGCTAAGTGGCGACCATCAACAGACAGTTGAAGCGGTAGCTAGGCAGGTTGGTATTGAAGATTGGCAAGCGGAGTGTTTACCTGCAGATAAACTATCAGCGGTGAAAACCTTGCAAGCGCAGGGGGCGGTTGTGGCAATGGTGGGTGATGGTATTAATGACGCGCCTGTCTTAGCCGCAGCACAAGTGTCAATTGCGATGGCAAGTGGTACACAATTAGCGGCAGCCAGTGCGGATATGCTTTTGCTTTCAACCGATTTATTGTCGATCAGTACCGGTCGTGATGTTGCTAAACGAATGATGTGGATCATTAGGCAAAATATTATTTGGGCCATTGGTTATAATGTAATTGCGTTGCCAGCGGCGGCATTGGGTTTTGTCGCACCGTGGATGGCCGCGATTGGTATGTCAGCCAGTTCGTTAATTGTAGTCGGTAATGCGTTACGACTTTTAAGGAAGCCTTCTAAGTAAAATGGAAATACTTTATCTACTTGTCCCTCTAGCGATGTTAATTGTTGCGTTGATGGTGGTTGTCTTTTTTTGGGCAGTGCGGTCGGGTCAGTTTGATGACTTAGAAGGGCCAGCACATCGGATTATTATGGATGATGATAGGCCGGATATTAGCGATGAAGATAAGCTGGATAAGGATAAGAAGTAGTGCGTTATGTTTCGTGGTTTGTTCGTAGTCTGCTGCCAGCAATTAGCTGCTGGCTGAACAAGCGGTCTACGACGCGCTTGTAATTCGCCATCATCTAATCACTGACACCAGACTACTGACTTAGTGTGCACGAAAGCATAAATTGTCCTGACTAGAAAAGTATAAGTTGTCTGCTTCCGGTTGAAGTCGCAGCCAAAAGCGGTCGTTCATCTATCTGCATTTATATTTCTCTGATATGTATTTCCCTGTTTTCCAGCAACTTGTTCCAACCTTCAAGCCTTCATCAGTTTCAAAAATATTGACATACCCATGACCTTCTTCGCCATCCATCTGAACCCCTGTGTAGTACATTTTTACCCATCCAGAATGATGCTTAAAATCAATCACATTAAATTCTTTAAGTGACCAATCTCGTGTTGTGAGTAACATGTACCCGCGACAGGACCGAACTTCATAACATTCTACCAACCCATCCCATGAGTCTTTTGGGTAATATTTTTTTAAAGGTGTTAAGTCTGTATGTAAATCAAGCTTGTTAGGTACTAGATCCGCTCTTAATTTTTCAGCCAGTTCAGCTGTAATTATGCTCGTTCTCAATTGAGTATATGAATGATAAAAATCAATATACTTTTGATTATCAGATGCGAATAAAGGATGTGAAATACCTATAGATATTAGAATTAATATGGCTGTTAGATGTTTGTATGTAGTCATAACTATTAATTCTTATGAGTTACCTAATGTCCGTTCTGAGTCGACAGCAGCCAAATTCACTATACCCAATTTAACCTTATTATTCTTGTTATATCAGCATCCGAAAGCAGACAACTTATATTTTCAAGTGCATTAGCAGTTGGACTCAGAATTAAGGTCATAACTAAAGGAGTCGGTATCAGTTGTTGTGCAGCGCCGAATTACAATTGTCCCGCAGGGCAATTGTTCAGGCGATGTGCAATAACTGATAACAGCGACCTACACCTTACTGTTCAACAACAACTTCCATTGTCCAGCTTTGTTCAGCATTAGGCTCTATCTTTACCAGCCCTGATTTATCAGAAAAGTCGCCGTCAAAATCAACAGCACTAGAATGACCTTGCCATGGCTCTATGCAAACGAACTCAGCTCCTGGCACACTCCATATTCCTAGGTGAGGGAAGTCATCAAACTTAACGGTAATGCTAGGGCCTTGTTCGCCTGAGTAAGTGACTTCGCGGCTATAGTGTTCAGTGAAGATCATCGCATCAGGTTCAAACAAACTGTCATCCAATGGGAAACCATTATTGTTCGATGCCCACGGCCAAGGGAAGGTTTCTTTTTTAACTAAGCCTGCATCAAGCCGGTTGATGTCGCAGGTTTCAGTTTCGGTAAATTCAATTTGGTGGTTATCGCGGTTACTATTTCCTGGCAGTGGCCAAACAAACGCAGGGTGAGCGCCAACAGAACAAGGCAGTATTTCATCACCGGTGTTGTTAACTTGATAGGTAATCGAAAGCGTGTCGTTGTTTAATGAGAAATGCACACGAAATTCAAAATGAAAGGGGTATTTTTTTAAGCTTGCTTCATTATCACGTAATAAAAAGCTGCACTCGGTGTCATTGGATTTCTCAATCTCAAATAACATGTCACGTGCAAAACCGTGTTGAGTCATGGTGCATGACTGACTCTTATGTTTTAAGGTGTCGTTAGCCAAGCGGCCAACGATTGGAAACAAATGCGGTGCATGGCGTCCCCAGTAAGCAGGATCAGCTTGCCAGATTAACTCCTGCCCATCTGATGTTTTTAAAGAATGTAATTCAGCGCCTTGTGCATGAATCACAGCAGTCAGAGAAGCGCTTTTTAATGTGCAGCTATCCATTGATTTTCCTCGGTAATAAAGACGATTATTTTTAGCAACGATGGCGGCTTACCGAACGCCTGTCAAGTGAAAAACTGTTAAGTATCCTTATTTTGTGCATAATGATGTAATGATAATAACGAATAGCCAGTGAAGGCGAACACCATGCAGAAATACCCCAATAACCCCTCTTTGTATGAAATTAATACACGGATTTGGTTACGTCAGTTCGACAACAAAGGACAGCGCGCAACACTGCGCGATGTACCAGATTCCATTTGGAAAGACTTGCAAGCGAAAGGTATGCACATTGTCTGGTTAATGGGTGTTTGGAAAACTAATGCCAAGGCGTTACACGAAAATGACTTATCAGAAGATTTAACGGTTGGATATAGTAATGCCTTACCTGATTGGCAAGACAGCGACGTGATTGGTTCCCCCTATGCGATTGATGAGTACATTGTCGCAGACGATCTTGGTGGACCGAAAGCCTTAGCAGCAATCCGCAAGCAGTTAGCCAAGTACCAGCTTCGTTTAATGCTGGATTTTGTGCCAAATCACTTTAGTCGAGCAAGTTGTTTGCTTGATAAGCAGCCTGAGGTATTTGTTCAGGCAGACAGTGAGCAACAACAACCTGACACCTATAACCCTGAGCTTTTCTTTACCCGTAATAATCGAATGTTTGCTTATGGGCGAGATCCGTTCTTTGCGCCTTGGTGGGACACTGTGCAAGTGAACTACGCCGCGACAGAAGCAAGGCAATACATGGCAGACGTATTACAATCTATCGCATCACAATGTGATGGGGTGCGTTGTGACATGGCCATGTTGGTCATGAATGAAATTTTCGCTGAAACATGGCAACCACAGGTCGTTATGCATGCACCTGCAACAGAATTTTGGGTTGATGCTATAAATGAAGTAAAAGCAGGGCACTCTGATTTTATCTTTATGGCTGAGGCCTATTGGGATAAGGAGTGGGCATTACAGCAACAAGGGTTTGATTACACTTATGACAAACGTTTAACGGATAACCTAGAAGAAAAGCAAGTCCAAGCAGTGCAAGGGCACTTACACGCGAACATGGATTTTCAATCTCGCTCAGTGCGTTTTTTAGAAAACCACGATGAACCTCGCGCTGTAGCCGCATTTGGAAAACAAGCCTCAATGGCTGCGGCCGTTATTATTTCTACGCTGCCTGGCATGCATTTTTATTATGACGGGCAATTTGAAGGTAAGCAGGTTCGGTTACCCGTTCAATTAGGACGAGAATATGTAGAACCCGTTGATGTTCAAGTCTATGGCTTTTATAAAAAACTTTTAGCCATTGTTAATGATTCCGTTATACAGGATGGAAAATGGTCTTTGTTAACCCCAGCAGCGGCATGGGAAGATAATGATTCGTTTAAAAACATATTGGCATGGCGTTGGGATCACAAAGCATTAACAAAAATAATTGTTGTTAATTTTTCTAATGAGGTTTGCCAAAGCCGATTATTCTTATTAAAAGACTTTAATAATGAAGAAATTGTATTCACGGATGATTTAGCCGGAGTTGCGTATCAACGTGAAGCGAGTGATGTTGTTAATAATGGCCTGTATATTGAGCTACAAGCGTTTCAATCACACATCTTTACCTGTAAACCATAGCAGCAATAATTCACGTAATGTATAATGGATGCTTAATTAAATAAGGATACGAGTGTGAGTGAGAAGAACGAAAGTAAAGCCTCTTTTTTGTACACCTTGAAAGGTGTGTTATGGGCCATGCTCGGTGTACGTCGTGGAGATGGCTATGACGAAGATGTGAAGAAAATTAAGCCGGCGCAAGCAATTTTTGTCGGCGTTATTATGGTCATTGCCTTTATTATGACACTTTATTTTGTCGTGAGCTTAGTGATTGGTCAGGCGACCAGTTAACGCATAACGCTAACTAAGCCACCTACACTAATAATACTATAGCGTTATGATTTGATCAGGCATATTCCCAGAAAGCGCTTCGTATAAATTAGGGAAACAGCCGATGACAGCACCATCAACTAATCTTTTGTCTATTTCTCTTTCGTAACAACATTTATCACAACCCATTAAAAGCATACCTTTTTCTTTTGCGACTTTAGCAAGGCGTTCACCGATAGCATCACCTTTAACCAATACATAGTTATTGTCCTCAAAGAAAAACATACCAACGACTTCAACGCCATGTGCATCATTTTCTAATTGGGGTAATATCATTTGACCAAGTTTATAAGAAACCGAATGACCTTGTGTTGAAAAAATGTAAGCGACTTTCATTGTTTATCTTCCTTTGTATTTAATGTGTCTTAAGCGCATTGATCAATGCTTCAGCAACTGCTGCTGACGAGCCAGGATTTTGACCAGTGATAATCAAACCATCAACAACAGCTAATGAATTCCAATCGTCAACTTTTTGGTATAGTCCACCTAATGCAAGAAGCTGATCCTCAAGTAAATAAGGCACCACGTCTTTCAATCCAACGGCGGCTTCTTCAGTGTTACTAAAGCCAGTCACTTTTTTACCCTTAACCAAGGGATCACCATTTTTAACTTTGGCTTTTAACAGCACCGCAGGTGCATGGCAGACTGATGCGACCGGTTTGCCCGCGGCAATAAAAGCTTCAATCAAGGAAATTGAATCACTATCATTATGCAGATCCCACAAAGGGCCATGGCCACCGGGGTAAAATACCGCATCAAAGTCGTCTACGTTCATATCAGCTAATTTGGCGGTGTTAGCCAATTCTTTTTGAGCAGTAGGGTCAGCTTCAAACCGGCGGGTGTCGTTTGTTTGAAAATCAGCTTCGTTACTTTTAGGGTCAAGCGGTGGTTGACCACCGAGAGGTGAAGCTAATGTTATTTTTGCGCCCGCATCTTTAAAACAATAATAAGGACTAGCAAATTCTTCCAACCAAAAGCCTGTTTTGTTACCAGTATCGCCGAGTTTATCGTGTGACGTTAAAATAATGAGTATTCTCATTAATTGATTTCCTTTAATTGAGACTGAACGTTGCTACACTCACTGATACTGCGCGGCAGTTATAAATTGCCCAAATGCTTCACACCATACAATAACACTATTGTATTTTGACGGGTCAATATTTGGTGGAACGGCTACAAGAAAATTATCGAACGTATTAACATCGCCTACACGAACCATGTTGCTCTTCAGTCGATTAAAATCAGATTCAGTCTCAACAAATTCAGGCGAGAGGTAAAGTTTGTAGTCTGGGCCTGGTGCAAGTTTGCCCATAAGAGTAATAGCGTTAGAACCCACTGAAACGACACCTTCTCCCCAATGCAGTGGATCACTGTCTTTGAGATCTCTGCGAAATTTAGCGGTGTACTTGGCTTGTGCGGACATTGTCTTTATTTCAGCAACGCTGGGCGCGGGTGGGGCAGTCAGAATGGGTAGCGCGTAGATTCCGACACCGAAACCCACAACACCTACAACGCAGTGAGTTGCAATGAGTAAAATGACAGTACGTGCTTTCATAATGACTCCGTGAGTGAAAAGTTGATTAGATCAACCGTTAAGCATTGCACATTCGAACTTTCTAAAACCCAGAGATAAAATTCTCGGCTAACTTGAAGTACGTTGCTAAATGCTGTTGTGTCATTTCCTTACGATTATTCTCAGAATTAATATGAATATCTTCAACAACAACAGCAATTTCATTTGCTAATTTTTGCCTTTCATCTTTTAGGTTGTCAGCAAAATAAGCAACACTTTTTTCAAGAGAATAGGTGATCACATGTATTTTCTGTAACTCTGCGGCGTCAAGGCTTTTCATATTCTTAATATCGGACGTCTTGGTAATAAAAATTTTCTTGGCATCTTCCATAGAGGTGACATCTGCTGCTTTGAGATGCTGTACGGGTTCTTCTTTTGATATACCACTTGCCAAAACAAGTGATGAAAAAATAACAGTAAAAAGTAATAGCACTAACTTGTTCATCTAATTTCTCCAACGCCCAATTATTTAAATAGCCGGACATCGGGGCGCGCTGCAATGTCAATGAGGATTCATTTTAAATGAGAATGATTATCATTACAAGGATGCAATAAATACTTTTCGTGACTAGCGGTTGTGCTCAGCGGCGAACGCGGGCTGGCAAGGCTTTTGCCCCGCAAAAGGCGTGACAGACAAGTTTGTCCGATGGAGTGATTTGTTAGAGTTCATTTTTATTCTTACGTATTTTTACCAAGCGATAAGTGCCTAATCCCATCACGATAGTTCCAATACCCAATAAGATAATTATGATACTTTCAATCCCAAAAATTTCAAAGGCTACCTTTTCATAAAATATCGCAAGGAATATCTCAATTACACCAGCCACTCCAAAAATTGTTCCCCAAAACAATAATGTTGTGTTTGATAATAAATGCGCGCTTCCTTTTTTACCTCGACCTGTAATTAGCCTGAGAGATATTTTTCCAAGTGAATATCCTATTAACCCGACTATTAATTCTATAACTAAAATGCCTATATTTAGCGATCCGTTTTTAAAGGCCGTTATTGCAAAATATATAAACAGGAAGAAAAATAATCCACTAATTATTAGCACCCCAACACCTATGAATTTTTCAAATCCACGTGCGACTGCTTCTTCAATCTGATTGTCATCCATAAACTTACTGAACTCTAACAGTTAAGCTAAGGGGCGCGCAGCTCTTTGCGCGTCCCGTTCTTGAGTGATTTGTTAAGGATTGCGCCCAAGGGCTTTGTCACTCATTAATTCCATATGTTCTGGCCTCATTAAGTCAGTTTCAATGAGGTTGTCGAATAAACTATAGTCTTCTGCATATTTCATGAATGCACTTCCCTGTTGTGATAGACAGTTGTAAAAAAGTAGTGATAGTTCTTGATTGGATATCTGCGCTCGAACTAGAGCTATATATGTTTCTTTTTTATCAGACTGGCTGTTATCAACATATCTAATTAAGTTATATAAAAACCTGTAATAATGAGCCAATTCTGATTTATGCTTTAACCAGAACATTCCATATGCATCATTCGCTTTTTCACTCTCTTTTTTACTCATAGAAGTAGAGTTTACTGTTTTGTAGTTCTTTATCAGCCTTTCTACAAATATATTTATTGCGTCTCTTCCATTTGTTCTAATTATCCCATTAACAGTTTCTTTTGATAGATCTATATCATTTAGAATCTGATTATGAAGAGCTAACATTTGAAAGAAAGCATTCTCTATACCTTGGTTTTTTAATTGATCCCTGGTTATGCTGAGTTCTTCAAGTTGTGATAAGACGGTCCAGATAACACCCGCGAATGCCAAACCAGAAAAGATTGACGTAAGTATTCCAAAACTATCTCCAAATACACCAGCTTTATCGATGCTATATGTTGAGATAGGCCATGTCATATAGATTAGAAATGCAGCATATGCCAGTACTATTCCAATAACAGCTGACACCGTAGTTAGAGCAATTCTTGTTGTTTTTTCCATCTGCAATCCCTAACTATATGTAGTTGGCCTAAAAGACAAATTCAA
>Ga0316205_10004075_pt1 | contig 13137 bp, 12 predicted proteins | sample 3monthpyrite_MG_FD_204941 | JGI IMG/M metagenome (GOLD analysis project Ga0316205, IMG submission 204941) | Microbial mat bacterial communities from mineral coupon in-situ incubated in ocean water Damariscotta River, Maine, United States -... | ecosystem: Environmental > Aquatic > Marine >... | reverse complement strand
GGCCGACAGTGCCGAACCATTCCGGCTGCTGGAGCAGATCAGAGGAGGGGACGTCTGATGGCGACGTTGTTTACCAATGCCCGGTTGATTGATCCCGAGGCGCAGAGTGATGATCTGGGATGGGTCTTGGTCGAGGAGGGCGTGATCCGGGAAACCGGCACGGCTGATCCGCCAAAATCCGAACGCATGATTGATTGCGCCGGGAAATGCCTTGCCCCCGGGATCGTCGATATTGGCGTGAAAGTGTGTGAGCCGGGCGAGCGGCACAAGGAAAGCTATCGTTCGGCCGGCTTGGCAGCGGCGGCGGGCGGGATCACCACGATGGTCACCCGGCCCGATACGCTACCTGCGACCGACACGCCCGAGGTGCTGGAATTCGCCCGCCGTCGCGCGAACGAGGCGGCACCGGTCAATGTTTTGCCGATGGCGGCGCTGACCAAGGGCCGTGAGGGTCGCGAGATGACCGAGATCGGCTTTCTGATGGATGCAGGCGCGGTTGCGTTTACCGATTGCGATCACGTGGTGGCCAATACCAAGGTGTTTTCCCGCGCGTTGACCTATGCGCGCAGCCTTGGGGCGCTGGTCATGGCGCACCCGCAAGAGCCGGGGCTGAGCAGCGGTGCGGCGGCAACGAGCGGTAAATTCGCTTCTTTGAGGGGCCTTCCGGCGGTTACCCCGATGGCCGAACGGATGGGGTTGGACCGTGATATCGCCCTGCTGGAAATGACCGGCGCGCGCTATCACGCGGACCAGATCACCACCGCGCGGGCGCTGCCTGCGCTGGAGCGGGCCAAGACCAACGGGCTGGACATCACCGCAGGCACCTCGATTCATCATCTGACCCTGAACGAGCTGGACGTGGCCGATTACCGGACCTTCTTTAAGGTCAAACCACCGCTCAGGGCCGAGGATGATCGGCAGGCGGCGATCGCGGCGGTGCGCGAGGGGCTGATTGATGTGATCAGCTCGATGCACACGCCCCAGGATGAAGAAAGCAAACGCCTGCCCTTTGAAGAGGCTGCCAGTGGGGCTGTCGGGCTGGAAACGCTGCTGCCCGCTGCCCTGCGGCTTTATCAATCGGGCGATCTGAGCTTGCCACAATTGTTCCGCGCAATGGCGCTGAACCCGGCCCGGCGGCTGGGGCTTGCCAGCGGGCGGCTGAGTGCGGGGGCTCCGGCGGATCTTGTGCTGTTCGACCCGGACAAACCGTTTGTGCTGGATCGCTCGACCTTGCGCTCGAAATCCAAGAACACGCCGTTTGACGGGGCGCGGATGCAGGGTAAGGTGCTGGCAACCTATGTGGCCGGACAGGCCGTTTACGAGGCAGAGTGATGCCAGCGATTGAAACTTCTTTTGCGCTTTTGGCGGTCTGGGCCGTGCTGGGCTATCTGGCCGGGTCCATTCCATTCGGCATGGTGCTGGCCAAGATCATGGGCCTTGGCAACCTGCGCGACATCGGATCGGGCAATATCGGTGCCACCAATGTGCTGCGCACCGGCAACAAGACGGCAGCGGCATTGACCGTGCTGCTCGACGGGGCCAAAGGTGCCGTGATGGTTCTGCTGGCCCGCGCGATCACCGGCGAAGATGCCGCACAACTGGCTGGGTTGATGGCGTTTCTGGGTCATTGTTATCCGGTCTGGCTGGGCTTTAAGGGCGGCAAGGGCGTGGCCACATTCCTCGGATTGATGCTGGCGCTGGCCTGGCCTGTTGGCATTGCATGCTGCGCGACCTGGCTGGTGGGAGCTGCGGCCACGCGGATGTCGTCTTTTGCGGCGATCCTGTCGGCGTCGTTCAGCACGATCTGGATTGTGCTGCTTGGCTATCCTGCGCTGTTCTTTCTGGGAGTGGCGTTGACTGTTCTGGTTTTTTGGCGCCATCGCGAGAATATCTCGCGCCTGCGCGCCGGAACCGAGCCCAAGATCGGGCAAAAGTGATCCACACATTTCTGGAGGCGTTTGATGCGTTGCCTCTGGGCGCGTTCGAGGCTGTTTATCAAGGGCGCAAATACCTTGTCATGCGGACCGATTTCTCGGGCGGGGCCAGTCAGAAACTGGTGGCGCACGAACTGGGCGGGTCGGATTACATCAGCATGAACCTGTATCGACTGACATCGGGCGCACGGTTGAAGCCCTGCGAGATGCCCGAAGGGAAAGTTGTCGATTTTGTCCTTAACCTGGAACTGGACAGCCCGTCTTGGTGATGGCCCAAATGCCCGCTGACGTAGGGGCAAACGGGTCGCCTGAAAACTGCAGGTTGCAATCCGGGTCTGATCTGTGCTGTGCTACGCGCAAGGGCCGCACCGGGCCGGGACACCCGATGCTAAGTGCCCATGTAGGAGATATAGTATCATCGCTTCTGGACGATCTGACCGGTTTGCCGCAGGCTTCGGCCATGCCCCCTTTGATGGAACGACCCCTCTTGGGCCGGAGACGTCAGAAGGGCCAAGATCAGAGCGCAGTGCGACTGTTTTCCATTCCCACCTCATAGCGGACAGGCCCGAGCACGCCCAAACGCCGCACCACACCTTTACCAATAAGGGAGCGCAGACGGTCTGTGACCGCGCTGACACCTGAAATGTTTGCTAACAGACAGGAGAGATAACATGTCTACCAAACGAAACCTGGCCGCAGCGATGCTGCTGGGCGCTCTGAGCGCCACGGCCCTGTCGGCCCAGACGCTGGTCTATTGCTCGGAAGGCTCGCCCGAAGGCTTTGATCCGGCGCTTTACACAGCCGGCACCACCTTTGATGCCTCATCCCACCCGATCTACAACCGTCTGACCGAGTTCGAGACCGGCACCACCAACGTGATTCCCGGTCTTGCCGAAAGCTGGGAAGCCTCGGCCGATGGTCTGGAGTACACATTCACACTGCGTCAGGGCGTCAAGTTCCACTCGAACGACATGTTCACGCCCAGCCGTGATTTCAACGCCGATGACGTGATCTTCAGCTTTGAGCGTCAGCGCCTTGATACCCACCCCTATAACGAAGTGTCGGGTGGCACATGGGAATACTTTGAGGGCATGTCGATGCCTGATCTGGTCAGCTCGATCGAGAAGATTGACGACTACACCGTCAAGTTCACCCTGACCCGTCCCGAAGCGCCGTTTGTTGCCAACATGGCAATGGATTTCGCCTCGATCCAGTCGGCCGAATACGGCGCGGCGATGATGGATGCAGGCACGCCTGAAATGCTGAACCAGGCGCCTATCGGCACCGGCCCGTTCAGCTTTGTGGCCTATCAGAAAGACGCCGTGATCCGCTATGCCCGCAACGACGACTACTGGACCGATCCGGCAGGTGTGGAAAACCTGATCTTCGCGATCACCCCCGATGCCTCCGTGCGGTATCAAAAGCTGAGCGCGGGTGAGTGTCACATCATGCCTTATCCGAATCCGGCAGATGTTGCCGCCATGCAGGCGGATGAAGGCATCAACGTGCTGGAGCAGGAAGGCCTGAACGTGGGCTATCTGGCGTACAACACCCAAGTGGCGCCTTATGACAATCCCAAGGTCCGCAAGGCGTTGAACATGGCCATCGACAAGCAAGCCATCATCGACGTGGTGTTCCAGGGCTCTGGCCAAATTGCCAAGAACCCGATCCCGCCGACAATGTGGTCCTATAACGAAGCCACTGTTGACGATGCCTATGATCCCGAAGGGGCCAAGGCGGCACTGGCGGCAGAAGGTATCACCGATCTGACCATGAAGATCTGGGCGATGCCGGTACAGCGGCCCTACAACCCCAACGCGCGGCGCATGGCCGAGCTGATGCAGGAAGACTTTGCCAAGATCGGCGTGACGGTCGAGATCGTGTCATACGAGTGGGGTGAATACCTGTCCCGCTCCAAAGCGGTCGACCGCGACGGTGCTGTTCTGCTGGGCTGGACCGGCGACAACGGCGATCCTGACAACTTCCTGGCCGTTCTGTTGGGCTGTGACGGTGTCGAAGCGTCGAACCGGGCACAATGGTGCTACCAGCCGTTTGATGATGTGGTGAAAGCCGCCAAGGTGGAAACCGATCAGGCCAAACGGACCGCTCTTTACGAGCAGGCGCAGGACATCTTCAAGGATCAAGCGCCCTGGGCCACGATTGCCCACTCGGTGGTCTACATGCCCACCCGCCCCGAAGTGCAGGGCTATAAGGTGCATCCGCTGGGTGGCCACATTTTCTATGGTGTGACACTGGCCGAATAAGCGATGTGATCGGGGCTGCCTGTCCGGGCGGCCCCGGTTCTTTTTGGGGACAGTAATGTCAGACAGATTTAGCGACTTGCGCGGCGTGGCCGAGGACCTTGGGGTTGATGCTGTCGCGCTTGTGCCAGGACCGAATTTCACCCGCAGCATCGGGCAGGCCTTTATGAGCCACGAACGCCCGTTTATGCTGATCGTTCCTGCAAAGGGCGCGCCCGCCGCGATTGTGCCCAATCTTGAGCTTGGCTCCTGGGCGCAGGTGGATTTTGACGGCGCAGTCTATGACTGGCGCGATCAGGACGGATACCAACCCGCATTCGACGCGCTGGCCGCTGATATGCCGCTAAACAGCATTGCAGTCGAAGGGCAGGTCATGCGGGTCTTTGTGCATCACGCGCTGAAAGCCGCCCTGCCGGATCTGAATATCGCGGATGGCGAGGCCGCCATTTCCGGCCTGCGCATGATCAAGACACCAGACGACGTGGCCGCGCTTGAGGCCGCCATAGATATTTCCGAGCGCGCTTTGGAAAACGTGCTGGCTCGGGTCCGTGTGGGCCAGACCGAATCCGAGATTGAAAGCCTGCTGATCCAGGCACTGTTTGCCGAAGGCGCTGATGGAATGGCCTTCAATCCCATCGTAGCGGCAGGCGACAACTCGGCCCGCCCCCATGCCCATGCCCGCGATGTGGCGGTGCAGGCGGGCGATGCGTTGATGTTTGATTTCGGGGCGAAGAAACATGGGTTTTGCGCCGATATCACCCGCACCGTTTTTGTGGGGCACGCCACGGATGAGGGTGCCGAGGTTTATGACACCGTGCTGCGCGCCAACAGGGCGGGTCACGCGGTGACCAAACCGGGCGTGAGTGCCCATGAAATTGACGATGCAGTCACAGCCGTGCTTGAGGCCTCGCCATATGCGGATCGCATCCGCACCAAGACGGGCCACGGATTGGGGCGCGAGGTGCATGAAGCACCCTACATTATGCGCGGCAACCATCAGGTGTTGCCCGCAGGCACGGTTTATACCAACGAACCCGGCCTCTATGCGCTGGGAAAGTTTGGCGTGCGGATCGAAGATGATGTGCTGGTCACGGAGGGCGGCTCTCGTAGCCTGACAAGCTTTCCAACCGAGATGATGATAGTGGGAGCTGCCTGATGCTGAGATATTTGCTGGCGCGACTGGTGACGTTTTTGCCGACATTCATCGGCGTGACGTTGATTTCGTTTGCCTTCATCCGGGTGCTGCCCGGTGACCCCATCATCGTGATGGCGGGCGAGCGCGGGATGAGCCAGGAACGCTATGACGCGTTGCAGGCCGAGCTGGGTTTTGACCGGCCAATCCTGACCCAGTACTGGGACTATCTGGGGGGGGTTTTACAAGGCGACCTGGGCAATTCCTTTGTGACCAAGCGACCTGTCTGGGATGAATTTTTCGCTTTGTTTCCAGCGACTTTGGAATTGTCGATCTGTGCGATGATCCTTGCCATCGCTCTCGGCCTTCCTGCCGGTGTGATCGCGGCGGTAAACCGCGGCAAGTTCTTTGACCGCACGTTGATGTCGGCCGCGCTTGTGGGCTATTCGATGCCGATTTTCTGGTGGGCCTTGCTGCTGATTATCGTGTTCAGCGGCAACCTAGGCTGGACGCCGGTGTCGGGGCGCATAGACCTGCTTTACTTCTTTGATGACGTGACCGGATTCATGCTGATCGACTCGGCTTTGAGCGGACAGGAGGGGGCGTTCAGGTCGGCTGTGCGTCACCTGATATTGCCCACCATCGTTCTGGGAACGATCCCGCTGGCGGTGATTGCACGTCAGACGCGCTCGGCCATGCTTGAGGTTCTGTCGGAGGACTACATTCGCACGGCCAAGGCCAAGGGGCTCAGTCCGGGGCGGATCAACGGGCTTCATGCCCTGCGCAATGCGCTGATCCCGGTGATCACAGTGATTGGCCTTTCGGTGGGCACATTGCTGGCCGGGGCCATTCTGACCGAGACGATTTTTTCATGGCCCGGCATCGGCAAATGGATGGTCGATAGCATTTCACGGCGGGATTATCCCGTGGTTCAGGGGGGGCTGATGATGATCGCACTGATCGTGATGTTGGTGAACCTGACCGTGGATGTCCTCTATGGTCTCATTAATCCCAAAGTCAGGAAGCAATAATGAGTGATGCAGCACAAAATACCGCCGCCGCTCGTCCGGGCCGCCTGCGCGAATTCTGGTTCTACTTCAGTGAAAACCGGGGCGCTGTCATCGGCTTTTACGTCTTTCTGGCCTTCGTGGTCATGGCCGCAGGGGCCGATATTCTGGCACCCTACAGCCCGACCGAACAGTTCCGCGAGCACACTCTGGTACCACCTTTCTGGCAGGACGGCGGCAGTTCGCAGTTCCTGCTGGGCACCGATCCGCTGGGCCGGGACATGCTGTCGCGGCTGCTGCACGGCGCGCGCTATTCCTTCCTTGTGGGGCTTGTTGTGGTCACCGTGGCCTCGATTGGCGGTATTTCCGTAGGCCTGCTGGCCGGGTTTGCGCCCAAATGGGTCGACACGATCATCATGCGGATCATGGATATCATCCTGTCCTTCCCTTCGCTGCTTCTGGCGCTGGTGCTGGTGGCCATTCTTGGCCCATCCCTGACCAATGCGATGCTGGCCATCGCCATCGTGCTGCAACCCCATTACGTGCGCCTGACACGGGCGGCGGTTTTGACGGAACGCTCGAAGGATTACGTGACATCCGCGCGGGTGGCTGGGGCCAGCCTGCCGCATAGGATGTTTAAAACCGTGCTGCCCAATTGCCTTGCACCGATCATCGTGCAGGCGGCCTTGTCCTTCTCGACGGCAATTTTGGACGTGGCGGCACTGGGCTTCCTCGGGATGGGGGCGCAACCGCCCACACCGGAATGGGGCACCATGCTGGCCGAAGCGCGCGAATTCATCCTGCGCGCATGGTGGGTGGTGACATTGCCCGGCCTTGCGATCCTGATCACGGTGCTGGCGATCAACCTGATGGGTGATGGCCTGCGCGACGCGCTTGACCCGAAACTGAAGAGAAGCTGACGACATGGCATTATTGGACATCAGGAACCTCTCGGTCGACTTCTCCACCTCAGGCGGGCAATTCCGCGCCGTGGACGGTGTCGATCTCAGTGTCGATGCGGGCGATATCATGGCTATTGTCGGCGAAAGCGGGTCGGGAAAATCGGTCTCTATGCTGGCGATGATGGGCTTGCTGCCCTGGACCGCCACGATCACCGCCGATGTGCTGGAATTTGACGGGCGCGACCTGCGCAGCCTTAGCAAACAGGCGCGGCGCAAACTGGTTGGCAAAGACATCGCGATGATCTTTCAGGAACCGATGAGCTCGCTGAACCCCTGCTTTACGGTTGGGTTTCAGATCAAGGAAATGATCCGCCAGCATATGGGCCTGTCGGGCGCGGACCGGCACAAGCGGGCTGTTGAGTTGCTGGATCAGGTCGGCATCCCCGACCCGGAAAGCCGCCTGAACATCTTTCCGCACCAATTGTCAGGGGGGATGAACCAGCGCGTGATGATCGCGATGAGCATTGCCTGCAATCCCCGCCTTTTGATCGCGGATGAGCCGACAACGGCACTGGACGTGACCATTCAGGCGCAGATTCTTGACCTGCTGACCGGCCTGCAGAAAGACCGCGATATGGCGCTGATCCTGATCACCCATGATATGGGCGTCGTGGCCGAAACCGCCGAGCGCGTCAGCGTGCAGTATGCGGGCCAGAAGGTCGAGGAACAGCCGGTGGTCGGCCTGTTCGAGACGCCGCACCACCCCTACACAGCGGCCCTTCTGGATGCGTTGCCCGAACGCGCCAGCGGTCGGCATCTGCCCACCATTCCGGGTGTTGTTCCGGGACAGTTCGATCGCCCCGCGGGCTGTCTGTTCTCGCCCCGCTGCGCGTTTGCGGATGACAAATGCCGCAATATACCCCCCACTCCACAATCATCGGAATTGGGGGCGGCCCGCTGCCATTACCCCCTAGCTGCAAAGGTAGACGCATGAGCGAGACCATTGTCACAGCCACGGGCCTGTCGCGCCACTACGACGTCAAAGGCGGCTTTCTGGCCAAACCAAAAGTGGTCAAGGCCCTGTCCGAGGCCACCTTCACCCTCACCCCCGGCAAAACGCTGGCCGTGGTGGGCGAGTCGGGCTGCGGGAAATCCACACTTGCGCGGTTGATCACCCTGATCGAGGAACCCACCAGCGGCACGCTGAGCATCGGCGGAACCGAGGCCGTGCCCGACACGTGGGATGACCTGCGCTCGTCCGTGCAAATTATCTTTCAGGACCCCTACGGATCGCTGAATCCGCGCCACCGCATCGGGGTTATTCTGGAAGAACCGCTGCGGATCAATCAGCCGGAACTGGGGCGCGACGCGATCGAGGCCAAGGCCCGCGAAATGCTGGAACTGGTCGGTCTGCGCCCCGAGCATTACGACCGCTACCCGCATATGTTCTCGGGCGGTCAACGCCAGCGCATCGCCGTGGCCCGCGCCCTGATGCTGGAACCCAAGGTGCTGGTGCTGGACGAACCTGTCTCGGCGCTGGATCTGTCGATCCAGTCGCAGATCCTGAACCTGCTGGTCGATCTGCAGGATCGTCTGGGCCTTGCCTATCTGTTCATCTCGCATGACCTGTCGGTGGTCAAACACATGGCCGACGACATCATCGTGATGTATCTGGGCCGCCCGGTTGAAGCCGGTCCGATTGACGAGGTCACGGCCAACCCCCGTCATCCCTACACCCGCGCTTTGCTGTCCGCGACGCCGGTGGCCGACCCCACAGCCGAAAAACACCGCATCAAACTGGAAGGCGAGTTGCCCTCCCCGCTGAACGTCCCCGATGGGTGTGCCTTCGCACCGCGTTGCTGGAAAGTCCAAGACCGCTGTCGGGCGGAACGCCCTGAGATGGAAGGCGGATCGCAGAAAGCGGCGTGTTTTTATCCGGAGGAGTGAGTCTGCCTCAGGCCGGTTAACAGCGCCGCAGGCGCCCGGCCCATCGCCAGACCGCCCGTATGGGCTGGCGATTTGGTGAGGCTGAGTGCGTCGCTCGTCTGTTTTGCGGATTTGGCGGGCATAAAGTGCTTCCGAATGACCGTTGGATCGCCACCCCGCGGTCTGGCGATGGGCCGGGCTAAACCACAACCTCCATCGTCTCCTGCGCCCCAACCCCAAACACCCGTTTATACCGCTCGACTTCCTCGGCGGGGCCCATGGCTTTGTTGGGATTGTCGGAAAGTTTGACGGTGGGTTTACCGTCCGCCGCGACGGCCTTGCAGACCAGAGAGAAGGGCAGCAGGGCGTCGTCTTTGGTCAGCCCCCGGAAATCATTGGTCAGCAGGGTGCCCCAGCCGAACGACACTTTCACCCGGCCTGAAAACTGTTGGTGCAGCGCGATGATCTTGTCCGCGTCCAGCCCGTCGGAGAAAATCACCAGCTTTTCGCGGGGGTCTTCGCCGCGCGCTTTCCACCAGTCGATGGCGATCTCGGCACCCGTTGCCGGGTCACCTGAATCGATGCGGATACCGGTCCAGCCCGCCAGCCAGTCGGGCGCGTTGTCGAGAAACCCCTTGGTGCCATACGTATCGGGCAGGATGATGCGCAGATTGCCCTCATGCTCTTCGTGCCAATCGCTTAAGACGTCATACGGGGCCTGCGCCAGCGCGGCGTCGTCGTTTGCTAAAGCCGCGTAAACCATGGGCAATTCATGGGCATTGGTGCCGATGGCCTCGACATCGCGGTTCTTGGCGATCAGACAATTGGAGGTGCCCACAAAGCTTTCGCCCAGGCCCTCGCCCATCGCCTGCACGCACCAGTCCTGCCACAAAAACGAATGCCGCCGCCGCGTGCCGAAATCGGCGATGCGAAGGTCGTCGATCCCGCGCAGACGCTCGATCTTTTCCCAGACACGGGTCATGGCGCGGGCATAAAGCACCTGCAGTTCGAACTTTTTCATCCCGTTCAGAACCGCACGGCTGCGCAGTTCCATCAGCACGGCGAGTGCCGGGATTTCCCACAGCATGACCTCGGGCCAGGACCCTTCAAAGGTCAGCTCGTACTGCCCGTCGCGTTTTTCCAGCTCGTAGGGCGGCAGGTGCAGCGCCTCGAACCAGTCCATGAATTCGGGCGTGAACATCTGGCGTTTGCCGTAAAACGTATTGCCGCGCATCCATGTGCTCTCGCCCCGGGTCAGCGACAGCGAGCGGATATGATCCAGCTGTTCGCGCAACTCACCCTCATCCACCAGCTCGGCCAGCTTGATATGCTTGGAGCGGTTGATCAGCGAAAACCGCACCTGCGTGTCCGGCTTGTTGCGGAAAATAGACTGACACATCAGGAGCTTGTAGAAATCCGTGTCGATCAGGGACCGCACAATCGGGTCGATCTTCCACTTGTGGTTATGAACGCGGGTGGCGATGTCCAAGGGGCAGGCTCCGGTATGAGTGGGAAGGGCAGGTTAGGGGAGGGCGGTGCCCAATAGCAAGTATTAGACCAGCGTTACACCCGCGCCCTGCATCCCCTGCTTGGCGGCGTTAAGCGAGCCATCAAAGTCAATCGCGCGGCACAGGCCAAGATCAACGGTGACGTCATAACCCAGCTTCGCCGCATCCACGGCCGAGTAATTGACGCAGAAATCCGTGGCAAGGCCAACCATGGTCAGCACCGTGATCTCGCGTTCCCGCAGATAGCCATGTAGCCCGGTCGGGGTTTCGTGATCATTCTCGAAAAACGCGGAATAGCTGTCGATGGCGGGGTTGTACCCCTTGCGCACGATCATATCGGCGCAGGTGGTGTTAAGACTCGCGTGAAAGGCCGACCCGTCGCTGCCCTGAATGCAATGATCCGGCCACAGAACCTGCGGACCGTAAGGCATGTCGATCATCTCCATCGGGGATTTGCCGGGATGGGAAGACGCAAACGACGAATGCCCCGCCGGGTGCCAGTCTTGCGTCAGGATCACAGTGGTAAAGCCTTCCATTTTTGCATTGATGCCCGGCCCGATTTCATCTCCGCCCGCCACAGCCAGCGCGCCACCGGGGCAGAAATCATTTTGGACGTCGATGATGATCAGTGCATGGGTCATGGTGAGCCTCCCTTTAATCACAAGGGTTAACAGGCAGGTGCGTGACGTCAATGGCGGCTTTGAGCCCAAAGTGATGGATGTTGCACTGCTCATGAATGTCCGCCAAAGTAGTATGATAGCAGGTCGATTGCGGTCCAAATGCTTTCGCCTTGCCAGTAAAATAGACGAGTTGTGGCGGTCGCGACGGGACTCGAACCCGCAACACCCGGATAGACAATCCGGTGCTCTCCCATTGAGCTACGCGACCAATTTCCAAATGGTAGGGCGTAAGGGATTCGAACCCGTGTTCTCCGTTAGAAAGACGAACGCCCCAGAGTGGATGCTCTGTTTGTAGTTTTTGGATCACTGAGCGTCAATAAAAATGTTTAATAACAATTATTTAGATACATTTTCACAGTTCCCTTACGCGATGGCGTAGTGGCGGCAACAGGTCGCTGGCGTCGTATGCGTGTGGATAAATGCAGGGAGATGGCGCAAAGCTGCACGATCTCCTCGCTATCGTCGGGCTCGTCCAACTGCTGAGTGGTCACAGCATTGGTCTCCTTTCATTTGGACATAGAAAAAGGCGGTCACCGTGAGGTGCCGCCCGAAAAACAAGGTTCAAAAACCTCGTCTTAGAAGATGCGTATACCTAGTCCACGCACCCTCGTCGGGCGTTGGTTTCTGTATCTCGTTCTGAATAACGTTGTTTCATGTTCCATCCTCAGTCCTGCGAGCTAACATAAAGGCGTGTGACGCATCAAGGTCGCAGAGCACAAAGTGATTGCGAAAATACTTGATGGCGTCGAAGCGGTCACTCAAATGAGTTCGATTTGCGGCGGCTTCGTCCCGCAATGCCGATGTTCCAGACCTCCACCAACCCTCCGCGATGCTCTTGCCTGCGCGCTGCTAACCGCTTAGATGCAGGCCCCATGTTCACTGTCGCTGCTCTTTACCACTTCACCCGGTTCGACAATCCTGAGGCCATTCAAAAGCCGCTGGCGCAGTTGTGTTGCGCTCACGGGATCTCGGGCTCGCTTTTGCTGGCCCATGAAGGGATCAATGGCACGATAGCGGGGCCGCGTTCCGGTATCGATACGGTTCTGGCGCATATTCGCACCTTGCCCGGTTGCGCCGATCTGGAATGGAAGGAAAGCGCAAGCGCCGAACAGCCGTTTCGCCGCCTCAAGGTCCGCCTGAAAAAAGAAATCGTCACGATGGGTCAGCCCGATGTCGATCCGCGTGCCTCGGTTGGCCATTACGTCGATCCGGTCGACTGGAACGAGTTGATCCAAAGCCCCGATGTGGCCGTGATCGACACCCGCAATGATTACGAAGTGGCGATTGGCACGTTTGAAGGCGCGGTGGACCCTGAAACCGCCAGTTTCCGCGATTTCCCGGCGTGGTGGGAGGAAAACAAGCATCGTTTTCACAACAAACGCATCGCGATGTTCTGCACCGGCGGCATTCGCTGTGAAAAATCCACCAATTACCTGCTGGGGCAGGGGGTGGAGGATGTGTATCACCTCAAGGGTGGCATTCTGAAGTATCTCGAAGAGGTGCCCGAGGCGAACAGCACATGGCAGGGCGACTGCTTTGTCTTTGACGGGCGCGTCTCGGTCAGTCACGGGCTGAAGGAAGGCCCGCATGAGCTCTGCTATGCCTGCCGCCGCCCGATCCTGCCCAGCGATATGGAGCGTTCCGAGTATGAACACGGCGTGTCCTGCCACCAATGTGTCGGTGAAACCTCGGAGGACGACAAAGGCCGCTTTCGCGAACGTCAGAAGCAAATTGCCCTGGCGCAGGCGCGCGGCGAACGCCATATGGGATTTCTCTGACGCTTGGCC
>Ga0316205_10004074_pt1 | contig 13138 bp, 14 predicted proteins | sample 3monthpyrite_MG_FD_204941 | JGI IMG/M metagenome (GOLD analysis project Ga0316205, IMG submission 204941) | Microbial mat bacterial communities from mineral coupon in-situ incubated in ocean water Damariscotta River, Maine, United States -... | ecosystem: Environmental > Aquatic > Marine >... | reverse complement strand
AACCCCACTACTGGTTGAGAAGGAATGGAGAACTCGGAATTTACACCATGGGCGGTATTTCTGATACAGATACCTTGTTTACAAATGAAGTGGAATATAAACTACCCAGTGAAGTAGGAGAGACCATTCAAACTCCTCAAATTTCATTCTCCTATGACCGATTTGAGTTTTATGTATCAGATACCTTAAGTATTACCCTGATTGATGACGCCCGGGAAATAATTACTCCCGCCGGAACCTTTGAGTGTTATGTGTATAGATTTCAGATTGATGCAGGCTATGACGTACTATCCGATTTCGACTACTATTTGTTTTATAGTCCCAGTGTAGGTCTAGTAAAGCAAGAAGAAAGGGGAGAACGTAGACAAAATATTATAACGGAAATGACACTAATGGAATACCGAATTTTTTGAACCAAAAAGCCCTGCCGGGCTACCACTGAGTTTGATCCTCCACGATCAATAAACCGCAGAATAGCCTTTAGCAAATACTAAAAAAAAGACTCATCTTCTGGTAAGTCTTTTCTATTTCAGGAAATCGTACTCTATCCATTTTTGGGTTTTGCGGTTTTGTGGCGAGACCTCTAAACTGGGTTCTCCCAAAGGGATGCCTGTGGCAGATTCTAAAAAGAGTTGCTTAAACTATTTACGCTCAATTTATTATGACTCACTATGAACTGCCAGCTGGCAGAGTAGAGCCTACACATAAAACGAGCTATTTAGATTGTTGTGCAGATTCCTCTCCGCCACCTGGCGGATCGGAATGACATATTCATCGTTTACGAGTAGCTTTTCGATGTATTAAGAATCAACTCAAGTCTCTACAAACTCACAATCTGGATGTTTGAGTAATTCTATCCCGCCTCTATCCGCGTAATCTTTGCACCCAATGGATTAAGTTTGTTTTCCAGGGATTCGTAGCCACGATCAAGATGGTACACACGTAAAACTTCGGAAGTATTTTCTGCAACCATCGCAGCTAACACCAAACTAACCGATGCCCTTAAATCTGTACTCATAACGGAAGCTCCGGTAAGGGCTGTTTTACCTTTTATTGTTACTGTATTTTGATCTAGTTGCATATCTGCTCCCAAACGAACCAACTCTGGTACATAACTAAATCGATCGAAATACACATGATCAATTACCGAAGAGTTACCTTCGGCTTGGCTAAGCATTGTCGCCCATTGGGCCTGAAGATCGGTTGGGAAACCAGGATAAATAGCCGTTTCAATTGAAACCGGTTTTAATTCTTTAGGAGCTTTGATAAAAATTTCCGTTCCATTAATTTCAACAATTGTACCAGTTTGACGAAGAAGCTCTGGAAAATTGCCCAATTGTTCAGGCTTACAGCCTGTGAGAGTTAACTCAGATTCCGGATGCATGGCGCCGGCAATCATAAATGTTCCCAATTCGATACGATCAGGATCGTTATGGATTTCAGTACCAGCAAGTGAGTCGACTTTTCGAATAGTTAAAGTTCCGGTACCAATGCCTGAAATATTAGCACCCATATCTACTAAGAAATTGCAAAGTTGAACTACATCCGGTTCTTTTGCAGCATTATTGATAGTAAATTTTTCTGATTTTAAAACTGCTGCAAGTAATAGATTTACGGTTGCTCCCACACTACTTGGATTAAGTGTGAATTCTCCACCTTTTAAAGTTTTGTCCGCTTTTGCAATTACATATCCCTTATCTAAAGAGATATCAATTCCCATTGCTTCCATACCTTTAAGGTGTAAATCTACCGGACGAGGCCCCCAAGCACAGCCACCGGGAAGGGAAACCTTAGCGTAGCCATGCTTCCCAACCAATGCGCCGAGCATATAAAAAGAAGCCCGCATTTTTCGAACTAAATCATAAGGTGCTTCTAAGTAGGAAACTCCTGTTGGATCGATGTTTACGGTATTTTTTTCGGCATTGAAATCTACCTTTGCACCAACCACACGTAATACGTTATTGAAAGTGTAAATATCTTGCAGCCGAGGAATGTTTGAAATGCTAACGTTCGAATCGGCCAATAAGGCTGCGGCTATTATGGGCAAAGCTGCATTTTTTGAGCCGCTTACATGCAGTATCCCATTTAATGGGGTGCCGCCTTCTACAACAAATTTATCCAAGTGCTTCTATTTCTAAAATTGGGGTTTTCTTTTCTACAGATTGGCCAACTTCTGCTTCAATCTTTTTAATGACTCCATCAATAGGAGATTTGAGTTCGTTTTCCATTTTCATTGCCTCAAGAATAGCTACCGGTTGCCCTTTTGTTACCTGATCACCTTCTTGAACCATAATGTCTAAAATCTTACCCGGCATAGGTGATGCTAAATTGCCTTCACCACCGCTACTAGTATTTTTAAAGCCCAATTTATCCAGTAATAATTGTTGCTCATCTTTTACTGAAGCTTTATACCAAGAGCCGTTGATGGAAAACTCCACACTCGAATCTTCTACTTTTACATTATCAATTCTGTATAATTTTGTTCCCTTTCGCAGCAAATATCTGCCATTTTCTTTAGCAAATTCATACTCGCTGTTTACATCGCCAACCTGATAGGTGGAAGATGCTTTATCTACATCAATTTCTAAGGATTTATTGTCGAATTCTACGTTAAATTTCATGCCAATTCTCTTATTTGTTTTAGCCCCGTTTTTGTAGCCCGAAATGAAAAATCCTGGATATTATCAGCATCATAAGTTGAAACAACTTTGTTATCCGGATGATCAAAATTAACCACTTCAATTAGGTGGTAATTTATCAAATTGATGAGATCATCGCGCAAGGCACCTGAGTGAAGTCCGGTTTCTTCTAATATCACATCATAAGGTTCTGGAAAAATTAGTCTTGAAAGAATAAGTTTTTCAGACGGGAATAGTTTTCTCATGCCTTGAAGATAGAATCAGTTTCTACCTAATACAACCTTATTGAATCAATAAATCACCATAAGAAATCATACGTTGATTCCCATCAAAAAGGAGTAATCGGTGAATTCCTCTTGCCTGTTCAGCGGTGCCACCAAATTGCCGCGTATTCACTATAAAAGTAACCAATTCGAAGTCGCTGGTTATATCCTGAATTTGAAGTGGAGACCATTCACTCGACGCGTCTAAATATCCTAATTCTATAATCGAACTAACAGGTGCGCCACTAAGTTCTACTTCTAAATTAATATTTGCCGCATATTGAACGGGATTTGGGAAAATAGGTTGAACATTAGCTAATCCAATATAAAGTGGAGAGATTCTCCAATCGTCGCTGTCAAGTCGTACCACATCACCTTGAAAGGTTGTTTCCGTGAAATTAGAAGGTTCGCTATATGCTTGATTTTCAAATTTAATTTGAGCGTCATCATTACCGCATCCCGAAAGAATTAGACTAGCAAATATAAACAGGGTAAAAGCTATGTTTTTCATAGAGAGTTCAACAGGTATTTACACGTTCTTCTCGTATCTTTGCAAAAATACGAAACTATTTTTAGACATAACGCATGGTTCACATAATTGGCATACCAAATTGCAATAAAATCAGAGATACTAAAAAGTGGTTGGATTCCAAGAATATCGGCTATGAGTTGATAAATGTTAAAATTGATCCTTTAACTAGGGATGAACTGAAAGATCTTGAAATTAAAGTAGGGTTGGATGTTCTAGTAAATTCAAGAGGGACTACGTATCGAAATCTTAAGATTAAAGACCTTGATTTGGATGATGGGCGACTTTTCGATGTGTTGCTTGAGAATCAAACGATGATTAAACGTCCGGTTATTGTATTTGATAATTCCGTATTGGTTGGATATGATGAAGAAGCATTTGAAGTATTTTTCAAAGAGAATGAATTAATGGATGATTGATTTTGGCTAAAATTGCTAAAACTTTTTTTCTGATAGTTATCACTTTTGTGAGCTTTAATTCAATTAATGCGCAACCCACGCCTGAGGAGCTTTTTCAATACAAAGAAATGTTCACCTTTGAGGTGAAATATAGCTTCTTTAAACTTGGTTGGGTGGATGTGGAATTGCTACCTGATACCGTATATAACGGGGTTTTGCACAAGTATTTAAAAACCACTATTCGTTCTAATTCGAAAGTTCCGTTTATAGGTGTTGAACTTGATGAATTTCACTCGCTTTTTTATATCAATGATGATGGTATTCCGGTAACCTCAAAATATTGGAAAAACAATGTAGATGAGGCCATTACTGAAGAAATAGTTTATGAGTTTGATCGGGAAAATAATATAGTTTTCTACAAAGAAGATGATGGAAGTGAAGGGACTATGGAAATGGAAGAACCGGCTACAGCAGGGCATGTTATTTTTGTTTTTTCCAGATTATTTGCTGGTTCAAATATTAGTTCGAAACAAATTGTTTATATCAGTAAGAATATTGGATATCTGTATTTTGATAATCCATCAATAACGGAAAAACGAATTTATAAACCGTTTGATGAACCTGTAGAAGCCGTTTTAACAAGCGGGAGAACAGAAGATATGGAAGGGCCCTTCGGATTTTCAGGTAATTTCAGAGCTTGGTTCCTCAATGACGACTTACGAGTTCCATTAGAAGCTCGTATTCGAGTTTTTCTGGGGAATGTAATTATCAGATTGATTGATTATAAAAAAGAAGAATTATGACTGAACTTCAAATCAAACAATTACCCCATGCTGTAGGTTTGCCATTGCCAACTTATGAATCAACATCCGCAGCCGGTATGGATATTCGAGCAGCTTTGAATGAGCCTGTAATTTTAAATCCAGGTGAACGAACGCTGATATCTACCGGATTACAAATGGCTCTACCGCACGGTTATGAGGCTCAAATTCGACCAAGAAGTGGTCTTGCAATTAAACATGGCATTACAATGTTGAATGCGCCCGGAACTATCGATGCTGACTACAGGGGAGAGCTTAAAGTAATTGCAATTAATCATGGTAGGGAAGTTTTTACAGTTAATCATGGCGATCGAATCGCTCAAATGGTGATAGCACCTGTTGTTCAACTTCCAATTAAATTGGTAGAAAAACTCGATGAAACTGATCGGGGAGAAGGAGGGTTCGGGAGTACGGGAATCAATTAAGATTTTGGAATAATTGATCATAACATAAACAGACATCCTGAAACTGTTACAGGGTCTAACTCTCTCAATTAAGTGATTGGCAAATTCATTATCACCATACTATCAATTATTAAAAAATAACCACAACTATAGAAGATTGTGGGCAGCGCAGGCAGTTTCGAACTTCGGCGATTGGTTTGGCTTGTTGGCGCTCTATGCAATTATTGCCACTTATTCTGATTCTGAATTTTTGCTTGGATTGATCATTATTGTAAAGATGCTAAGTTTGGCTGTGTTCTCACCCTTAGCAGGTTACATCACAGATCGATTTAATAGACGAAAGCTGATGATTTTGTGCGATGTTTTGCGGGCGCTCACAGTTATGGGTATTCTTATAGTCCAATCCGAATCAATGTTGTGGTTAGCGTATGTCCTCACTTCAGTTCAAATGATGGTATCAGCGGTCTTTGAACCGGCAAAAACAGCGTCGATCCCAAATGTAACTTCAGAAAAGGAATTAGTTCATGCAAACATCATTTCTACAGCTACCTGGAGCATTATTTTTACATCAGGCATGGCCATTGGTGGTTTTGCTGCCTTCTTACTGGGCACCGATTTGGTGCTGATGTTGGATGCAGCAACCTATATTCTTTCGGCATACTTCATTTACCGGGCGGTAATCCCACAACAAGAAATGAGCGCCAAAGAAAAAGAAGAATCCGGAAATCTTATTCTTGGGATCAAAGAAGGAGCCAAATATCTGATTCATAACCACCACATTCTAAGACCCAGCATTGCAAAAGGAGTATCCAGTGCTTTTTTGGGTGGATGCGTGTACCTGCTCATTATTGTGAGCGAGGAAGTGCTGATGATGGGCAGCGTTGGTCTTGGCTTATTGTATGCTGCTCGGGGATTAGGAACCGGCTTAGGGCCAATCATAGGACGTAGACTTTTTAGTGATGAAAAAGACTGGGTGATGATGATGGGTGCTGCCATTTTCACTACAGGGTTGATGTACATGGTTGTAGGGTGGACCAACACAATCTGGTTGATGATTTTGTTTGTGTTACTTGCTCACACGGCATCAGGCGCTAACTGGGTAATGAGTACGGTACTGCTTCAGCAGCGAACCAAAGATACCTTTCGTGGGCGTATTTTCAGTACCGAATGGTTACTGTTTACTCTGGCAAATTCCATTTCCGTAATGATTGCTTCACTTAGCCTTGAGTTTGAACTCATCACCGTAAAACCACTTATTATGATCTATGGAGGAATGATGGGAATAGCGGGAATCGTCTGGAGTTTGACAGTTACCCGGGAAGAAAAATCCTATCAAAAAGAAATCCTGACAAAAAAGATCCATTCAAGTTGAGTGGATCTTTTTAAGAGTGTTAAGGAAGTTACTTGATCAACTGCATTTTTATTTCTTTAAGGAACGTTTCCACTGAACTCCCCACTGCTTGAATGCGAGCAATATATACACCGCTTGATAAGTTGGAGGCCTCGAAGGTTGCTTCATGGAAGACCGATGGGATTCTTTATGAACATGGACTTTCGTAACTGACTGTAAATGATGTTGAGATATTCTGATCTATTCATATTAGACCTCCTCTGTCTCCTCCTGCATCAGGTGGAGGACTTTTTAAATGATTTTGGTTCATCCAAGGCGTCCTTCTCCTTGCCAAGGGGAAGACAGAAGGGGTCTTTTGCTGAACCCTCGGTCAGACGGGTAATCCGTCAGACCGTTGAAACCGAAGCTTAATGTTAGAATCGCGGAATTACCGGATGAATGGACTTCGATGAGGCGAGTTTTCCAATAATTTTACCACTTCTGTCATTCCGATCCGCCAGGTGGCGGAGAGGAATCTGCACAACAATCTAGACGACTCGTTTTATGTGAAGGCTCCTCGCTTCCTCGGAGCGACTCAAAGTTAGAATCGCGGATTTACCGGGTGAATGATTTTCGCTGATCTGAGCATCCCAATAATTTTACCACTTCTGTCATTCCGATCCGCCAGGTGGCGGAGAGGAATCTTAGAGAATAGGTGCCACGTAAGTATTTCATATTCCAAGAGTGGGTATAATTGATGAATTACACCATCGTAATTTTGAATGGTATTTCGCTGAATCCTCGGTCAGACGGGTAATCCGTCAGACCGTTGAAATCGAAGCTTAATGTCAGAATCGTGGATTTACCGGATGAATGGATTTCGATGAGGCGAGCATACCAATGGCACCAACTCCAGATGCTGGCTGCCAATCAATTCCTCTATTTTTTGGGTTGTAAAACGCTCTACTTGTTCAGTATTTGCCGACTGTGCATTGAAGAGAGTTGGCGGTAACATTATTCCCCCAAACTGATTTATAGTAATCCGCGAATGTTCGAAGTTTGCCTGTCGATCATTATTTTTTTTTAGATTGCTGTGGTTTAAATAAATCAATAGTAAGGAATTGCAATAATTGAAATGTAGTACCCGATTTTTTATTTATGATTAAGGGTTTTTCGTATATTTGCGCTCAATTTTGAAATCAAATCCGGAATACTTGAAAATCTGGAAGTACATTGTTGCAAGCTGGCTCACTTTGGTTATAGCCGGTGGTTTTTTAATTCAGATTCCGGAAATCCCAATATTGGAACAAACAGCAAGAAATATCTTTTTCCACGTTCCTATGTGGATGGCGATGTATGCTATGTTTTTAACCAGTTGTATTTATAGTATTCGGTACCTCAATTCGCCACGAATGGACTTTGACATCAAAGCAGAATCTGCGGCTCGCGTTGGTATGATATTTGGACTCTGTGGACTTTTAACAGGCTCGTTATGGGCACGATTTACTTGGGGAACCTGGTGGACTTTTGCCGAACCAAAAATGAATTTGGCTGCGTTAACAATGATGATTTATGTTTCCTATTTAGTTCTTCGTTCTGCTTTTGATGATGAAGAAAAAAGAGCTAAGATTGCCGCTGTTTATAACATTTTTGCCGTAACTACAGTGCCTTTTTTACTTTATGTGGTTCCCAGGCAGTTAACAAGTCTGCATCCCGGTGCAGAAGGAAACCCAGCCTTTTCGGAAATTACAGCTGCTGAATTGCGGTACATTTTATATCCGGCCATGATCGGCTTTATCGCTTTGTCGTTCTGGGTATATGACATTATGTACAGATATAAAGCTGTACATTATAAACTAGACATTGAACACGAATCTTAACTCATGCAAATCGATTCTACCGCTGTAGTTGATACGCTTACTCAAGCCTACTCAGAAATCTGGGTAGGCAAAGAATCGATGGAATCTGCAAATGCCATAATAACTTTTATGTATTCAAACGATTTGATTTATGTGGTGCTGGGTGTAACCCTCATCATTTGGTCTGTACTTTTATACTTTATGATACGAGTTGATCGCAAAGTAACATCACTTGAAGAAAAAATTAATTCAGAAAAGAAATGAAGCCTAAACTAATAATTGGAATCGTAGCTATTGTAGCATTTACATCTTTATTGATGATAAATTTTGGAAATAGTATAAACACCTACACAGATTTTGAGAAAGCTGAAAAAATGAAATCAGCACATGTTCCCGGTACCTGGGACAACACGCAGGATTATGGATTTTCTCGGGAAACGATGCAATTTACATTCTATATGACGGATGAATCGGGTGAGACCAAAAAAGTAATTTATGCCCGCCCCAAACCAAATAATTTCGAAGAAGCTGATCGCCTGGTTGTTATCGGCGAAATGCGCAATGATGTATTTTTTGCTAGCGAGATGCTGATGAAATGCCCATCAAAATACAACGATGCCGACCCATCGGAATATGTTAATGCCTCTGAAAGCTAAATTATGACTGAGTTTGGACCCATTATTGGGATTTTAGGAAAGCTAGCCATCACACTTTCCTTTTTATTTTGCGCAATATCGATGGTGTATTATTTCAAGGCTTCCAATCAGGATAATGAGCGATTATATAAGATTGGCAACTGGATGTTTATGCTGAAAGGATTTTTCATGATCCTAGCTTCATCATTATTAATTTATTTGTTGTTGCAACATCAGTTTCAATATTACTACGTATTCAATTACACTAGTTTAGACCTTTCCCCAAAGTATTTATTCTCTGCATTTTATGGAGGGCAAGAGGGTAGTTTCATGATATGGATACTCTTCTCTTGGATTACTGGAGTCGGGTTAATGAAATGGACACGAGCGCCTTATAAGGCACCGGTTATGTTCTTTTTAGCGCTTACACAATTGTTCCTTTTGTCTATGATTATAGGATGGCGATTCGGTGATACAACCATTGGCGCTTCTCCATTCCGAACCATTGCTGAGGAGATGCCAAATGCCCCATTTATTCAGGCGAATCCTGATTTTGTTCCGGCAGATGGAACCGGATTAAACGACTTACTTAAAAGCCCATGGATGATGATTCATCCTCCCATTTTGTTTATAGGCTTTGCGATGATGACCATTCCTTATTGTTTTGCAATGGCTGCGTTGTGGAAAAGAAAATACAACGAATGGATCAGCCCTGCACTACCATGGACACTCGGAGCAAATCTTGCCTTACTCACCGCTATATTTTTAGGTGGTTATTGGGCTTATGTAACACTTTCTTTTGGTGGATTTTGGGCATGGGATCCGGTTGAAAACGCCTCTTTAGTCCCATGGTTAATTGGTACTGCCGGCATACATGCGATGATCATTCAGCGAAAGAGTTCAGTGGCTCAGAAATCATCATTACTCTTTGCCATACTTGCTTATGTACTTATTGTTTATGAAACTTTCCTCACTCGTTCCGGTGTGTTGGCGGATTCTTCCGTTCATAGTTTTGTTGATCTAGGTCTATACAATCAACTTCTGCTTTTTATGCTTGTTGTAACCGGTGTTGGTTTAGGGATGTTTTTTTGGAGGTATAAAGAACTTCCAACTCCCAAAAAAGAATCAAAAATTCTAAGTCGGGAATTCATGACATTTACCGGCGCCGTTTTACTTTTAATACTTGGTATTGTCATCATACTCGGTACTAGTTCACCTATTCTCGGGCTGTTTTTCAATGAAAATCCAACCCCACCGGAGATCAGTTTTTATATTGATTGGAGTATGCCAATCGCAATTATAATGGCAATTTTCACGGTTTTTGGTCAATATCTTTTCTGGAAAAAATATGATGCAGAAACACTTGCATCCGCTTTGATTTATCCAACATTATTGACATCAGTTGTGACACTATTAACAGTATTTTTTGGTGGTGTTCGCGATCCTTATTTCATGTTGTATTTATTTGCCGGATTCTTTGCAATCGTGGGAAATACTTGGGTGATGGTTAGGTTAGGTATGAGCCAACCAAAGTTGGTTGGGGGTTCACTAACACACGTCGGTTTTGGTGTACTATTAGTTGGGATATTGGCTTCATCAGCATATAATCGACCGTTATTGGATCAAAACACTCAAAATTACAATGCGGCTGTTTTAGCCGGCGAAGTGGTGGACGAACGCGGATTCCCAATTTCACAAACTGTTGAAATGTTGGAATTGAAATTGAATGAGCCGAAGATCATCAACAATAAATATTTTGTTACATACGAAGGCTACGTGATCGACGAGCAAAATAGACTAGGGCAGCAAACCTATCGTATTAAGTTTGAGACGGTGGAAGGTGGAAGATCTTTTTATTTATACCCGGAAGTATATCCGATGTTATCAACTTCATCAGCCGGGAATATAAATTGGGCGGTTGATCCCGATGTAAGAACGGGGATATTTAGTGATATTTATTTGTATGTAGCAGGGAGTTCCTTTATCGAACGAAAAAATAATCAGATTAAAGAACAATCTCCGGTTCAAATCGCATCAACTATAGATGAAACCATTGCAACAGCTGATTCTTCTCAAAGTATTGAGTTTAAGCGAGGGCAAAGTATTGAAGTAGGTGGATTTAATTTTACGTTCAATAATTTTATTCAGGCAGATACCACCCTTCTTCCGCCAAATACAACAATTGGAATTAGGGCACAGATACAGATTCAGCATCAAGCTAGTGGACAAGAATATTTGATAGAACCATTGTTTGCCATTTATAGTGAAGAAGGACAGAGTTTTGTGTTATCACCACCTGTAAATCTTCCTCTTTATGATTTAAGTTTTCAGTTCTCAAAAGTAAATCCACAGTCTGATTCCATCGAGCTTACAATAACAGGCCTTGATGAAACGTATGATGATGAATGGATACTGATTGTTGCAGAAAAAAAGCCATTTATTTCAGTGGTTTGGGCAGGTACTTTTTTATTGATGGGTGGATTTACCCTTTCAATTTTCCGACATTGGTATAGGGAAAAAAAGAAAAATTCTGATATAGAAACAGTTGATGATATTTAACTTAACACACAAATAATGAGAAATTTAAAATGTAAAGTTTTGAATTTTATATTTGTGATGATTCTAGTTCTCGCTCCTTTATCGATAAGTGCGCAGCAACAATCTTTTGAGGTCGAGCCCAAATCTCCAAGAGGTGCTTTTCTTCGGTCTTTAGTACTGCCGGGTTGGGGGCATCAATACATTGATAAAACGGACTGGAAGCGAGGTCAATATCACATGGCGGCCGATGCAATGATGCTTTTGAGTTATGCTGGAATCAACCTTAGAAATAACCAACTTGAAAACGATTTAGAAACTTTTGCTCGAGCAAATGCAGGAATAGACCTCAGCAATAGAAACAGAATTTTCTTTTTAGCAATCGCTAATTTTGATAATCTCGAGGTATATAACGACTATCAGATAAGGTCTCGAAACTGGGATAATTTAATTACAGATGTACCGGAAAATCAATGGAATTGGACAGAAGATGATGATCGATTCCGTTATCAGAATAAGAGAGAGCGAATCGACAAAAACAGTAATCAATTACCCGCATTAATCACTTTGATGGTCGCCAATAGAGTAATTAGTGGTATCAGCGCTTTTTCAAAAGCAAGGAATCAAAACCGACAGATACCTGAAGCCCGCTTTTCATATCTCAACGAATTTGGCGAACCCGGTTTTACTGCTTCACTTCGATTCGGCTTTTAAATAAGTTTGATCGTGAAACGCTATAAACTGACCATTGAATATAAAGGTACTAATTTTTCAGGTTGGCAGATTCAACCCGATGCTAGAACTGTTGAAGGCGAATTAGAAGCTGCATTCGCAAGAATACTACAGTTGCCAATTGATGTCATAGGTCAGGGTAGAACAGATGCCGGTGTACACGCTAAAGGTCAAGTCGCTCACTTTGATTTAGAATCTGATTTCAATCCTCAAAAACTCATTCGGGGAGTAAATAGCGCGACCAATAGAGATATTTTCATTAAATCGATTGAGGAAGTGGATCAAATATTTCATGCTCGTTTTGATGCCACCACTCGATCTTATCAATACACCGTGTTAAAGTATCCATCCCCAATACATAGTGAAAACGGCTGGTTTCCGGGTTATTCTCTGGACTTGAATACGCTAATTCAATGTTCTGAATTGTTAATAGGCGAGCATGATTTTGATGGATTTTCAAAATTCAATGAAGAAAACTACACCACGCTTTGTACGGTAGTTAAATCAAATTGGAGTGAACATGAAAACTCCTTCATGTTTGAGATTGAAGCCAATCGGTTTCTAAGAAACATGGTACGCCGTTTAGTTGGCACAATGGTGGAAGTTTCAAAAGGGAAAATCTTGATAAGTGATTTCGAGAAAATTTTAAATAATCAGATGGAAGCACCTTCTACATTTACGGCACCGGCAAAAGGATTAGTTCTCGAGAAAGTTTTCTATAAAAAGTAGCAATCTTGTATTGACTAGGGAGTAACATTCTCTTTATATTTGGCGCTCCTTCAAAGACGAAGGAAAAGAAAAACTCCTCGGTAGCTCAGTGGCAGAGTAAAAGAGGCAGTTATCCGCCGGTTGGCGGACGTTGGTTCACCAACGATTTTTATTGACAAAGTCACACTAAACACTCCTCGGTAGCTCAGTGGCAGAGCAAAAGAGGCAGTTATCCGCCGGTTGGCGGACGTTGGTTCGCCAACGATTTTTATTGATAAAGTCACA
>Ga0316205_10004073_pt1 | contig 13140 bp, 2 predicted proteins | sample 3monthpyrite_MG_FD_204941 | JGI IMG/M metagenome (GOLD analysis project Ga0316205, IMG submission 204941) | Microbial mat bacterial communities from mineral coupon in-situ incubated in ocean water Damariscotta River, Maine, United States -... | ecosystem: Environmental > Aquatic > Marine >... | reverse complement strand
CATCATTATCCGTCTCAAATATGCCCAACTCATTACTAACAATCATTCTATCTCTGATTGTATCATTAAGCATAGCATAAGACTCTGTAGACCTTGGGCCAAAAATAGGTGTCTGCTCCCAGAAGTAGAATTGTCTACCAACATCTTGCTGTAATTTGAATACACCCAAATCTGAAGAGCAAAATATTACTCCGCTTGACGTTTCATCTATGCTTCTAGCAATTTTTACGTTCTCCATACCTCTTATTTCTCGCCAAACACTAAGGCCACCGTCTGATCCACCAAATGATCCGAATACGCCTCTATTTGTCAGAGCAAAGTAGAAATTAATAGATTCCGAATAGAATAGTTTCAAAACAGGAGTTGATGATGTAAATACTTTTTGCCAATTTATACCGAAGTCTTCGCTTGTGTATATTCCATCGCTAGTTCCTGCTATGAGCGTATCGCCGCTTTGTCCTGATGCAAAAAGCACGTCATACCAAGTAAGAGCTTCTCCTACTATCTCTCCTTCTGCAATAGGAGCAAATCTAAAGCCATCATCCAATGCTATACAGTCAACCTGAACGGGGATAAGTCTATCTCTTCTACGGCCATCGTGGTCCCTGCTCGGTATTTGATTATCTTCCATCAGTCCTACAGATACCTGACTGGCGCTGAGGTCGCCTAGTCTTTCCTGAGGAAGAGCATCTTGAGTCTCGGTTAGACCATCAAATACCACAGTAACTACAGGAGGAGATTCAAAAAGAAAATCTTCATTATCATCAACCAAAAAAGCGCCTGCTGCTAATCTGTTTTCAAATGTTATTCTCTTCTCATCTTTATCTAAAGTAAATATAAGATCAAACGAAGTTGCTACTTCTCCATTTAGAAATACTTCAAATGTAGTTGTGGAATCTAAATCGCTTGTTGTAAAATAGTTTTGTAAATCATCAGTTGTCCAATTACTAACAGTAAGAGTATCTGAAAGATTTATTCTTCTATCATCTAATTCTGTAAAGAATTCGTGCTTGTGGGCTTGTATTACTTCCTGAGCAATTTCCTTAATAGGATCATGCAAATCTTTGATTACTCTAAGTCCGCTTTGATCTATTGTCATGGAGCCAGAAGATGTTTCAACCGTACCTATAAACAATCCACCAGCAACATCTATATTTGAGTCTGTAACGAATAGGTCTGCCTCATTTTTAAATTTACGAACTGCGTAGTAATACGTACCTGTTTCAACAAGAGCATCGTCATCATTGTATACTGTCTGAGAAGGAGGCACTATTCCTATATTTTCAAATGAATATTTATTACCAATAGATCTCCATACCTCATACCCGTCAAACTGTCCAGCAGTTGGAAGCCAAGACAAATCAACGCCCGTAGTATCTCCATCTAGAACTGTAGTTAGACTAGTTGGAAAACCAAGAGTTCCAGTAACCTGAGGAGTAAGGAATGCTAACTTGTAATCAAAGAATGCATCATCAATAGGGTTTCTAGACTCTCTTCCGTATATATCTATTGTTGTAACAAAATAAACATAGCTATTACCATTTGTGACTTCTTTGTCATCATATCTAAACACATCGCCTGGAACTGTTTCTATTCTAGAAAAATCAGAAGCTGAATATTGAACTTTTTCATCTGATCTGTATATTCTAAATCCACTAATGAATAATATGTTAGGCTTATTCCACGTAAGAGTTGTTTCCTTATCTCCTGCAATACCTATAACTTGGCTAGGGGCAGAAGGTCTAGGTAAAGAACTTAGATCTGAGACAGTAAAATCTATAGAATCTGATTCGCTTGTGTTGCCAAATTCGTCTTCAGTAAAAACAGTAAAGATGTACTGACTATTAGGTCTTATGTAAGAGTTATCTAATATATAATTATCAGCCCTGCCTATTCTGGTTTCGTCTTCTACTACTTCCACATCGCTAGGGTCATCCAAATCTATTATTTCAACAGTTATTACATTGTCAGTAAATATAGATGTAGAATTGAACCAAGAAGCTATCAAGCTTTGGTCTGGCTGTTGAACTATTGAGAACTGAGTTATTCTTCTTGGAGGCTCAAATGTTCTTGTATTATGAGAAGCTATCTTGCCAACACTTCTATTTTCATTTGAGTCAATAGACCTTACTATAACAAAGTAGCTTTTTCTTGTAGAGATTGACTTGCTGACTATTACTCCATCAGTATTTTCATACTGAAATATTCTAAAGTCTCTAAAATTGTCATCTGGAACTTCAACCCACAAGGATTGCAAAAGCTCGCTAGTATCCGAGTCATATTCTTCTAGCCTTACTTCATGAGAAACTGCTTGAGGACTGCTGTCGTATGGATCTTCTATCTGTTCCCAACTAACTCTCATTATTATATCAGAGACTATGCCGTCGCTTTCGATATCAACTACTGAAATCTCCTCAACGTCTAACGGTCCACTAAATAAATCTGGAACTGCAAATATAGGAATACCATTAGACTCTACGCCTGTATCTGATACTGATTTTATAACAACCTTATATTTTTGAGTATTGATTAGATTGCTAGCAGTTCCATAAAGAAGATTTCCAGCAATATAAGATTCAACTGTTGGACCTGTTGCATTATTTTCTAAGTTGACTGGAGTAACTTCAAGTTTATAAGAAGAAATAGTACCCACAGCAGCAGGTCTCCATCTGAAATGGAGAGCATTAGTAGCCGGTATAACCTCTATAGAAGTTGGATCTGATGGAGGGCTTAGGTCAGGCGGTGTAAGAACCGACAAAGTAGAAGTATAAGAGCTACTATTTCCTGTCCTATCAAATACCCTCAGTCTGTATTCATATGTAGTATTATCTTCAAGACCTAAATCGTTATAAGAAGCGGTTGTAGAATCTGTTATCTCTGCTATAACAGAGAAGTCTCCCCCTACAAGTCTTCTTGATATTTCATATCTATCAAAATCAAACTCGGTATTTATTGTCCAGTTTATGTTGATAGAGCTTATGGTTACGCTATCGTATGTGAATGAAGCAACAACGGACGGCAAAGATATGTCGGTATAATCATATAGCGATATATCAGAAAAGGCTCCTCTTTCGCCTATTATTCCAGGCCTTCTTCTCATCCATACATATACCTCATTATCATCCAAAAGAGTTTTAGTATATGTACCAAATGTTCTGGCAACTGTTCTATCTATTATGCCAATGCCGCTAGAGACCTCAAGAACCAATGGAGAAGCTTCTGAAAGAATCCATCCATCAATAGACCCTTTTCCAATTATATCTGATATAAAAGCCATGTGCTTGTCTATATCAGTAAATCTTCTCTTGTCTACAGATGCAGAATAGATGTCTCCTGCGACAAAAGCTTCAAGACCTATATTAGGTGTTTTTGTTGGCATAAGTTAAGAACCTTTTAGAATAATTCTTTGATTGCCCTCAAGCTCAAAAGCTATGGCAAAGTTGTTTACTACAGGGACATCGACATAAGGCCCACAATAAACTGAAGAATCAATATCTGTAGCTCTAAATGTAAATGAGTTGCTTGTATTAGTAAATACTGAACCGTTGAAAGCATCTATGGATAGATAGTATGTCGTTCTAGGCTCAAATATAGACAAATCAGCGTTATACGATACATTAGATGATTCATTTGCTTTCAGATTAACTCCTTCTGCCGGGAATTGTTGAACCCCATCAGTAAACCATCCGCTTGTGTCATTTCCGCTATATGCAGTAGACAAAAGCTCTGTTCTTTCAGCATCTGTATAGAATCTTATTCTAAAGTGATAATCATTAGTTGCAGCCCCATCATTAGAATAGTCAAAATCAATCGAATCGACGAATGATGTTCCACATGCTTCTATAAATGTCTGATCCTGCAATATAACTTCAAATTCATCTTGAGAATTTACTGACTCTATCTTCATCCAATAGAAAGTATTACATGTCAAGGATGTATCTCCCGTAGGAACAAATGATAATCCAATAGTCTCGCCTGCTTCTAATGGAACGCCAGTTGATTGTATCTTTTCAGACTCAGCGCTGAAACCGTTTTGAGAAGTAGCTGAGTATGACTGATAAACCAGATTCTCCATTGCCATATCTTCAAAGAATGACACTCTAAAGTGGTATAGATTATCCAATCCTGTTGAGTTCGTGAGCGACCATTCTACTGAATTGAAGAATAAAGCAGAATTATATGGGCCATACTCTCCAAAGTCATCAGCTAGCGTCTCTCCCCTACTTGGAGTTACAAGCCTAATACCGACTCTGAGGTTATCTCCAACTTGACCACTATCTGTTGTAAAGATTCTATTTTCGTCTACTACTTGATATTCAGCAAAGTCTACTGAGTTATTAGTATTTATTCCGAAAATTATATCTGCTGCTACTGGAACTATCTTGGTGGATGTCAACATCCCGCTCTTCACTCTGCTTGGCAGAACAAAGTTCGTTGTAAAGAAGTGAGTAGATTCGCTTGCAAGACTCTGTACAACTACATTCCTCAATGATGGACTCAAACTTCTTGTTTGGCTCTTCATCTCGATTTTGAATTGCAAGTATTGCCCATTGACAAATGATATGTCCGAGAAATCTGAAAGAGAGGCATCAATTTCTACATTAAATTCTGCATCCAATAGTAAATCTCGACTATCCGCTGTTCTAACAAATATATTCATTGAAGTATTTTCAGGAATAATAGCTTCCCATAGAATCCTATCCCATGAGACTAGACCATTCGTTCCATTAAATATCTCGCTAAAGTATACTCCAATTTCTTCATCAACCTTATCTGCTGAATAGAATCTACTATCGCCGTCGATTGCGTTCAGCGTATTACCAAACTCATCAACTTCTAACACTCTATTTGTATTCGTAAAGCCTGCAAGGTCTTCAAGAGTTATTTCATCAAACAAGTTAGGATCTAGCTGTGTCTGCAAATCATCTGTGAACAAATTAGTTTCGTTACCAGCTCTGTCTATGAGTTTCAAGTATATTCTTCTACTCTCAGTTTGTTCGCTTACCTTGAATATAGATCCATCTGATATGAACCATACATCATCATTATCGCCAGCTATTATATCTTTGATGTCCTCTGAGTGAGTATACTTGGCATTCCAAACATTCTCTAGAGCGAATAGCGTTCTACCAATGGATGCCCACAAAACGCCCTGTATGTTTTCCATAGAATGAACTGGATTATTTATAGTCTTGAATGAGTGGATAAAAGCTCCATCAGGCAATTTACTTCTCTTTATTTGAGCAGTCTCTGATGTGCCTGAGAATATAAAATCTACATCATTGACATTAGCATACCCAATACTCGATATTTTCTCATCGAAGTCTGTATTGAGTATTTGCTGAGTTTGATTTATAGGGTCAAGTCTGTATGTTCTACCTTCGCTACCAGTTCCTGCGTAGATTTCTCCGCCAAATGAAACCATATCTAATATAGATCCACTTACGTTTCTAAACAAAGTAGAGTATTCAGTTCCATTATATGAGAACAATATTCCCTCTGGAGAACCCGCTCCTATATACAATATTCCATTCAACTCTTCAGCACAATATGCGTATGATACCGGAAGTACAGTTGATAAAGCGAAATTAGTTCCATCTAGAGAGATAAATATCTTACCAGATCCATTTGGATTTCCTGTTCCGACAAATATCTTATCTTGATACTGCGCTATAAATTCAATAGTAGTATCTAGACCTCCATCATCCAAAATTGCTCTCAAATCCCAATTATCAGTTATAGGATTATATGCATAGATGTTACCTGGATTGGAAGTAGCTGCATATATTGTTGGAGATCCGCTTGGAGGAGTAAAGAGAAGAAGCCTACTTCCGCTTCCTGAAGTGAACTCAAACTGTTGAGTAACATCATCAAATATTGAATCAATAGGATGGTTCAAGGATGTAAGGAATGGAATAGGACTTTGAGCTGTCTCTCCATCTGTTGTAAAGTTGGTAAAGTTAGAAACCATGAAAGTATCAATGCCTGAAACGGAATCGAATGGCAGATACTCATCTCCTGAAGTGAGTTGTTCAATAAGAACTCTAAGAGTGCTTCTATCCAACTGTCCTTGTATATTTATCTTTCCTTGAGGAGGGGTTGTGTCAAGAGTAATTCTATCGAATGGAAGATCTGTTGTTTCATCATTTATCTGAACAGTGTTTATATCCCCACCTGTCATTGCATAAATTGAACCATTGGCAGATACCAATCTGTTTACATCCGTTACTCTTGTTCCTTCAGCAATCTTAGCTGCCTTGTTTTGCTCAAATCTACTGACTATTTCTACATCAAAACGAATATTTATTTGAACAATATCGCTCTCCAATAGAGGGTAGTCAAATCTTAACAATCTAAAACTAGGAGAGAACTTGAATCCACGAGTTATCTTATTGCCATTTAGAATTATTTCATATATTGCATTTTTTGGTATTTCTCTGTCTTCAAGCCCTATGAGTCTAAATGTCTGTAGGTCATCATTTCTAACAGTAGAAATTGTTACTAAAGTAAAGTCCTGACTTCTAAATCTTGTTATCTGAGGTCTCTCTGTTGAGAATGGTTCGTCAACAAATGTTATCTGATAAATGTCATGCATAGTTCCTGCAATTAGATGATTTGGTTCTTGCCATCTTAGACTTGTTGTATTATTGAACTTAGGTATAGCTATTTCGCCAGGAGGAGTTTCTCCAACAGAGGCATTCGGAGCATTTATATTTCCGAAATCTAATTTCTCGACGCTTATTCCTACCATCTTGCTAATACCAGCGCTAGTCGCAATATATCTTCTAGCAGTATCTCTTATAGCTATATCATTTACTTTATTAGATGCCAATCCGTTATCTTGAGAGAATACAGATATATTACTGTCCTTGTATCGAACAAGTCCTTGAGTAGTTCCTACCCAGACTACATCGTTTGCATCAATTCTAATCTTAGTTATATTGTTTGTTGGAAGTCCAGATGTTTTATTGAACACAACAGCGTCTGATGAAATCGTTCTATCAGATCCAATATTGCTACTATCAACTTCTATTATTGGAATTATGCTACTAGTATCAACTATGCTAAATCCTGAATCCGAAGTTCCTATGAATAATCTACCCTTACTATCTATATCTAATGAAGTGCAATTAGAAGGAACATTCGCTCCTGTTATCTTGAAAAAGTATGAATGATCTGAACTAACAAATGTTCCATTATTAGTTGCTAAATACATATTGGAATAGGTATCAAATACTATGTCATTTATTGACAAGCCTGATATCCCATGATTACTATCCTGGAATACAGATGTTTCATTTCTATTTCTATCAAAATACATAAGACCATCAGTAGTCCCTAGCCAAATGTCTCCGTAATTATTACCGGCGCTTGAAAGAACTTCCGCTCTTGGCATATCTACTGTAGCAGATGATACTAGACCTATCTGGAAAGGCTCTACTTCTCCGCCGGTATAATATCTTATTTGATTGATAAGCATTCTATAGCCGATGTTGTTAGAAAAATCTCCAAATCTTATTTCTTTTCTAGATGGAGTATCCGATATCAAGACATCATCATATATGTAAGGCTGATCGCCTATTGTATATTCTGTTTCCCATGTCAAATCATATAAAGCTTCTCTTATGTTATAGAAAAGTCTATCTGGGCTAAGTGTTTCTTTTTGACCAACAGCGACATCTCCTGATTGATACAGTATTCTCATTTGATTATTGTAAACAAATGATCCAACAGAAGGTCTTCTTGAGATTCTATCATCTGGCTCTATTATCTCTACATCGAAACCATTAGAAACTCCGCTGCCTTCCCACTTTCTAGTAGCTGTATTATATCTAGCAATATGTATGCTATATTGCAAATCTCCAAAACTCAAATCATCAAATGTAGCATCATATGGGTCATAAGGGTCTACTACGTTCTGAGTAGATTTCTCAAAAGCAATATACACAAAACCAGATGACAAATCTAAAGTCAATTCAGGGAATCGGCTATCTCTTGAACCCTGAGTTATTTTCTGAACAGGTCTAGCCCATCCTAACCTACTATTTATTGAGCGTCCATATATTTGGAATACGCCAGCTTCAACATCTTCCCATGAAGCTATTACATTACCGGCAGCATCTGTGATGATTGATAGATTGTCCGCCCTATTGCCTACATCGCCTATATCTCCTTGAGCGAATATAGTGCTTACGGCGAAGTCTGTCCCACCTTGGCCGCTAGACACCCAAGCAGTTGAAGATGTTCCCTCTCCGTTTGAGAAATCTTGAGTAAACTTTCCTACGCCTGGATGATAAGCCATTTTTACTTGAGAATTACTTAGAGCATCAAAAACTGTATAACCTATATATACAGACAAGCCTCTGGAAATAATACTAGGTCTCTTAGCTCCGCCTGCTGTTTGAGTTATCTGAGTATCGCCTTGACCAAATGATCCAGACTCCCATTGTCCATTAGCAGCATTCCGTCTAGCATAGAATATTTCAGAATGGCCTGTTCTATAATCTTCCCAAGCAACATGAATGTTATTATTATCATCTGACGAAACCGTAGGCCTAATGGAATTTCCCAAATTAGAACTTACCAGATAAGCTTCTGACCAATTACCATTTACTCTTTGAATAACAGCTATATCAGTATAGTCGCTTCTAGATGTCTCAAAAACAACATAAACATTCCCTAGGTTATCAACTGATATAGAAGGATGAGAAGAGTCAAAGCTTTCAGATACTAATAATTGTGGATCGCTCCATCCATCTACAGTAGAGTATTCTGCAAAGAATATCTGATTCTTACCCTCGCTGCCTGTATCATGCCAAACGGTATAAGCCGCTCCTGTTTTATCAGTAAACGTTCTAGGCCTAACCGCATCGCCTGCATTTGACGAATTAGCTCTCATTAGTGATTCTGAAAGAAGCTCGTATTCTCTATCGCTTTCTCTCTTGGTCCATATCTGGATTTTATCATCTTTTCCTATAACCCGATATTTATTCAAAGATGTAGTGTCTATCAAAATAGACTTATTAGATTCTGCCAATAAAATTTCTTGTGGTAAGAAATGAATGTTCTCAGTATACGCACCATCATTTATGTAAATTCCTGCGCCTTCAGGACCTGAAGTGTTAGATGGCCTGTCGCTGTCTTCAACAGCATCTATTCTTATATCAAAATCTACAGTCCATCCTTTTTGGTTAGATGCCTTATCAAACCAAGGAGTGCCTGGCTTTCTATGTGAATAGAACCATTTTCCGCCAGCGGTGGTTGAATACGGGTTTGGGTTATATGGGTCTATTGCAAAGAACGAGCCTCTGTAAACAGTGCTTGGAGAAATGGCTTGAAAATCTACATTGTTTAAACCAGATGCCATTTGAGATTCTACGATTGAGTCTGTCTCTACTCTGATAAGAAGACCAAAGAACGAATCATCAAAATCAGTTCTTGCTCTCATAGAATCTGTAACATCACCTATTGTTCTTCCTACCAATGATTCTGTAAACAAGATAGAAGCTGGACTGTCTACTGCTGAATTATATATAATAAGCTCATCATTAGTTATTCTTATATGATAATCAAGGAATGTTATAAAATCAAAAGCATCGCTCAAACTAAAAGCTGCAACGTCGTCTTGAGATGAAGTAAGTATTCTATCATCTATTCTTGCTTGATTCGCAAAAGTAGTATCAATAATCATACCTTCGCTTGTAAAGCTATTTGCGGTAAACGGGGAAGTAGAGGTTAGCTCCCAAAAATCTTTGCCTGGATCTCTACCTCTAGGGAACTGAGTAAACAAGTCGAAAGAATCAATAAAGTAGTTATCAAAATAACTTGCACCCTTATTGTGGGCGATAAAGGTTCTCTTGCCATCAGGAGAACTTGATATTGAATTTACATTTACATCAAAAACATCTACAGTTTCCGTTGATGCAAGTTCTGATTGCTCTGTTTCAACAATCTTATAGATAGCGCCGCTCTGATCTGGATTTCTTGAGTTAACAGAAACAAGAATATCTCCTTCATGTTCTACGATATCTGTTATGGTTTCATTTGTAAAGTTAATAAGTGGTTCAAATTCTATCATAGCATATGCTGATGCGTCTATAGTTGGATCGAAACCTCGCTCCGTTGTATAGACTATTCTTTTGAAGTGTCCTATTATTTCTGAATCCGCAGATGATCCAATTTCAATAAATCTATCATTAGCTGGAGCAATGAATTCTTTCATTCCATCAATAATCAATTTGTTATCTACAAACACTCTTATGTCATCATGCCTTGCAATAACAAGTATGTTTTTCATAGACAAAAGATCTAAATTAACAGATTTTGAATTTGAACCTCCGAGGAATAGTATCAACTCGGTTGGGGAAAATCTTAGCTCTGCGAATCTTGTACCATCAGATAAAGAAAGCCTTTGATAGCCGCCTTCTCCTTCAACCCTTACTGCAACCTCAAGACTCCATCCGTCATCGTTGCTAACTTCTCTTTCCCAAAGAGAACCGGCTATCCTGAATCTACCGAATGAAGGATTGGAAAAATTATCAGATGAATCGCTAGAAGATACAGAAACAAAATAGTCTACTCCCCTAGATACTGTATTATCCGGCAAAGTAAATTGTTCACTAAATGTTTTTATAACAGTGCTATAGATATTGTCAGCGCCAGGAGCTGTACCAACTTTTATCTGAGCGTACTGACTTGATCTGCCAAATGGCTCAAGAACATCCCATTCAATAGTGGGATTGACGCTCTTTACAGAAAGATTCCTATTAGACCCATCAATTCGAACATTGGATATAGTAAATCCTGTATCCTCAATTGTTACAGAATCAGAAGTAACTGTTGTACCCAAGGATATGCCGTCATATGGAGTTGCCGAAAATCGAACAACATCCCCTGCCTTGAAATCAAATCTAACAAACTTAGAATCATTTGCTACGTCTATTGCAACGTCATTTATGTACCAAACTATCTTGCTCTTATCATCCAACAAGACACTTCCTGTTGATTGATCAGTTATCGAATATGATGCTTCAAGGATATCATTGTTGTTTGGGCTTCTTGGGAGTATTTCTAAGTCAGAAACAGATGGAGGTAGCTTTGTTACCGTAATAGATTGCGTATAAGAAGCGGCTCCTTGTTCTAGGGAGTTATAAGGTAGAATTTCAGCAAACCATACATCGTTATATCTAACATATTCTCTTGATATTTTTTCATAATCATCAAACTGCTGATATCTAACTCCGTTCCTAAACCATCTTATATTAACGTTTGCATCAGACTGAGCCAATGAGAAGGAAAGTTCTAAATCATTACCCTCAGAAGGTTCTTGCGGCGAAATACTCTGGTTCTGAACAAAAGGCAAAGCATTGACAATGATTCTGAAAGTAAACCATTCGCTTATTTCACCATCTGAGCTTTTTACTCGCATTTGTCCATAATAAACAACGCCTCTAGCCAAGAACTTTTGAGGAATGAACATAGATCTCCCTCTTGAACGAACAAATGGTTGAGAAAATATGTTTCCCTGAAAAGTCGAGTCGCCAAGATTGAATGACTGAGTTCCTAGTCTTACCTCATAATCACTTTGAAATACTGAATTGCCAGCAGTCTGGATTTCCCAGTTCAAAGTCATATTAGATAACTTTACCCTAATAGCTTCTGAGTTATGTTCTTTTCCGTTTATTTTTAGTTGGGTTATTGTCGTTGTCATATTTTATTACAATCTTACAGAGGCTTTTGATATCTTTAATGATCCATTATCTACAGAAACGCTTGACTCGCTAGAGAGGAAACTTATTTTTACATGATTTAGCTCATCTCTATTAGCGAAATCTCTTCTCGATTCCCATAGTAATCTATCTCCCTTGAATACTTGACCATCAGTTCTTCCTGAATAAATATTCGTCCCATTACTGAATGCAGAACTTACGCTTATAGCAGACGGGTCATCAAAAGAAGAGCCGCACAGTATTTTTTCTCTCTTAGATAATTGAGCGTCATATGCATATTCTGAACCAAAATTTATATGTCTAGATATAATGCTCGGCTCAAACTGTCTAGCATCCTCAATGAAGAATTCATCTATAGAAGAGTAACTTCTTCTTAGCAAACTATTTTTCCCAATAGCTGATTCATTTATTCTCAACTGAGTATTCTGACTTATGTTAAGATTAGAAGGAACGCCGTCTCCTTGCTCCAAATTTAGGTCTTGTTCAACACCATCAGTATACAAAGACAGCCTGCCTTGTACGCCATCGTAGCTTATCCAAAAATAGTGGTATTGTCCTGCGGAGTAAGACGGACTAGACCAGATAGACTGTAAGCCATCAGGGTCCTGAAGAAGTATATACATTCTATTCAATTCATCTTCTATAGATTCCTCGTATATAACGAAAGTTGCGTCATCAGCAGATACCATTTGAGACACAAGGTCTAAGGAGAATCTAGATTTAGAAACAATAGGACTTCTATAATAAGCCACAGCTCCATCTTCTTGACCAACTGCTGGTCTCTGCCATGCAGGATTCCACCAAAACCCCATGCTAAGCTGTCTATTATCTTTTGGGGAATAATCTATAGATAATAAAGAATCTGGCCTCAATCTTAGGCCATTACCAAAAGCTCCTGGTTCAATAATGGGAGTTTCTGAACCTATATTCTGAATCAATGTGCCTGATATCGTATCAATAAGAGGAAATGATTCGAACTTCAAAAAACGACGAGCCAAAGTTGGGCTAGCGATAAGAGCATCAAAAACAGCCTTCTCATTCACGGTAAAAGTCTGAGTAGAGTCTATCGCATCTGCATTCATTACTAAATTTATCATAATTAACTTCTGCTATATCCAAGAGTTAGGAATAATCTATTGCTATCAAAATTTCTATTACTATCTTCTAGTCGTCTTTCTATCCATACATATATAGATTCCCCAGGCTTGAGGATATTTCCTCCAACCCTATTATCGTCAATATCTATAGAAAGACCATCTGCAAAGAATTGAGCCTCTTGAAATGAACTTATAGCAAACGGGGCCGATGGTTCGCCGCCGATGATGGGATCTAGAGAAGGAGGCACTGTTCCATTTGAAATTCTTTGAGACGGAGCTGTGCCTACATAGAAAGAGTCTCCACTATTTACAAC
>Ga0316205_10004072_pt1 | contig 13141 bp, 11 predicted proteins | sample 3monthpyrite_MG_FD_204941 | JGI IMG/M metagenome (GOLD analysis project Ga0316205, IMG submission 204941) | Microbial mat bacterial communities from mineral coupon in-situ incubated in ocean water Damariscotta River, Maine, United States -... | ecosystem: Environmental > Aquatic > Marine >... | reverse complement strand
GCTCATGCTCGAATGCCTTGGCCTGTTCCTGTTCTCAGGGCCTATATCACCGGCCCGGCTGCGTTCAACACAGCGAATTATCTGTCGAAAGGCCAGCGATTTCTGTGTGCATGCCAGCGGTTGCCCTGCCTGCCCCGCTTGCGGCCACTGGCCAGGGTCCTTGCGCATTACGAAATTGACGCCCCTGCCGCCCAAAGCTGCTTTAATTGCGACGACTGAGACGCTAATCAAGATGAGACCCTGGTTGGCTTTCGCGGTGGTCTTGGGCCAGATGGCCCGAGGCATCGCGGCACCGGCTGGGCAAGAGAACCAAAAGGCGGGGATGAATGACCCAAACGGCCGATATGGTGCGCAAGCTGGTGCCAAGAATTGCGGCGCTCCCGTACAGGGCCGCGGGCCGCCGGTTTGTGGCGGTGGCGGGCCCGCCGGCGTGCGGGAAATCAACCTTGTCTGCGGCTCTGGTGGCCGGGTTGCGCGAAGCCGGGCTTGGCGCCGGGCTGGTAGCGATGGATGGGTTCCATCTGGACAACGCGATACTGGATGCCCGTGGGTTGCGCGGGCGCAAGGGCGCGCCCGAGACGTTCGATCTGAATGGTTTTGCCGCATTGCTGGCACGGCTGAATAGCCCGCAAGAGGTCATCGCCCCGACATTCGATCGCGCCAGGGACCTATCGGTTGGCGCATCCACAATCATCTCGGCAGATGTCACCCACGTAGTGGTGGAAGGAAACTACCTGTTGCTGGACCGCCCGGGCTGGCGCGATTTGTCGCGTCTTTGGGATGTGTCGGTGTCGCTTGCCGCCCCGTTCGATGTACTGAAAGAGCGGCTGGTGCAACGCTGGCTGGACCACGGGCTAAGCGCGCGAGACGCGCTGGCAAAGGCGTCTGAGAATGATCTGCCCAATGCGAAACTGGTATGCGACCATTCCTTGCCCGCGGATATCGTGATTTCCAGCACCGCGAGCCAGGCCTGAGACGACCGGTATTTGCGGCCGCCGCTTTTGCGTCAAAGGCGGCGCATTCAGGTGTAAAGGACTGAAGGATGGACTTGCCCACAATCACCGCCCCAAGAGTATTGCTGCGTCCGTGGGAGGCGGGAGATCTGGCACCCTATGCCAAGGTTTGTGCTGATCGCGAGGTGATGAAATTCATCGCCGATGGCGCCCCAATGAGTTTGGAAATGACCCGCCTTGAGATCGAAAAGACCAACGCGAGCTGGCGAAGTTGGCATTATGGCGCATTTGCTGTCGAGTGCCGGACATCCGGCGCGTTCCTGGGGTCCGTCGGCTTTGCGCGGCATGACTTTTTTCCAGGTTTTTCCCCTTGCGTCGAAATCGGCTGGCGGCTGACCCGGCGGGCCTGGGGAAAGGGTGTTGCGACCGAGGCGGCACGGGCGGCGTTGGACTGGGGGCAAAACCACCGCAGGCTTGCAGAGGTATTTTGCTTTTGCCAGGCAGACAATCGCGCGTCCCGGCGGATCGCAGCCAAGATCGGATGTGAGCAGGTGGACCGGGTTGTCGCGCCAAACTACCAGCGCGACGTGATCGTCTATCGCACCGTGGCGGGCAAGCCCTGAGCGCCCACGCCCGCGCCGCCCGGGGTGTCAGGCGTGTCAGGCGGCCATTTTCTGGCTGTTCAGGATCTCGATCACCATGGCCGCGGTCCAGGTAAAAGCGTCACCCCCGCAGCCTTCGGCGGTGAGCGGATCATAATATTCTGCAAACCCGCTGCGCTCGATCAGGCGCAGGCAATCGGCCTTGATCCGGTCCGCCATGACGCCCTGCCCGGCCCGTTCAAGCCCGTCGGAGATCATGTAATTGACGATCAGCCAGACCGGCCCACGCCAATAGCGCAGGCTGTCAAAGGCGGGATGGGTCGGATCGTGGCTGGGAACCAGATATTCGCAGGCCTTGCCCAATGTGTCGATGCGCGTCGCAAGGGCCGCGCAGCGCTGCGCCGGGATACCCGCAAAGGCGGTCAAGATACCCCCGATCGAGGGGCTGTCGATCAACTGCCCGGTTGTTCGGTCCAGACAAAGATACTGGCCATGAGGCGTGCTCCAGAGCGTTTCAAGCGCATCAATACCCTTCGCGGCAAAGGCACGAGATTGCGCGGCGATTTCCGCCTCGCCCAGGGCGTCGGCCAGTTCCGCGAGGTCGGCGCAGGACCGCAGCAAGATCGCGTTGAACCCCGGATCGACCACCTGAAATGGTGAAGCGTCATGCAGCTTGGTGTTGTCCCAGCCCAGGCTGCGAAAGTGCTGAACAAGCCAGATGTAGCGTTTGTATTGCTCGTCGGTCGGACGATGGCTCGGATTGGCATGCTGTGTGTCGCGACGGGTAAAGGTGCCAACACCCTCGGTCGGCACACGCTCAAAGGCAGCATCCCAATCAACTGAATTATCGCGGCCGGTTTCCCAAGGGTGAATTACGGCGACCAACCCGGTGCCCCGTGGGTCGCGACTGTCAAAAAACCAGCGATGCCAGGCGTGGATACGGGGCAAAAGCGCGCGCACATGGTTTTCGGCCAATGCCCGATCCTTGGCGCGCTCAAACATTCTGAGCGCCGCAAATCCGGCCACGGGTGGCTGCGTGATCCCGGTTGTCGGAACGGCGAATTTGGTGCCCCAGACATCGGGGCCAGGATAATACCCCTCGTCTCGTTCATGAAAGATGATGTGCGGCACCATTCCGTCATCCCACTGATGGGCGAACAGCGTCTCTATTTCAATCCAGGCGCGGGCTTCGTCGAAATGCGAAAAGCCCAATGCGGACAGGGCGCTGTCCCAATTCCATTGAAATGGATAGAGCCCATGGGTCGGCACGGTATAGTGGCCACGGTCATTGCGCCGCATCACGCCTTGCGCGCGGTCGATCATATCATGCGTAGTCGCCATCGTTCACACCACCGCCAATGTTGTTTCAGGGTCGAACCACCGCATGCGGTCAGGCTGCGGTGCCAGCGTCAGTGTGTCACCGGGTTTGACGGACAGATCGCTGTCCAGAACCGCGCGAAACAGGGTGCCTTCCACTTCGCATGTCACCAGCAAATGCGCGCCCAGCGGTTCGACAACCTTGGCCACCGCCGCCAGACCGCTTGAAGCGGGCAGCATGTCTTCGGGGCGGATGGCGAAATGCAGCGGCTTGCCGGCGTCGGGTCCGTCAAAGACGTTGCCAGCTACTTGCCACTTACCCGGCCCGGCGGGTGTTGCGCCGAGAAAATTCATTGGCGGGTTGCCGATGAAACCGGCGACAAATTCGGCAGCCGGATTGCGATAGACCTCAATCGGAGAGGCCGCCTGCACGATCTTGCCTTGATGCATGACGCTGATACGGTCAGCCATGCTCATGGCTTCAACCTGATCGTGGGTCACATAAATCGCCGTTGTCTTGCTTTCGGCCAGAACGCCTTTCAGCTCGGCCCGCATTTCCATGCGCAAGAGCGCATCAAGGTTGGACAATGGTTCATCCATCAAGATCACATCTGGTTCCATCGCAAGGGCGCGCGCCACGGCGACGCGTTGACGTTGACCGCCCGACAACTCTCCTGAATAGCGCTTCAAGAGCTGTTCGATATGCATCAATGATGCGGTGCGCTCAACGCGTTCCTTGACCTGGGCGTTGGGCATTCTCTGCATCCGCAGACCAAAGCCGATGTTTTCAAACACGGTAAGATGCGGAAACACCGCATAATTCTGAAATACCATGGCAATGCCGCGGTCCTTGGGGGCCAGATGGTCAATGCGGCGTCCGCCGATCCAAACCTCGCCCGTGCTGGCCGTCTCCAGCCCCGCGATGATGCGCAAAAGCGTTGTCTTGCCACAGCCAGAGGCCCCCAGCAGCACCATGAATTCCTGATCGGCAATGGTCAGATTGATGTCATGCAACGCCTGGTAGGTGCCAAAAGTCTTGGCGACGCTCTTGATCTGGATTTCAGCCATTCGTCTGGTTCCTTGTTTCGTAGACGCCGCCCTATCGGTTGGCGATGCCCCACATGGCAAATAGGTATTTGCGCACGGCAAAAATGAAGATCAGCGCAGGCACTACCAGGATGAAGCCGCCGGCGAATTTCAAATGCAGGGGCGATGTGTCGAGGTTTTGCAGCAAGAATGCAGTCAGCGTGCGGTTTTCGATGGTCAAAACGGCGGCAGCAAAGACCTCATTCCAAGAGATTACAAAGGCAAAGATCGCGCTGGCCGTGATGCCCGGCAAGATCAACGGCAGAACCACTTTGGTGAAAGCGGTCAATCGGGTGCAACCCAATGTCCAGGCGGCCTCTTCCAATTCGATCGGAATGCCTGAAAACAGCGAAAAGGTGATCAAGACCGCAAAGGGCACGGCAAGCGTAGTATGCACCAGTGCCAATCCAAAGATGGTATCATCCAGCCCGGTTCGGATAAACATCACCGCCAGCGGCAACGCCAGAAGCGGTAGCGGAAAGGCGCGGGTCAGCAGGATCAACAGCCGGAAGGTGGATTTGCCCGGGAAGTCGAACCGCGACAGCGCATAGCCTGCGGGCGCACCGATTGCGATGGACATGACCATCGTCAGCCCTGCCACCAGGATCGAGTTTTTCAGCGCGTTGAGCATGCCAGCGAAATTTGCGAAAAAGGTCAGGGATTCCAGGTCGAACTCGGGCACGAAAGACTTGGGAAAGCTGTTGACCGCTTCGGGCGAAGACAGCGTGTTGATCAACAGAAAATATAACGGCACGATCACCCAGGCACATAGCAAAATGACTGCTGTAGCATAGACAAAACGCCCGGCCCGGCGCGCATCAGGGGGATTTGTGGCAGCTGTTGTCATATCGTTGCTCCCTTCGGCACGCGCAGCGCCCGCAAGATCAGCAAGGTAAAGGCGATTGAAATTCCAAGAATGATCAGCGCAATCGCCGCTGCTGCACCACCGTTGAGCAACTCAAACTGATAATTATAGGTTTCGCCCATCAGCACCGGGAACAGCGTTCCGCCCAGCGCCTGGACCACGGCGAAAACTTCGAACGCCAGAATGACACGCAAGATCAATGCGGTCGACAAGGACGGGCGCAGCAATGGCAGCGTGATGCGCGTGAAACGTTTCCAGGGCGATGCGCCGAACACTTCTGCGGCTTCATAATATTCTTTCGGGATCAGCCCGATGCCGGCCACCAGAATGACCAGCATGATTGCCGTTGCGCGCCAGATCTCGGCCAAGGCGATCGCCAAAAATACAAGGCCCGGATTTTGGTAGGTCAACAGGTTCAGTGGTTTGTCTATCAGCCCCAGCCCGCTCATCATCGAGTTGAGAAATCCCGATTGCTCGAAGATGGCCAACCAGATGATGCCGGCTGCGAGATCCGAGATCCCCAAGGGGATCGTCCAGATGTACAAGACCAGATCGCGACCCCTTTTCATCTTGCTGACCATCGTTGCCATCAGCAGGGCCAGGGCCAGCTGAAACGGCACCACGGCGGCAGCCAGATACAACGTATTCTTCAACGAAATCGGAAATTTCCAGTGGCTCATGACATTGCGAAAATTATCCAGCGTAAAGCCGTTGCCGGTGCTGAACGCCTGCTGGGCCACAAGCACGAATGGGTAGAGAAAAAACAGGCACAAAAACAGCGTCACGGGCAAGATCAGAACATAAGGAAGGTATCGCGCGCTCATCAGAGGGCTCCCGTCAGAATGCTGGACAACGTGTGATCAGTTAGATGTCCGGGCCAATGGCGGCCCGGACTGGGTTTTTGAGGCCGTGCCTTATTCGACCGGGCAAGGCCCATCGGATGCGGCGTCAGGTGCCCAGCAAGGCGCGCCGGAGGCATCCATGATGGCTTGCAGACGCGGTTTATGCTCGTCCAGAACCATGCGGATGTCTTGCCCGCCCAGGACGATGCGCTCGAATGTCTCGGTGTAAAGCTGGCTGAACTCACCACCCTTGTCACCCAGACCCGCCGGCAACAGGCCGGGGTTGGCGTCGGCCGAGCCTGACATCTTGGCAACCGCATCACCGGCCGCCTTGACAGCAGGTGGCAGGTCGTCCGGCAGTTCGACATCCACGACAGGGAAGAAGTTCGTTGTGCGCAACGTTGCAATCTGGGTTTCCGGTTTCAGCATATATTGAACCAGCGCCTTGGCTGCGTCCATGTCAGGTGCCGTGCGCGGAATGGCGACGCCGGCCAGAACCGGCATGAAGCCGCGACCCGTTGGCCCGGCAGGTGCCGGGAAGGCGACGAAATCATCCGGGCGCTCGTTAAAGGCCTGTGCCAGTCGGCTGGTGTGATCGAAAACGATCCAGGCGTCGCCGTTCAGCAACTGCTCTTGCAGGAAACTGAAATTGGTCGAAGCAGGATTGGTCACCGCCCAGAGTTCGCGCATCTTTTCCCAGGCGGTCACTGCATCGTCAGAGGCAAATGTGCGCACCACGCCATCGGTGAAGGACGGGTAGAGATAGCCCTGGAAGAAGCGGTGCTTGAGACCCTTTGGCCCCGCCGGAAAGCCGAACTTGGCCTCTCCGGTCGCTTCCATAACGTTGCCAGCCCATGCGATCAGCTGGTCATAGGTCAGCGCGTCGATATCGGCGCCCTCGGGCAGATATGGCAAGGCCTGCTTGTTGGCCGCCATGATATAGCTGGCCTGCATCCATGGAATATATTGCATGCTGTCAGTGCCAAGTTTGGCCAGGCTGTTGAACGTGCCAGAGGCCGACATGCCCAAGCCGTCGAGGTCGACCAGATCAGCGGGGTCCATAGCGGAAAAATCACCGTGCAATGCGCCCAGAACACCGATGGTGCCGGTGCCGGCTTGCAATTCGGCATTCAGGCGGGTCAGCCAGGGGCCGCCATCGTTTGGCTGGTAATCGACATCACCGGCACCCGCGAGCACATTGTCGCGCATTGCCTGGGCTTCTTCGACCGGCTTGGCTTGCGTCGACCAAAACAGAACTTCTGCCTGCGCCACGGAAGCAGAGAGCAAAAGGGCGACCCCCGAGGCCGCACCGGAAAGTTTCGTGAAAAGGGACATCAGTTCCTCCCAAAAGTTGGTTATACGTGCCGATCATTCGCCGGCACTTGGTTCAATCGGCCAACCTGCGCATCCACGCAGGCGCGTGACCTACCTGGAAAGGGCCGTCCGCACTTTTCGGCGCGCGGCGACTCACCCCCCTGATTGCAATAGCATGATATAACGTTATACCTTGTGTCAACTTCGATGTTTCACAGGAAATCATCGGTGCATGGGAAGCCGGATTTATCCTTGATTTTCAGCAAGTGAGCCGGCAGGTTTCCCGGAATCCGTTGTGCAAGACCAAGGAAAAACATGCCCCGAAGACCCACATTGGGAAGCGTTGCAAAAGAGGCTGGGGTGTCAATACCCACGGTCAGTCAGGTCTTGCGTGGCACGGGGCGGATCTCGGAAAAGACCCGTGAGAAGGTCCTGAAAGCCACCAAGAAACTGCACTATGTGCCGGATTCGCGCGCCGCTTCGATACGCTCGGGCGAGAACCGCGAAATCGGCTTTGTCATCAATCAGTTGCTGAACCCGTTCAACGCAGAGGTCGTCAGTGGCGTCGTGGCCTTGCTTGAGGCCGAGGGCTATCTGGTCTCCATACTCGACACGCGCGATGACGCCATTCGTCAGGGTCATCAACTTGAGGCGTTCATACGCAACGGGCGCGGCGGTCTGTTGTGGGTCCCTGCCACGGATACTCCGCAAGAAACCTTTGACATGTTGCGCGCCCAGCGAACACCGACCGTCACCTTCATGCGCCCGTCCGGGCATGAGTTTGATCATCTTGGGATCCGGGACGCCGACGCCACAGCGGCGGCCACAACCCACTTACTGGATCTGGGCCACAAGCACATTGCCTTTCTCGGGGGCACCGATTTGGCATCGGTGCGCCGCGCACGTATCGCCGGTTTTCAGAATACCATGGCCAGTCGCGGATTGAATGGCGATGTTGTCTGGCCCTGCGAAGACAACAAACGCGGCGGTATGGATGCCTTCTTTGCGCTGAATAAGCACCATCCGGAAGTGACGGCCGTGGTTTGCATCGGCGATATGGTCGCGCTTGGGGCGTGCCTTGCGCTGATCCGCATGGGATTACGTCCCGGCGTGGATGTTTCGGTCATGGGATTTGACAATATCGATGACGCGGCGCTTGCCACCCCATCACTTTCAACCATGGCGATTTCGCCCATGCAAATGGGGGCCCAACTGGCCCATCTCCTGCTCGAGCGCATTCGCGACCCTGATTTGCCCTTGCGATATGCCGAGGTGTCCGCGGAACTGATCATCAGAGAGACAACCGGGCCTCGATCCTAGGACTTTGCGCCTGTGTCCTTTTGTGACACCGGGAAATACAGGCTTACAGTGAACCAGCCCTGCCCGCGATCCAGCTTGATGTGGCCATCAAAGCTTTCGACCACGGCTTTGGCGATGGGCAGGCCCAGGCCCGAGCCTGAGCTTGGTTCGATCTGACCAAAACGGCCGAGGGCGCGATCAAAATCTGCGGGCGCAATGCCTTTGCCATCGTCCGTAACCGCGATCTCAAGACAGCCGGGCAGCATCTTGGTGGTCAGGGAAATGGCCGTCAATGTCGGGCCGCCATGCAGCAAGGCATTGTTCAGCAGATTGAGCGCTGCCTGTTCGAACATCACCGGGTCACCGTTCAGCCGCACTTCGTCCGGGCAGAATGTAACCCCAAATTCGATGTTCTCGGCCTGTGCCCTTGTGCCAAAGGTCCGGGCGATACCGCGCAAGATCTCACCCGGATCAAAAACCTGTGCCCCAGGGTTTGCTTGCCTTGCCCGCACCCTTTCCAGGGTCAACAGGTTATTGGCCAACTGCCCGGCTTCGCGCGCCGCGTCGCCCAGATCTGCTGCGCGAGCCTGCGCATCCTCAAGCGTCCTGGCGCGGCGCACGGAATCCGAAAGGCTGAGAACACCGGCAATCGGGTTGCGCAATTGATGGGCCGCGTCAGATATAAAGGATTCTTTGGTCTCAAGGGTGCGCGACAGTTCTTGAAGCAACGCGTTGAAGCGCCCGACAATCCCGGACACCTCTGGCGGAATACGACGCTTGATCGGTGAAAGGTCGTCAGCCGATCTTTGGGCGATGGCGTCCTCCAGATCCGTCAAAGGGCTGAGGCCCCGTGCAACGCCAAACCAGACAATGAACGCAAGCGCCGAAATCATCGAGGCGATGATCAGAAAGACCGGCCTTGTGCGCGAACGCAAGAACCCGTCGCGCACAGATGTTTCTTGCCACACCGTAAAGGTGAACAACCCCACAAGCCCATCGATTGACGTGCTTTGTGTCACCCGCAACGCGCGCACAGGAGCGCCCTGGTAGGTCGCGTCATAAAAGGTCTGAGAGGCATCCGGCGCCATCTCGCGCGGGGGCACTGGCGGGGTCGCATAACCGGTGACAAAAACGCCATCCGGGGCATAGGCGTGATAAAACACCGATCCGCCGGATGTATCGCGCAACAGGTCTCGGGTTTCTTCGCTCAGCGCATCGCCGCCGGTCAGCGCGATGTCCCGCGATACGGCAAGCGCGGTTGACAGCAAAGACAGATCAAACCGCTCGGCGGCGTTGTTTTGTGCGTCAATATAGGACCACAACCCCACCAGCCCGGCGACCGCGATAAGCGGGGCCAGGATCACCATCGTCAGGCGTGCGCGCAGGGACAGGCTGGATTTCATGATCTCAGGTCGCGGCTTGCATTGAATAGCCCAGGCCGCGTTTGACGTGTATCGCCACGCCGTGCGGTTGCAGCCGCTTTCTCAGCCGCGACACATAGACCTCGACCACCGGTTCATCGACATCAGCGCCGGTTCCATACAAGCTATCAAGCAAGAGTTGCTTGGAAACCAGGCGCCCCTGGGCCAACATCAACCTTTCAAAAAGCGCGACTTCCCGCCGTGGGACATCCAGCGGACCGTTTGGCCCCACAATCATGCGCGCGGTGGGATCAAAGCTCAAAGAGCCGATCGTGGGTGTCGCGCGCGGCACATCGGACACGCGTCGGCACAAGGCCCGAATGCGCGCGCCGAATTCCTCCATTTCGAACGGCTTGCTCAGATAATCATCAGCGCCCGCATCCAGGCCGGTGATCTTGTCGTCTGTTTCTGACTGCGCCGTCAGCAGCAAGACCGGGCGCTCATCTTGGCGGGCACGCATCTGGCGCAGTACTTCCAACCCGCTTTGGTTCGGCAAGTTGATGTCAAGAACCACAAGATCGGCCGTGTCATTGCGCAGAAACTCTGACGCCTCGGCGCCATCATGTATGAGATCAACGGCATGGCCGGCATCCTGCAGATAATAGCGGATGCCCTTGGCGACCGAAATATTGTCTTCCACGACGACGATTTGCACATGAACTCCTGATGTGAATTGCGCGATGCAAGGTTCATGCAAGGATGTCAGCGCAAGGTCGTGGGATCAAGAAGGCTTGGGAAGCCATCTGATTCTATTGTTTTGGGGCCGCAAGGGCCCCTTGGGAGGACTACAAATGCTTAAGAAAACCATGGGCGCGCTTGCGCTCTCGACCGCATTGGTTGCTACGCAATCGGCAGCGGACAATCACCAGATCGACCTGTCCGGCAAGACCGTAGAATGGATCATCCCATTCTCGGAAACAGGCGGCTCGGCCAAGTGGGCCAACTTTTACGCGCCACTGCTGTCCGAGGCGTTGCCCGGCAATCCAACTGTCGTTGTAACTTTCAACCCCGGTGCGGGTTCCACGAAAGGCGCCAATGCGTTTCAGGAAATGCAGTACGAGGACGGAACGACCATTTTCGGGTCTTCCGGTTCAACCCAGTTTCCCTATCTGCTGAACGATCCGCGCGTGCGCTATGAATATGGCGACTGGAATGTCGTGCTGGCTTCTGGCACCGGCGGTGTGGCCTATCTGCCATCAGATCTGGCGGGCCAGTTGGGCGCCGGTGGGGACGCGACGCCTTTGGCGGGCGAAGATTTCATCTATGGCAGCCAGGGCGCTACCCGTCTTGACCTTGTGCCGCTTCTGGCATGGGAAATGCTGGGCCTGCAGGTTGAGCCGGTGTTCGGCATCGAAGGTCGCGGCGATGGACGCCTGATGTTTGAACGTGGCGAGGCCAATATCGACTATCAGACGTCTTCTTCGTATCTGTCTGGCGTCACGCCTTTGGTCGAGGCCGGCACCGCGGCACCATGGTTCGCCTTTGGTGCGCTTGATGACGCTGGCAATGTTGTCCGCGATCCGACTTTCCCGGACATGCCGTCCTTCAAGGAAGTCTGTGAAGCGACGCCCGCTTGTGAAACTTCCGGCGCTCAATGGGATGCATGGAAAGCCTTCTTCACTGCCGGTTTCCCGGCTCAGAAAATGGTATTCCTGCCCGCAGGCGCGCCGCAAGCGGCCATTGACACCTACACCGCCGCCTTTGAAGCCGTCAAAGCACGGGCCGATTTTGCCGAGATCAGCGCAAGTCGCCTGGGCGTCTATCCACAGATGACCGGCGCGGCAGCGCAGACGGCCCTGGCCAGTGGCACCAAAGTGCCACAGGAAGCCAAGGATTTCGTGATCAACTGGTTGAATGAACGCTACGGCGTCGTTCTTCAGTAACCAAAAAATGACCCCGCCCGTAGCATCACGGGCGGGGTTTTTTCATTTCATTTGATCCTGAACGGAGGCCCAAGATGGAGGTTTTTGCAACCGCGCTGCCGGCGTTGAACGACGCGTTTGCGATGATCCTTCAGCCGCATGTCATCGGGTATCTGATACTTGGTGTCGTCATGGGGCTTTGTATCGGGGTTTTCCCGGGCCTGGGCGGTATCGCGGGCCTGTCATTGCTGCTGCCTTTCATGTTCGGGATGGAGCCTGTCACCGGCCTGGCGCTGATGATTGGCATGGTCGCGGTCGTGCCGACCTCGGACACTTTCGCTTCGGTTTTGATGGGGATACCCGGCTCGTCCGCGTCACAAGCCACGGTGCTTGACGGTTTTCCAATGGCCAAAAAGGGGCTGGCGGCGCGCGCATTGTCTGCGGCTTTTGCGTCATCGCTTTTTGGCGGGCTCGTCGGGGCGGCCTTTTTGACCATATTCATTCTGGCCGCACGACCCATAGTCTTGCTGTTTCAAACGCCCGAATTGTTGATGATCACCATTTTTGGCCTGTCGATGGTGGGCATTCTGGCCGGGCGGGTGGCTTTGAAGGGCCTTGTCGCCGCCTGTCTTGGCATCCTGGTGGGCACCATCGGTGAAGGTGCCAGTTCCGGTGCGCTCCGGATGTCCAGCTATGACCTGCCGTATCTGGCCGATGGGCTCAAACTGGTGATTGTCGGCCTGGGCATTTTCGCCATCCCCGAGATCATCGCCCTCCTGCGCCAGGACAAGGCCATATCTGATCGCGCGCCCCTGGGCGGTGGCTGGATGGCCGGTGTGAAGGATTGGTGGGCCAATAAATGGCTGTCGATGCGGTGTTCGCTGATCGGCGTGGTCGTTGGTGTGATACCGGGCCTGGGGGGCTCAGTCGTTGATTGGATCGCCTATGGTCATACGGTGCAGACCGCCAAGGACAAATCTCAGTTTGGCTCCGGCGACGTGCGTGGCGTGATTGGGCCGGAAAGCTCGAACAACGCCAAAGAGGGCGGCGGGCTGGTGCCCACATTGTTGTTTGGCATCCCCGGCTCGGGGTCTATGGCCATATTCATTTCGGCTGTCGCCCTGCTTGGCACCGGGTCGATCGAAGTTGGCCCTTCCATGCTCAAGAACAATCTGAATTTCACCTATGCGATCGTATGGCTCCTGGCGCTGGCCAATGTCGTTGGCACCATCCTTTGCATCGCTGCCTCAGGCGGAATTGCCAAGCTGACAGAAATCCGCTTTGCGCTGTTGGCGCCGTTCCTGTTCATGATCATCGCCTTTGCGGCCTTTCAATCACGCCAGGAAATCTGGGATCTGGTAGCTCTGTTCGGCATCGGATTGCTGGGCATTCTGATGCGCCGTTTCGACTGGTCACGCCCGGCCTTTCTGATCGGCTTTGTTCTGTCGGCACCGGCCGAGCGTTACACCAACCAAGCCTACCAGATTGCCGCCTCGCGGTTTCGGCGCGGCTTTGAAGAGGGTATCGAGTACATCTTCAGCCCGATTGTAGTCGTGCTGATCATCATCACCTTGCTGTCG
>Ga0316205_10004071_pt1 | contig 13145 bp, 14 predicted proteins | sample 3monthpyrite_MG_FD_204941 | JGI IMG/M metagenome (GOLD analysis project Ga0316205, IMG submission 204941) | Microbial mat bacterial communities from mineral coupon in-situ incubated in ocean water Damariscotta River, Maine, United States -... | ecosystem: Environmental > Aquatic > Marine >... | reverse complement strand
GCGCTCTTTCTGTTACATTCAGGGATGCCGAAGACAATCCTGTTTTAGAACCCCTGCCCGGTGAAACACCTTTATGGGATGAAATCATTCTCACCGGTTTATTTGAAGCTGATATAAACACCGAGTCCTTAAAATCTAAAATAAAATCTAAACTCGGTGAAAAAACAATCCTCAAACTAGAAGCATTAGAAGATAAAGATTGGGTGCGCGCATGGATGGATGACTATAAACCCATGCAGTTTGGTAAACGCTTGTGGGTTTGCCCAAAACATTTACCCCCACCTGATCCCAACGCAGTCAATTTAATGCTCGATCCGGGCCTGGCTTTTGGCACGGGCACTCACCCCACTACGGCTTTATGTCTTGAATGGCTGGACGCTACTGACAACCAGAACAATGGCATCAAAGATAAACAGATAATTGATTTTGGCTGCGGCTCTGGTGTACTCGCCATTGCTGCACTTATGTTAGGTGCAAAACATTGTGATGGAACAGATATTGATCCGCAGGCCATTATTGCGAGTAAAGACAACGCCATTGAAAACCATGTTGAAGAAAGATTAGGTTTATTTTTACCTGTAGACATGCCAGCTGATAAATCTCACGCAAGTTATGATATTGTATTAGCCAATATTCTGGCCGGCCCGTTAACGGAGTTAGCACAGCAGTTAGCAGGTTATTGTAAACCCGGTGGCGACATTGTTTTATCCGGTATACTGGAAACCCAGTCAGAGAAAATAATTCAGGCTTACTCGCCCTGGTTTAACCTTGACCCTGTAGCCGTTAAAGGCGACTGGATCAGAGTAACCGGAAAGAAAAAATAAACATCAAAAGTTAACAGCGCATCAAGCAGATTATAAAATATGCAAACTGAATGCCCACATTGTAATACCATATTTCGTGTTAAAGAAAGCGAACTTGAACAGGCTGATGGACAAGTTAGATGCGGTCATTGCCTGGCCATATTCAAGGCAGATAACCCTTACAACACGACCACTTATCAGACCGAGCACGATTTAGAAAACAACCTTGAAGAACCTGAAAGTACTGAACTGGGAGATTCTAGTGATTCAGACAATAATCATATCGTAGCCGATGTTATTCCTCCCGAATTAAGAGCCGAATCCAGAAAAGGCAAAAACCACTTTGGATTTTTAGGCACCTTAGTATTAACACTGCTGATTTTAACAAGCATTTCTGGACTGTTTTTACAGTACGCTTACTACAATAGAAACAATCTGGTGAAAATAGCAGAACTGCGCCCCTGGCTAGAAACCATGTGCCAGCAAGTTCACTGTACACTGCCACCACCCAAAGACCGCAAAAAAATTATTCTTAGTAGCAAGAATATTTTTTCTCACCCTAATGTGGAAGGCGCATTAATGGTTTCTGCAAGCATCGTTAATCAGGCAGAATTTTCTCAGTCATATCCTGTAATCGAATTACGTTTTGAAAATGTGCGTGGAAAAACAATTGCCGGCCGACGTTTTAATGCGGTTGAATATTTGGGTATACCCGAAGATCAGATTTCACAAATGCAACCGGATGTACCGGTTAATATCAATCTGGAAATCAAAGACCCGGGTAACGATATGGTAAGTTACGAGTTTGCGTTTTTATAAAAATTACCAGACAAGATCGTCAGGAACTTCATAATCGGCATACGGGTCATTTTCATCCTTAACTTCTTCCTCTAAAATAACCACGCGTTTTTCATTACGCTGTTGAATTTTTTCTGCTATTGCCAAAGGAACTAACTCATATATACCTTCAATTCTTGCAATACCTAACTTACCATTAACCAACTGCTGCTTCATTTCAGCATTAATATACATCTTCTTAACTTTGTTTTGATGCTCAAAGTTATACTCAATATCACAACCTTCACTACGATCCAGTTTATTAGCTGTAATAAGCTGATTAATTTCCGCAGACAAAGCCCTGCCTTTTGCCTGCTCCTGTTTCTTCTTATTTAACTCACGATCGCGTTCGGCTTTTTCTGCTGCTGCTTTTTCTGCTTTCAACTTGGCTTCATTAACCACAGGTTTTATTTTTTTATTATTGTGTTGCTGCTTTTTCTTTTTATTCTTTTCTTGCTGTGCTTTTTGCACCTGCTGCTTACTCACCACACCAGCTTTAAGGAGTTGGTCCGCAAAAGGGTTGTTCATTAGTCTGTCTCAATATTTATTCTGAATACGCCTATTTTACCGTGATTTTATTACAATGTCTTGATTGTAAGGGGTGATTTAATCCCACAACCAGGCCGCACCCCTTACCCCACTCGAGTCCCCGTACATTGGCGCAATCAGCCGTGTATTCACCACATCGGAAAAAACATACTTATTCCATAATTCTGGAACATTGATATAAAGCCTTGAAACGTTGGACATACCGCCACCCAGAACAATGACATCCGGGTCTAAGGTATTAATAATGTGCGCCAGACCACGCGCCATTCTGTCTTCATATCGCTGCAGACACGCCTCGGCCCGTGAATCATAGTGGGATAAATCAACTATTTCGACAGGCGTTTTTTGCTCGCCTGTAGCAGCCAAATAATCAGCAGATAAACCAGGCCCGGACAGAAAAGTTTCAATGCATCCATGCTTACCGCAGTAACACTCCGGGCCAGGTAGCTCGTCAGCTGCAGGCCAGGGCAATGGGTTATGCCCCCATTCTCCTGCAATTGCATTAGCACCATTCAACACCTTACCGTTTATAACTATACCGGCGCCTGTACCAGTGCCAATGATCACACCAAAAACAACTTCAGCACCTTTAGCCGCTCCATCAGTCGCCTCAGATAATGCAAAACAATTTGCATCGTTTGTCATGCGAATCTCACGGTTAAATATTTTTTCGAGATCCTCTTTTACCGGCTGACCATTCATACAAATAGAATTAGAATTTCGCAGCAAACCGGTTTTCGGCGATAAAGAACCAGGCGTACCAATTCCAATGCTAGATACATTATCTAAAGAATCCTCTATATGACTTACTAAATTGTAAATTGCTTTAACTGTGCCCTGATAATCACCTGCAGGTGTCGAGATGCGTTGACGCATCAACTCACGACCTTCATCGTCAAGTGCAATACCTTCTATTTTTGTGCCGCCCAGATCTATTCCAATTCGCATTTTAATATTCAATTTATTTAAAGTAATCTAAAAATATTTATCTTGCACGCTCAAAGATTAGTCTGTTGTTAGTCGCCTGCATTACAGATTAAAAATCATTTATTACGTAGATAAAAAAATAGAGCTGGATCAATCTGACTCAGATGACTGTTTAACTATTCGGTCTGATTGCCAGTAAACTTCTTCTATATCCTGTGATTTATTTAACATTCTACCAGCGACAAATAACCAGTCTGATAAACGGTTAATATATGCCAGTAAGTCTTTATTAATTTCAGTTTCTGAATTTAGTGAAACTAGCGCTCGCTCGGTTCGTCGACAAATCGTTCGCGCCATATGACAAAAACAGGCATCCTCCGCACCTCCAGGCAATATAAATTCTTTAAGCGGTTCAAGCTGTGCATTCATTTTATCTAAGGTATCTTCAAGCCACTCAATACGTTGTTGATTTATCATTGCATAATCAGGCATCGCCAACTGACCACCTAAATTAAATAAATCATGCTGAATCGTGATCATATTTTCTTTAATCTCACCAGGTTTCGATTTATGAATAACCACGCCAAGCATACTATTAAGCTCATCAACATCACCAATTGCATGCATTCGTAAACTATCTTTAGTTACCCTGCTCCCATCAGCCATGCCTGTTGTACCACTATCGCCAGTACGAGTATAAATTTTGGAAAGTCGATTACCCATTAGTTGAAACCTGTGTATTAATTAAGTTATTTAAGCTTATAATCACAGCCACATTAAATAAACCCTCAAATTTACCTGGCTTATACATGCATCGCCCTGCAACTATTTTTTTATTACTGTTAATCAGCATCATTAGTTTTTTCTTCTCCATCTCAATGGGTAGTTTAAGCCTGTCAATGAATGAAATCTGGCAAACATTATCAGGCCATGGAAGTAGCATGCATAGCAGCATTGTATTTGACCTGCGTTTACCGCGGGCCTATGTGGCTTTTATGACCGGCTCACTGCTGGCGCTGGCAGGCATGCTAATGCAGGTATTGCTACGCAACCCTCTGGCTGACCCCTACATTCTGGGTGTTTCCGGTGGCGCTTCGGTAGCCGCCATGCTGGCAATCGCCGCAGGCTTAGGTAGCAGTTTAGTTTCTGGCAGCGCGTTTGCGGGGGCACTGATTTCTATTCTGTTAGTGTTTGCTCTGTCCCATGGAAAGGGCAGCTGGAATGCATCAAGATTGCTGCTCACCGGCATCGTCATCGCAGCCGGCTGGGGAGCAGTGATAAATTTCATTTTATCCATAAGCCCGGACCGACCATTAAAAGGCATGCTGTTCTGGTTAATGGGTGACCTCAGTCAGGCACAGGCTGAACATTTAACAAATCCTCTACTACTCTTAACAGTCATCGTGGGCTTAGTACTTAGCCTCGGCATGGCACGCTCTCTCAATATTTTGTCTCGAGGTGAACTTCAGGCCAGTGCTCTAGGGGTTTCACTAAAACCCGTTAAACTAAGCCTTTTTTTACTCGCTTCAGCATTAACTGCAATTGCTGTAACCCAGGCGGGCAGTGTTGGGTTTGTAGGTCTTGTGGTTCCCCATATGATGCGTCTTATTATTGGTAGCGACCACCGCTGGCTCACACCGGCATCTGTGCTCTGCGGTGGCATCTTATTGCTATTATCAGATACAGTCGCGCGCACAATAATCGCTCCACAACAATTGCCCGTTGGCGTAATCACTGCTTTTATCGGTGTTCCTGTATTTTTATATCTGCTTAACCGTGGCTATCGTCAGCAGGTGACAGCATGAACCTGCTAAGCACCGAACAACTAAATATTCAGATAGGTTCAATTCAGGTTTGCAATCAACTGAATCTAAACTTTAATGCCGGTGAAGTATGGGGAGTTATAGGACGAAACGGCATAGGCAAAACCACTTTACTACACGCACTTGCGGGGTTGCGCGCTACTGAAAGCGGCAATGTTTTTCTACAGCAACACGATATCTCCACCCTGGAACGTAAGCTGGTTGCTCAACAACTCGGCATTTTATTACAACAACAGCAAGACTCATTTCCCAGCAGTGTTCTAGAAACTGTACTCAGTGGACGCCACCCTCACCTCGGACGCTGGCAATGGGAAAACAACAATGATGTCGACATAGCACTACAGTCTTTGCAAACAGTTCAGCTAGAACATCTGGCACAAAGATCTGTTAATCAACTGTCCGGTGGTGAAAGACAACGAGTTGCCATTGCTACGCTTATCACTCAACAAACACCGATCATGTTGCTTGATGAACCCAATAGCCATCTGGACATTAAATATCAGATACAAATACTCGATTCTCTGACCAGGGAGGCCAGAGAACAACAAAAATTATTAATAATGACATTGCATGACCTGAATCTGGTATCACGTTATTGCAGTAACCTCATTATGCTACTGGGTGAGGGAGAGGTGCTTGCTGGAAGCACAACAGATCTACTCACTGAAGAAAATTTACTGCGCCTGTTTGATCACCCTATTCATAAACATATTTCTCAGCAACACTCTTTTTTCACTGTTGGTTAGACCTACTCACTAAAAAAATTAGACTAACGGTTTCTATGGCAAACAACTGTTACAACAGGTCTTCACAACTTAAACACTACTCGTATTAACTTCCGTAAAATAATTTCAGATTGACTCAGCCCCACTTATTGCAGTATCTTTGCCGTCCCTTATCAGGTGTTCAGCGGCACACAAGCCAATGAATGAAACGGGAAACTGGTGCGAATTTATATTCAATTCCAGTGCTGCCCCCGCAACGGTAAGCGTTTAAGCGATGACACATAAGTAAACCCCTTACTTATAGCCACTGTGTGAAAACATGGGAAGGCGTCAAAAGCATACACGTAAGCCCGGAGACCGGCCTGACTGGATTTACTGTTAACTACGGTGGGTAGTTGGACGGGTGCTATGTTTCCTACAATCATATTCATCCTTCCCTGTCCTCCAAAACCAAGCCAAAGCACGGGCGGCGCTACGGAGATATTCTGTGTATAAAAAAATTTTTAAATCAATTACTTTAAGTTCACTAGCAGTAGCTAGTTTTAATGTTCAATCAGCTGAAGATGAAATTATTGTAACGGCTAATCGTTACGCTCAATCAATCAATGAAAGCTTATCATCTGTTACTGTGATTTCTCGCAATGAAATAGAAAAATCAGCAGCAACTGATCTACCATCGTTATTAGGACAGGTTGCTGGACTAGACATGAAAAACAATGGTCCTTACGGCAAGCAAAGTTCAATTTTTATGCGTGGCACCAACTCCAGTCATACACTGACTTTGGTTGATGGCATTAAACTGTATTCAGCGTCTGCGGGTATAACTGCATACCAGCATATTCCATTGAGTCAGATTGAACGCATTGAAATTGTTCGTGGCCCTCGCTCCAGTCTCTATGGATCAGAAGCCATTGGCGGTGTAATTCAAATTTTTACGCGTAAAGGAAGCAAAGAAACCAACGCATCAACCAGCGTAGGTTTTGGTGAAAATAATACTCGTGATATTTCTGCATTATTCAGTGGCTCAGATGGCAATGCGAACTTTAGCCTGAATGTTAACCACAGTAGCACTGACGGTATTGACGCTATCGTGCATGAAAACAGCAATGATGACGATGGTTATATCAATGATTCTGTCACAGCAAAGTTTGGCTATAAATTTAACGAAGCTGTATCACTGGAATCAACTTTCATGGGAGCAGATGGCAACACTGAGTTTGATAACTGTTTAAATAATGTTTCTTATCTCAATTCTGATGACTGCGATTCAGATATTACTCAGCAATCTTTCAGCAATGTTTTTAATTTCACTGCAGATGGCATATGGGATAGCCAGTTAACCATTGGCACATCACGTGATGACAGTGAAAATTTCTGGGAGTCACAGAGCAATTACACCTATGAAACAAAACGTATAGATGCATCATTTATCAATAATTTTCAGCTTTCTGAAACACAGCTTGTAATACTGGGAATTGATTACTCAGAAGATACGGTTAACACTACAGAATATGCGAATAACTCTCGTGATAATGCAGCCGCGTTTATTGCGTGGGATAGTCAGTATGACTCTATAGACCTGAGTGTAAGTGCTCGCCATGATGATAACGAGCAATTTGACACTCACAGTACAGGTAGTATCGCTGCAGGATATGCAATTAACGACCAGCTAAAACTCATTGCATCATATGGCACAGCATTCAAAGCGCCTACCTTTAATGATTTATATTTTCCATTTTTCGGTAATGAAAATCTTAATCCAGAAGAATCGGAAACAGCAGAGCTAAGTATTCGTGGCACACACAGTGTACTTAACTGGTCTTTTAATGTTTATCAAACTGAAATAGATAACTTAATTGCATATGATCCAAATACGTCACTTGCTGCTAATGTAAATGAAGCTGGCATTACTGGTGCAGAATTGATCACTGACTTTAGCGCATACCAGTGGGATTTAAATATTGGCATTGCTTATATCGATACTGAAAACAAATCTGGCGACAACCAGGGCAAAGAGCTAATTGCCCGTGCAAAAGAGAACTTAAATTTTCAGGTTTACCGCAGTTTTGGAAAGCTTGCTGTAAGTGCCGCGTGGACTGCGCAAGGCAAACGCTACATTAGTCTTGATAATAGTGAGTCGCTTGCCGGTTACGGAATCGTTGATGCCAACATTGACTACGCACTTAACAAGCAGATGAAACTTAGCGTAAAAATTAATAACATCACTGACAAGGAATATGCAGTTGCTGCGGATAGCTTTAACGGAACCTATAATACACTCGACAGAACCCTGTTTGTAAACCTAAGTTACAATATGTAGTAAGCATATGAAGCCAGGACTTATCTCATTTATCTTCATTTCAGCCACTGCACATCTGGCCGTACTAAATTACGGCAGCCAGTGGACTATGGATTTAAATGAGAAAAACGAACAGGGAAGTTCAAATTTTGCGGTTGAGATACTCTATACAAAAAAAACTGAAACAGAACCCCAAAAACCAATAACCGAATCACCGATTAATAATCAGCCGCAGGTTCAGACCGTCGCTCAAACCAGAGAAATTATTTCTGTTAAGGAAAAGAACCCCCTATTTAGTAATGCCACAAATAACAAACTGAAAAACAATCAAGACGAAAAACCAAACACAGCCAACAGTACGGCTGAAAAAAAACCGGATACTGAAAAAATTATCGACAAAAACAATCAACTTAGTGAAGCTACGATAAATAAAGCTATAAAAGAAGAGCTTAAGAAATATTTTTATTACCCTAAAGCGGCGATTCGACGTGACTGGCAAGGTAAACTACTGGTTAGCTTTAACGTCCTTGAGGATGGTAGTATTGAAAATATCTCAGTCACTGAAAGCTCAGGATACAAAATACTCGATGATGCAGCGGTAAATGCCGTTGGAAAAATAAAACTTACAGTAGAATCGTCACAACTCACATTTGGCAGCGAAACAAAACGCAGCTTACCGATAGCATATAAATTGAATTAGTGCTCTCTTGCCTTTTGCAGAGCTTCACACATTAAGTTAGCACCCTGAAGAATACGCGTGGTATGTCTTACGATCAGATCCGCATCAATACCATATAACTGATTGTCATTGACTGCTTTTATAGATGGCCAGTTCTGCCAGTTCTGCAGCCAATCTTCTCTGGTTTCACCTGCACCCGCCACAATCACTTCCGGGTTTCGGCTTATCACCGATTCAATATCAATTTGAGGTGAAAGCACTTTTAATTCTGCAAAGATATTTACACCACCACATAACTCAATCACATGGGAAATAATATGCTCACTGTTGACCGTAAACAAGGGTTGCTGCCACACCTGATAAAACACACGTACTGGTTTAGCATCTTTATATTTATATTTGAGAGCTTCTATTTTTGAAAGATAATCATCAGCCAGCTTATTAGCCTGCTTCTCATTCCCTATCAATAGCCCAAGAGAGCGTAAATTCTCTGCAACATCCTCAAGCGAACGCGGCTCACTCAGATACAGATTCAAACCCAGGTTTCTTAATTGCATTAATTGCGCTGATTGATTACCCGATTTCCAACCGACAATTAGATCTGGCTCTAAACTTAAAATTTTTTCTATATCAAGCAAATACCCGGATCCCACACTGGGTAGTTTTTTAGCCGCTTGCGGATAATTACTATAGTCGACTACCCCTATGAGTTTTTTTTCTGCACCTGCTGTAAATAATAGTTCTGTTGTATGCGGTGCAAGACTTATAATACGTTTCGCAGGTGCGTTTAATATAACGTCTTTGCCACTATCATCTACGACTTTTATTTCTGCCATAGATGTTGAAATCAAAACACTGCTTAAGAATATTATTTTTAATAATTTTTGCATAACAAAACTATACACTGACCCACTATCAATACAAGAAAGAGTAAACATGGCAAGCACATTAATGATACAGGGGACTACCTCTGACGCTGGTAAAAGTATTTTAGTTGCTGGTTTATGCCGGGTTCTTAAGAAACGAGGTATTAATGTAGCACCCTTTAAACCTCAAAATATGGCTCTAAATAGCGCGGTAACTTCTGATGGTGGTGAAATAGGTCGTGCTCAGGCAGTACAGGCACAGGCGTGTGGCCTTACCCCTCATTCCGACATGAACCCAGTACTCTTAAAACCCAATACGGATATAGGTGCACAGGTTATTATTCATGGCAAAGCACTGCAGGATATGGATGCACAAACCTTTCATAAGTATAAAACCATAGCCATGAAAGCGGTACTTGAATCTCATCAACGTTTATGTAAACAATATGATGTTATTTTAGTTGAAGGCGCGGGTAGCCCCGCAGAAATTAATTTACGTGACCGGGATATAGCCAATATGGGATTTGCCGAGGCGGTAGATTGTCCTGTCATTCTAATTGCCGATATTGATCGTGGCGGTGTGTTTGCTCATCTGGTTGGGACCTTAGATTTATTAAGTAACTCCGAACAGAAGCGCATTAAAGGCTTTGTTATCAATCGGTTTAGGGGGGATATTTCTTTACTTCAATCGGGTCTTGACTGGTTAGAAAACAAAACACATAAACCCGTGTTGAGTGTGCTCCCCTATTTACACAATTTACATATAGAAGCTGAAGATGCGATCAATACTGACTCGATTACAACTGATGAAAAACACATTAAAATTATAGTTCCTGTATACCCAAGAATTAGTAATCACACAGATTTTGACCCTTTACGGCTACACCCCAACATCCATTTTGAATACATTGCTCAAGGCCAGGCTATACCCGACTGCGACCTGATTATTCTACCTGGCAGTAAATGTGTAAGATCAGACCTTAAATGGTTAAAAGATAACAACTGGCCTGAACATTTACAAAGACACTTACGCTACGGCGGTAAATTATTAGGCATTTGTGGCGGCTTTCAAATGTTGGGAATGGCGATTCACGACCCCCATGGAATTGAAGGGGAAATTGAGGGAGAAATTGAGGGAGAAATTGAGGGAGAAATTGAGGGAGAAATTGAGGGAGAAATTGAAGACAAAACCGGTAGTAGCAGCGGCCTACAGCTAATGGACTTTCAAACCCGGCTAGAAAAAAATAAAACATTAAGAAAGGTAACGGGCACTTTATGCCTGAACAACAGCCATGTTAGCGGTTATGAAATTCATACCGGCATTAGCGAAGGCAAGGCACTTTTACGACCGGCCATTACAGGCCTCAACTTTAGTGATGGCGCCATGTCTGAAGATCAACAAATTATAGGCACCTATTTCCATGGCTTATTTGAAGAAACTTCTGCCTGTGATTCTCTACTGCAATGGGCCGGTTTACAACAGCCCCGCTCTGTCGATTATAAATTGAAACAGGAAAATGAAATTAACCGTCTGGCTGAATGCATTGAAGAAAACATGGATATTGACGAGATTATAAAATTACTAACCTAATTACCAACATATAAATATGTTTTCATTTTATTACCAACTCACTTTGATTCTCGGGGTTATACCCCGTTTTATCTTCATAGAATTTTTTAATAATATCAAAATCAAACTCAATATTTCCAGATGTTTCTATCACTTCACCCACACCAAGTATTTTATGTTTGTAATCAATATAGGAAAGAGCTATCGGTACATTTGCAGCATCTGCAATATGATAAAAACCCGTTCTTAATCGTTCGGTTTTAGATCGAGTGCCCTCAGGCATTATGCCTAAAACAAAGCTCTCTCTACTCGCAAAAAGTTCAATATTCTTCTGAATGAAACCTGATGAATTTGAACGATTAAGTGGTACACCACCCATGGCTATAAATAGTGGGCGAAACGGCCCCCAGAACATACTGTGTTTTGCCACCCAGTTTAGTGGTATTTCCATTGACCACTTAGCCAACATACCCAGAATAAAGTCCCAGTTACTGGTGTGTGGATATGAGATCAATACATATTTTTTAGCTTCAGGCAGACGTTCATCTAGCGTCCAGCCCAAAATTTTTAAAACACTTCGACAAATCAATCGCATTTTTTGTTATCTTCTTAAAACTTTTGTTTGTGATTATGGTCTTTATTCTTAGCGCACAAATGATAAAATTTGCCGCAAATTAAATTTAATCTGTTTTTGGAGAGACCCATTGTCCCAACATACGGCTATTTCACAGCTTAGAGACTATATTGGCCAGCAAATACTTGGTCAGTCCACACTTGTTGATCGTCTTATTATAGCGCTTTTAGCTAACGGACACCTGTTAGTAGAAGGCGCACCAGGCCTTGCAAAAACCCGCGCAATAAAAGTATTGAGCGAAGGCGTTGAGGGTGAATTTCATCGGGTACAGTTCACACCCGACCTACTACCCGCTGATTTAACAGGTACTGAAATTTATCGCCCTCAGGATGCCTCATTCCAGTTTCAAAAAGGCCCTCTATTTCATAATCTGGTACTTGCAGATGAGATAAACCGCGCACCAGCCAAAGTGCAATCTGCATTGTTGGAGGCTATGGCAGAGCGTCAGATAACAGTTGGCTCAGTTACATACCCCTTGCCCGAGCTGTTTCTGGTTATGGCTACTCAAAATCCGCTAGAACAGGAAGGTACTTATCCCCTGCCTGAAGCTCAGTTAGATCGCTTTTTAATGCATGTATTTGTAGATTACCCTAGCGCTGAAACTGAACGAGAAATTTTACATCTGACACGCGCTGAAGCACGACAGGGCTTAAGTGAACCTTCTGAATCAGCGCAAATAATGTCTCAGGATGCATTATTTGAAGCACGAAATGAAGTATTGGACATTTATATGTCTGATGAACTGGAAAACTATTTATTACAACTGGTTTTAGCCACTCGAGATCCCGGGCGTTACGATGCCAAACTAACCGACTGGCTAGAGTATGGCGCTTCGCCTAGAGCATCAATGGCATTAGATCGATGTGCTCGTGCCCATGCCTGGCTGTCAGGCCGTGACTTTGTTGGCCCTGAAGATATTCAGGCCGTTGCTCACGACGTTTTACGTCACCGTATTATTTTAAGTTTCGAAGCTGAAGCCGAAGGCATAACAAAAGATCAGTTTATTAATGAGTTAATTTCTCGTATCGCTGTTCCTTAACAATATTCGTAACTAAAATGCCAAAAGATACTTCAATAAATATTGATAATATAGCCGATGATGTAGCTCGTATTAAGCAATCTACCCTGATTGGTTTGAATCGTGACGCTCATCAGTTACCACTTAATTCAGCCAGTATCAGGGCTCAGTTTAATGGACAATATTTGTCTACCTTTAAAGGCAGGGGTATGGAGTTTGATGAATCACGCCCCTACCAGCCAGGTGATGATATTCGTGCTATGGACTGGCGTGTCACTGCTCGCACTGGCAAGGCACACTCAAAAGTATTCCGTGAAGAACGAGAACGTCCGGTTTTATTATGGGTAGATTATCGCCAGCCTATGTTCTTTGGCACACAGCAACATTTTAAATCTGTACTCGCTTCTAAAGTAGC
>Ga0316205_10004070_pt1 | contig 13162 bp, 9 predicted proteins | sample 3monthpyrite_MG_FD_204941 | JGI IMG/M metagenome (GOLD analysis project Ga0316205, IMG submission 204941) | Microbial mat bacterial communities from mineral coupon in-situ incubated in ocean water Damariscotta River, Maine, United States -... | ecosystem: Environmental > Aquatic > Marine >... | reverse complement strand
TGTCACCAATTGCATAGGTGCTCATAGATTAGTGCAGGGCGTTAGGTTTTGACAATGTGAATGTTGGGATTTCTGCATCAAAATTGAAACCATCATCAGCTACCATTTGATAGCTGCCACTCATGCTACCGATAGGTGTGTCGAGTACTGTGCCACTGGTGTATTGAAAACCTTCACCAGGTTCCAGATGCGGCTGTTCACCAACAACACCGTCACCTTTGACTTCTTGTGTAAAATTATTTGCATCGGTAATAATCCAATGGCGCGTCATTAATTTTGCAGCGATGTCGCCTGTATTTCTTATCGTAATGGTATATGAGAAAACAAAACGATCATTTTCAGGGTCAGACTGTTCGTCAATATAATTGGTCTCTACGTCAATATCTAAGTGATAATTTGGGTCTTCACTCATGGTGTAACTTCTCCACTAACTATATTCAATAGTTAGGTATTCTAGTGTTATAGGTTGGACAGTGTATGTCCGACCTAAGGAAAAATATAAGATAGAGTGAATTTTAGTCTATTTTTGCCCACAATATCGAGAATTCTTTATTATATGGTATTGTGCCAGCTTGAGATCTCTCTATACTAATAAACACTGTGGTTCACTGTGGTTCACTGTGGTTCACTGTGGTTCACTGTGGTTCACTGTGGTTCACTGTGGTTCACTGTGGTTCACTGTGGTTCACTGTGGTTCACTGTGGTTCACTGTTTGAGCATATTATAAACACCTATAAGTCATACGAATTTAGCAAAAGGATTGAAAAATGAAGAAAGTGATTGGGTTAGTTCTTATTTTATTGATTGTTGGGGTAGCCGCACCCTTTGGTTTCGGTTTCTGGGCTGATGCACGTTTAAATGCAATGTTAGAAGATTTTAATAAGGGTGGAATGCTTGATTTCACAGTGATTAAAACAAATAAAGGATGGTTTACTTCCAGCGCCATAATTGAAGCGGAGCTTGCTGGTAGCCTGGCAAGTAAATATAGCAAGGCCAGTGAAGGCGGTGCTGTTACTCCTCCCAAGGTTGTATTGAAAAGCACAATTTATCATGGCCCATTTCCTTTTATGAGTGGTAGTTTTTCTTTAAACCCGGTTATTGGTTTGATGGATACCCAATTCATTAAGGATCTTGATTCAGAAGAACCCTTAATAAATCTTGATTACACAGTAAAAACTGAATTTAGTCTGGCGGGTGATTCGAATGTATTACTTGATATTCCAGAATGGACTGGACCACTTGGCAGTAAAGATAATGCAAATGTCGAATGGAAAGGCTTGTCAGGTTCAATTAAAATGGCAAAAGGCTTGAAAAATACTGACTTGAATATCACGGCGCCTTTATTAAAAATAACTTCGGATACAGCAAACTTGATAGTTGAATCACTTCAGATGACATCTTCTTCATATATTGGTATTGCGGGGCTATCAATGGGTAAGGCTGATTTTAGTATCGCGAATATTGAATTCAATGACCCTGCAAAATCTGTCGTCAGTATTGGAAACACGTCTATCAAGGCAGATACATCAGAAACTGGCAGCAACGTGAATAGTGAAATCGCATTTAATATGGCTAAGCTAAATATTGCAGGTGCTGAATATGGGCCCGCTGTCTTCTCCATGGCGTTCAGGAATCTTGAGGCGAATGCAGTTGCTCGAATCAATGAAAAAATGAAAGAGATTCAGAGTCAGAATATTCCTAAAGATCAGGTTGGCATGATGATGGGCGCGACATTGATGGGTGAATTATCTAATCTTTTGAAACAAGGCCCGGAAATAGAGATTTCAGAATTAAGTATGGCTTCAGCAGTGGGTAAAATGACGGGCAATGCTAGAGTAACAGTTGATACAAGCAAGCCTGAGTTATTATCTAATCCTTTTCTCGTGAAAGATGCCATCGTTGGTGAGCTAGATTTCTCAATACCGGAAGAATTATTAGTTATTATGAATATGGGTATTGTTAAAAAAGAATTAAAAGATGCAAATATTGATTATTCTGAAGACCAGTTAAAAGCTATGGCGAAATCAAGAGTGGCTAAAAACATGGGAGGATTGGTAGCAGCCAATATCTTCACCAAAGTTGGGAATATGTATCAAATAACAGCAAGCTTTGAAAAAGGTATTCCGACTGTTAATGGCAGTGTATTAGCTATTCCATTTGGTGGGGCACCTGCCCAGTAATAAATTCAATATTCTTTGTTAACGCGTCCTGCATATTGTCACAATATGCAGGATTTTTAATGATTATTGATTATCTTATTGATATTTAATGATTAATATATTTTTTTGGATAAGGCCAGTTAACTATAGCTGTGAACGTTGTCACAGATGTCTGGTGACAGATAACGCATACTCTATATCAAGATTAGATGATATGAGCGTTTTATGCGACCAGGTCGACCACATAAGTCAGATTCAATAACATTCCTGTTTTTGCTTGTCATGCTTGGAATGTTGTTAACGTCAGTTGTGCAAGCAGAAGACTACCTATTTGGGCAGTATCCTGATGCATTATCTGTGCATTCAGATAATGAAGGTCTAGAAAATAACTTTCAATCAAGAATATTGCCCTCACAAAAACATCCATGGTTGCAGTTATCTGATTCAGGAAATATGAAAACCTCTTTTAAGGGTGGGATGGCTCACTTTCTTTATGAAGGTAGCCCTGATCATAAAAGTGAAAACATTTTACCCGAAAATACGCGGTTAATTTTCAGCTTAGGCATTCAGGAAAGTAGCGAAGCTGAAATTTCTACATATTCTTCAGATGCTGAATGGCAACAACGTTATAAACCGACGCTATATTTTACGTTTGGTCATCGCTGGTAAGATCTACTGTTGCGTTACTTAAACGCGCGAAGCCTCCAATATCTACCATTTCAGGTCGCAGTTTAGGATCGACGTCACATGCAATTATTTGTTCTTCCGTTAGAGATTTCTTTAACGCATTACGTAATGTTTTCCTACGTAGTGAGAATGCTTGCGCGACTAATTGACTAAAAATAGTGTAATTTTTTACTTTAACCGGTTTGATTTTATGTGGAGTGAGTCGCACGATACTGGATTCAACCTTTGGTGGAGGATCGAATGATTCAGGGCCAACATTGAAAAGTGACTCTACCATGCAGTGGTATTGGATCATGATGGATAGTCGCCCGTAATCACGACTACCAGGCGAAGCCGCCATACGTTCAACAACTTCTTTTTGTAACATGAAATGCATGTCTTCAATGCAGTGAGCATTTTCCAGAATATGAAACAAAAGAGGAGTTGAGATATTATAAGGTAAGTTGCCTACGAGCCTTATTTTTTGTTTATGGGCCAGGCTACAAAATTCAAATTTCAATGCATCAACATTATGAATATCTAATTTTTCAGAACGAGGAAAAATAGTATCTAAATGTTTTACAAGGTCTCTGTCAATCTCGAGGAGATCAAGGTGTTTGCATTGTTTCAGCAGGTGACGTGTAATCGCGCCCTGGCCTGGGCCAATTTCCACAATATTTTGTTTTTCATCTGGGTTAACTGATGATGCAATTTTTTGAATAATGTATTCATCGTGCAAAAAGTTTTGCCCAAAACGTTTACGCGCTTTATGTGAGAAAGGCTTGCTCATTGCATTTTCAGTGCAGTGTGTAGCGCGAGTAATAGGCTGCTAATATCGGCTTTACCGGTACCGGCTAATGATAAGGCTGTGCCGTGGTCAACAGAGGTGCGAATAATGGGAAGACCGAGTGTAATGTTAATAGCTTGACCGAAGCCGATATGTTTTAGTACGGGTAAGCCCTGGTCATGATACATTGCCAAAATAGCATCAGCTTGCTTTATATTCTGTTGTGTAAAAAGAGTATCTGCAGGTAAAGGTCCTGTGAGATGAATACCTTGCCGCCTAAGTTTCTCAAGTGTAGGTTCAATTATTTCTATTTCTTCATGGCCCAAATGACCATTCTCACCCGCATGAGGATTGAGGCCACAGACAAAAATATTTGGGTTGGTGATATCCATGCGATTCTTTAATTCATGATGTAATATTGTGATCACCGATTCTAGCTTGTCAGTAGTAATAGCCTGACTCACTTTGGATAATGGTAAGTGAGTAGTGGCGAGTGCAACACGTAAGCCTTTTGTTGCTAACATCATGACTACATCTGTTTGCCCACATTTCTCTGCGAGGTATTCAGTGTGGCCGCTAAAGGTTATGCCGGTATCATTGATGATACCTTTATGAACAGGTGCTGTAACCATGGCGTGAAACTGTTTATTTAGGCATCCTTCGACCGCTTTATCTAGAGTTTTGAGTACATACGGCGCATTATTTTTATCAAGAATGCCCGTAGTTACATGAGTATTTAATTTTATAGGAATAATCTCAAGATTTTTTTGCGAAGGGATTGTTAACCCCAGCTCGCAGGCTCGTTGTTGCAATAAATCAGGGTCGATAATTAATGAGACATGACAAGGCAGTGATTTTTGTACCAGTTGTACGCACAAATCAGGGCCAATGCCAGCAGGTTCCCCTGATGTTATGGCGATACGTGGCAATGGTCTTTGCAAAAGAGGCTCGTATGAAACTATTGTATTCGATGTTGTTCGAGTTTGTATTCAACATAGGCTTCATCACGTAGACGGCGTAACCATGATTGAAGCTCTTCGGTTGTTTTTTGTTCTTTTATGTTATTGGTCGCTTTGCTTGTACGGAATTTCTCGGTGTCATCATGTCGACGACGCTCCTGAACTTGCACGATATGCCAGCCGTATTGCGACTTAAAAGGCTCGCTTATTTCGCCAGGGCTAAGAGTGCTGTAGGCTTGTTCAAATCGCGGCACAGTATCGCCTGGGCCTATCCAGCCGAGTGATCCACCTTCTTTAGCAGACATAGTGTCATCAGAATGTGAGCGAGCCAATACTTCAAAATCTTCGCCATGAGCAATACGCTCTTTTAGCTGAACGAGTCGGGTTTTTGCATCTTTGCTACTGACAAGTGCAGTTGGACGAACCAAGATATGACGCATTTTTGTTTGTGAAATAATATGTTTAGCCTGACCTTTTACTGCCTCAAGTTTTAAGATATGAAAGCCATAAGGGCTTCGGAATAACTTGCTGACTTCACCGGGGTTTAGTTTTGCGATAACTTTTGCAAATAAAGGCGGCGCTTGTGTCATTGGCCTGAAGTCATATGTGCCACCTTCCATGGCTTTTTGACCATCTGAGTAGGCAATGGCAGTTTGAGAAAAATTTGCACCGCCGTTAATTTTTTTCAGAATGTCGTTACCTTTCTTATTGGCTTGCTGGATTTGCTCGGGAGTGGCGGCATCAGGGAGACCTATTAGTATGTGTGAAAATTTAATTAGCTTGTTTTTATTTCCAAGGTCTTTTTCTCGCGACAGATAATCAGCAATTTCTTGTTTGTTTACTCGTATGCGATTGACGACATCACGTTTTCTTAAGCGTGTAATAATAATTTCATGTCGAATGTCTTCACGAAATTTTTCATAATTAATGTTGTCATTGAGGAGGGCCTGTCTGAATTGTTCCAGGGTCATCCCATTTTTTTTTGCGATTCCGCGTAGGCTATTATTCAAGGTAGCATCGTCAACCAGGATACCGGTTTGTTTTGCACGTTGTAATTGAAGCGAGCGTACGATCAATCGTTCCAGGCCTTGTTTCTCAATGACTGAAAGGGGAGGCATATTTGAACCTTGGCTTTTTAATTGAGTGACAACACCTTGAAGATAACTATCAAGTTCACTGCGTAAGATGACATCGTTATTAACAACGGCAACAATATGATCAAGTGGTTTTGAAGTGGTGCTGGCTAGAGCAAGAGGATTTAGCAGCGATGTAATGAGCGATAATGTCAGTAGCCAAAAGGTTAAATTTTTCATAGAGTCAGGGCGCTTAATTTAAAGGTTTATCTTAGTGGGCTATTGTACTGCGACTTGTTGGAGATAGCCAAGTTTAGTATTTTTCGGTGTTATTGAGTAAATCATCGAAATTTTTACCAATGCTGCTTAATCCTTTTAAATTCAATTGGATATAAAACGCATTCTCCATTCCGATACCGGTATTATAGAGGTGACGGCGTCCGGCAAACTGGACAGACCAACAGCATGTTTCATATTCCAGGCCTGCCAGAGAGTCTATCGTTTGGTTGTCACGTAGAGAGTAAGTCCACCTGGCCAAGGCATGCCATTTGGGAGATAGTTTCCAGCGGCCTTTTAAATCGGTTTGTTCAAACAGATTACGTTGATAGCGATAATCAAGACCCATGCGGTGTTTGTTGTCTTTATAATATCGGTAAGAAAATATACCGCGGTTTGCTTGATTTTGAGCAGTATCCCATAGGCCGCTGATGCGGAGTTGGCTTTGTTGATTTATGCGAGCTTCGAGTTCACCGACGAAATCAGATGAGCTGTCGGTGGTTAATGTTTGCCCCGGTAAGCCGACGCGTTTGTCATCAAAGTAAAAGGTTTGCCCTATGCTTAGGCGTAACCATTCATTTCCATCTTTTGTGTCAATGAGTCTGCTGCTAGCGGCCAGAGTTATCTCGTTAGCATTTGATTGGCGATCGGGCCCGGTAAATTGATTATGGCGAAATAGATCAGCAAAACGGAAGTCGGGTAGTGATGTATCAAAAACAGGGATATTACTTTGGTCTTCATGTTTAGCGTAGAGATAATATAGACGAGGTTCAAGTGTTATGGTGTGTTTTCCGCCAGCAAAAGTTAATGGACGCTCGAAAAACAGACCAGTGTCGAGACTAGCTATAGGTATGTTACGTGTAATGTTGTCTGATTGACCAATGCCGGTGTTTTCGAGTTGATAACGTGTATGGCGCATCATTAGTTTAGGACGTAAGTAATACGCGGTGTGAGACAGGTCGTACCCGATGCCTGGTAGAATATCAAATCGAGTACCTGTTATGACATTATCTCGATGGTCAAACTGAGTGAGCTCACTTTGCAGACTATAGTGAATTTGATTGTGATGACTGCTAGCGGCTAAATTCAGCCCAAGTTGTGGCAGACGTTGGTAGCTATTGCTTGTATTAATAGCCTGGAATTCATGTGCTCTAGCAAAAAAATAGCCATTGAGGTTATCCTGACGTGTTTCAAGAACACGAGTCAAATGGGTTACATTAGAGAGATTAAGTCCATCACCCAGATCATTGAAATATTGTTGATCAGAAACACGATTTAAATCAGCACGTGCTTTCCAATTCCCTAGATAATGACGATCATGTTGTACTGAGATTAAATGCCGGTCATCATTAAAGGCATCGTCATTTAGGTATTCAAGTCGCAGCAGGCTAGCGGCGGTTTTATGTAAGTGTCGGTATTCGGCACCCAATTGCGCACCACGATCAGACATATAACGTAGATTAAGTGTTGCATCCCGGTCAGGCGCTATATTCCAGTACCATGGAACATTGAATTCACTACCAGAACGGGTAGAATTTCCAAAGCTAGGAGTAAGGAAACCGGTTTTTCGTTTGTCGCCAATAGGGAAAGAGAGTTTCGGAAAGTAAAATAAAGGAATGCCTTTAAATTTCAATCGTACATCGCTGGCGTAACCGACTTCTTCGTTTTGGTCTAATGTTATTTTCTTTGCTTTAAGTAACCAGTCTTCTCTGGACTTTTTACAGGTTGTATATGATATTTTATTAAAGGTCGCTTTATTATTGCTTTTTAGTTCAGCGCTAGCGGCTTTGCCTCGAGCCGCATTACGATTTAGTTCAAATTCGACATTATTGAAAAGCGCAGTTTGTTTTTTCGTGTTTGCCTGACCTTGACTGGCGGTGAGTGTCAGTTCTTTATTTGTTATTTTTATGTTGCCATTTAATTCTGCTTTTCCGCTAGCCTGATTATAATTGATATGATCAGCTTGAAGACTCTGGTTCTGGTCTTGAATTTTAACATTGCCATTGAGCGTAAAAGTATTGTTCTTTGTATTGGAATCATCAGCTTGAATAATTGTCTTATTACCTATGGGTGCTGATGGGGCTCTTTCCACTGTGCTACTCTGGCATGATCCATTGATGGCAGGATTACCAGCAATTGCAGGTAATGGGAATGCGACAATCAATACTATTTTTATAATATGTTTATAAAACAAGGCTCTGTTCACTATTTAATATATATTAAAGCATAATTCGTATAGAATATTTGGAAATCCTTTCATTCATCTTGATAAGGTTCTAGTTACGTATTATCACCTAAATTAGCGCGGAATTGTGATTTGAATATGCTCAAAAACCGAAAATCTTTAAGTTTGATAGTGATATTGGGAACTATTTTACTCGTATTGCTACTTAAATGGACAGCTCCGGAAAAAACGCCTGATATGAAGCCATTACCAAAGGCGCGAGTTGAGCTTTTTGAAGTAAAAACTAAAGACATCGCATTTGGCGAAACCTTGCTGGGTAGACTGATTCCGCAGAGACGTGCGCAATTACGTTTTGAAGTGAGTGGGCGAATCAAGGCGCGCCATGTAGAGCCAGGAGACAGGGTTGATGCTAATCAGGTTTTATTAAGCCTGGATGACAGTGATTACAAGAATCTTTTTGAAGATGCAAATGCTCAGTTACAAGTGGAGCTAGCGGCGGTTAAACGGGATCAAAAATTATTAATATTATCGAGTCAAAGTCGAGCATTACAGGAAAAAGAAGTAAACAGGTTGCAGCGCTTAATTAAGAAATCATTAACCTCCGTTTCTACATTAGATAGTGCTCGTCAACAGTTATCAAAGCTTAAATTTGAAGAAGCGCAGTTAAGTTATAGTGTTGAATCCTCTGCCGCCAGACTGGAGATAAGACGCTCCGCACTTGAAAAGGCAAACCGAAATTTACAACGATGTAATTTAACAAGCCCTTGGGCGGGAGTTGTTAACCAGGTAACGGTGCAAACAGGCGATTACGTAACCCCAGTTAAAAGTATTATTGATATTATCGATGATAGCGCACTTGAATTCGTGTTAACGGTACAAGGTAAGATTGCATACCAGTTGGATAAAGATCTACAAATTAACGTTGAAATTAATGGAGATACAGTAAAAGGAACGCTCGTTGCATTGCAAACAGACCCTGATCCAACTACGTTTACACATGAAGTAAGAGTTCGGTTACCAAAAAACACAGGGTATCCTGGTCAGGTTGTTTCTGCACATTTCACTTTGCCAGCACTAAAAGACGCTATCTATATACCAGTAACAGCTCTGGCATATGAAAATCAAAAATACTTTGTCATGCTTTATAAAAATGGACAGTTACACAAGAGAGAAATTAATGCCGGTTTAAGAGTTGATAATGAGCAAGTTGTGTTATCTGGACTTAGTGTGGGAGACAAAGTTGTAAGTCGCGATGTGGCATCTTTGTCTGAGGGCCAAACTGTCGAGACGTCGAAAAAATAATTTATGTTTCTTATTAATTTTTCAATTCGTAATGCACTTGTCGTTAATTTATTTCTGGCCTTTATTTTGCTATCAGGCATATTGTCATGGCATGCCATGCCGCAGGAAATGTTTCCTGTTATCGAAAAAGATATCGTTAAAATTACTACGTTGTTTGACGGCGCCTCGCCAGAAGAAGTTGAGCGCCAGGTTACCTTGCCTATAGAAGAATCCTTTGAAGGTTTAGAAGATATTGATGTTATAAATTCAACTAGTAATGAAGGTATTTCATCAGTTCTAATTAGACTGAAAAGCGATGCTGATATCGATGATTTTATTCAGGATGCACGCAATAAAATTGATCAGATAACAGACCTGCCTGAAGATGTTGACGCGCCAGAATTAGTGAGGTTAGAGACTCGTTTTCCGGTAATTAGCATCGCATTATATGGTAATGTGTCATTACCTTTTCTTTATGATCTTGCTGAAGATGTTAAAACTGATTTGCAGTCATTACCGGGTGCAACCAGTGTTGGCATTGCGGGTAAGCGTGAGTGGGAATTATGGGTGACGGTAGACCCGAAGAAGTTGATGGCTTCGCATGTTTCGTTAGAAAGCGTTATTAATGCAATTCGTAATAATCTACGCGACATTCCTGGTGGCGCAGTAAAAGCACTGGAAGGAGACATTTTATTAAGAGGAATGGGTGCTCGCCCTGAACCAGATGAAATCGGTAAGATCGTGTTACGAAGTGATGCAAGAGGTGGCCGATTATATTTACAATCAGTTGCCAATGTTGAAAAACGCCTGGAAGAAGCAAAAACTTTAGGCCGATTTAATGGCAGGCCATCTGTTAACTTAACGGTCAATAAAGGCCCGAATGCGTCAACGATAGACTTATCTGATGAAGTTAAAAAATATATTAAGAAGCTATCAACACAGTTACCTGAAGGTATAGAGGTTGGGGCTTTTAACGATACATCTGTGTTCGTTAAAACACGTCTAGAGACAGTTAAATCTTCAGGTATAGTAGGTTTGATACTGGTCTTGTTATCACTGTATTTATTTTTAAATTTTCGCGTGGCATTAATTACCGCTATGGGTATACCTGTATCTTTCCTAGTTGCAGTTATTATCCTTAATTACCTGGGTTACACAGTCAATATGGTGTCGCTGTTCGCATTTTTGATTGCTTTAGGCATGATTGTAGATGACGCTATTATTGTAAATGAAAATGTGTATCGGCATATGGAGCTGGGTATGCCACCAAAGCAGGCTGCCGAAATTGGCGCACGTGAAGTCTTCTGGCCGGTAATGGCATCGACAACCACAACTATTGCGGCTTTTTTACCAATGTTCGCAATCAGCGGCACAATGGGTGCTTTTATCGCTGTAATACCCGTAGTGGTTACAGCATCATTATTGGGGTCACTGTTTGAAGCTTTTGGTGTACTGCCTTCTCACGCCGCTGATTTATTGAAAGTAAAAGAAACTAAACGTAAAACACGAATTCCTTGGAGTGAATTACTTATCCGTTATACCGTTATTCTGCGCCGTGTATTGCATGCTCGTTATTTTGTAACGATAGCAACAATTTGCGTATTAGTCGTTACGGTTGTTTATGCGCAAACACGTCTTCCATTTAACTTGTTTGGGCACGTTGAAACAGGGCAGTTTTTTATTAATCTTGAAGCGCCTAATACTTATAGCCTTGATGATACTACTCGATTGGCGGCTACTGTTGAGAAGGTAGTGTTAGATGAATTGGCAGAAGATGAATTGCGCTCAACCTTGACCAATGTTGGTATTACGTTTATAGATTTTAATCGTTTTAAATTTGGCTCGCATTATATTCAAATAATGGTTGATCTAGATAAGCGAAAACCTGAAGGGTTTATCGAGCATTTTATATCACCGATTGTCAGTATGAAGTTTAAATGGGACGGCACTCGTGAAACTAAAACAGCTGATGTAATACAACGGCTTCGTAATCGGATTGAGGTTATACCTGGCTTGCAAAGAATTTCTATACTTAGGCCTCAAGGTGGGCCAAGTGGGGCAGATATTGAAGTAGGTGTGACGGGTACGGAGATAACCGAGATCAGAAAGCAGACCACAGTTATACGTGATTATATTCGCAGGTTACCTGGTGTAAATGATGTCAGGCATGACATGGACCCCGGGAAACTTGAAATTCAATACTCGCTGAATGAGCGAGGTAAAGAGCTTGGTTTGACGCAAGCGCAGATCAGTAACGTTATTCGAACAGGTTTTCTCGGACAAGAGATTGTTTACGTCACAGCTGATGATCAGCGTTTGCCCGTCAGGTTAATTTATACCGATCCTGTCAGGCATAGTAGCGCACTGAATACCTTACCGATAACGTTAGTCAATGGTAAGACAGTTTATCTAGGTGATGTAGCTACAGTGAGTATAGGCCGAGGTCTGAATACGATAAATAGACGTGATCTTCAGCGTTTGGGAACAGTGACAGCTGAAGTTGACCCTGCAGTTACAACACCCTTGCAAGTGAATGCTCTTATTGAGAAAGAGTTTGCTGATTTTTCAAAAGATAACCCGGGTTATGAGTTAGTATTTTTAGGTGAGAAGAAACAGGCTGGTGACTCATTTAAAGACATGAAGCGCGCAGCTATAATATCATTGGCGATTATCTTTTTTATTCTTAGTACTTTGTTCAAGTCTTTGTTAGACCCTCTAGTTGTCATGTTCGCTATACCTTTTGGATTAATTGGTGTTGTAGTAGGACATGCCTTGTTTGGATATAACCTACAGTTTCTTTCACTAATTGGCTTATTGGCGTTGTCAGGAATTGTAGTGAACGATTCATTGATTCTGGTTGATTTTGCAAAAAGAATGCGTGCTGAAGGTATGAATAGAATGGATGCCATGGTAGAGGCTGGGCGCGTACGTGTCCGGCCGATACTACTGACGAGTATTACGACGTTCCTGGGTATTTCACCACTGATATTTTTTGCGACAGGTCAAACAGCCTTCTTATCGCCCATGGCGGTTAGTTTAGGTTTTGGGTTGTTATTTGCAACTGTATTGATATTACTTGTTTTACCCTGTTTTTATTTGATTGCAGATGACCTACGAAATTGGACCTGCCCGCGTGCCAGGCACTTGTTCGGGTTGCCATTAAAGAATGAAGAAGGTAATGAATATTGTTTAGTGAAAGAAGATCGTGAATAAAAATGCCTAACGATAAACGCTTGCAGCAGTTACATAATTGGTTAAATGGTTGCTTGAATATTTCTGATTATCAGTTGCACCCTGCCTCGGGAGATGCAAGCTTTCGGCGTTATTTTCGTTTAAACCATAATGGCCACAGTTATATCATTATGGATGCGCCGCCGGATAAGGAAAATAGTCTTCCCTTTGTAGAAATTTCGAAAGTATTAATTAATGTTGGTCTGAATGTACCAGAAGTGCTTGAGCAAGACCTTGATCAAGGGTTTCTGTTATTAACAGACTTGGGTCAACAACAATATCTAGAGGTACTGAATTCGGAAAATGCAGACAGAATGTATGGTGATGCCATGGATGTATTATTAAGGTTGCAAGCGTGTTCTGATATTCACTATAAATTTCCGCTTTATAACACTGAATTATTACTAGCTGAAATGGAGTTGTTTCGAAGTTGGTTGATAAATAAACACCTTGATATTGAACTGACTAATAAAGAACAAGACATGTTGAACAAGTCATTTAAATGGCTATGTGACTCAGCAATAGCTCAGCCACAGGTGCCAGTG
>Ga0316205_10004069_pt1 | contig 13165 bp, 12 predicted proteins | sample 3monthpyrite_MG_FD_204941 | JGI IMG/M metagenome (GOLD analysis project Ga0316205, IMG submission 204941) | Microbial mat bacterial communities from mineral coupon in-situ incubated in ocean water Damariscotta River, Maine, United States -... | ecosystem: Environmental > Aquatic > Marine >... | reverse complement strand
CGATGGCATCCTTGGGGGCGAGGTTCAGTGCGGTTTCTCCCAACTCGCGGGTCTTGCGATATGCCTCGTCCGGGTCCACAAAATGGGCGATGACGCTGCAGGCATGCCAGTTGGCAAGGTTGGCATAGGCCCGGGCGCAATCGGGATCGAGGGCGATGGCCTTTTCATAATGGGTCAAGGCGCTCTGTGCGGCCCAGTCATCGCGCTGCGCGTGTTCGCCCAACAGCACATGATCATACGCGCTGCGATCACGATCCGCGCGCGCGACCGCCTCGTCATAAGCATCGGTTTCGATTCTGGCAGACACCGCAGTGGTGATTTCCTTTGCGACTTCTTCCTGAATGGCAAATTCATCACCCAACTCGCGGTCAAAGCGTTGCACCCAGACGTGGTTCACCGTTTCGGCATCAAACAACATCGCGGTGATGCGCACCCGATTGCCCGAGCGGCGCACACTGCCTTCCAGAACATAATCGATCTCTTGTTCCTGCGCGATCTGCTCGGTGGTCATCTCGTCGTCATAATGAAAGGACGACCAGGGCGAATAGACGGTGAACCCGTTGAAGCGGGTCAACTCGGTGATGATGTCCTCGGTGATCCCGTCCGAAAACGCATCCTGCTCGGGCAATTTTGACATATTTTCAAACGGCAGCACGGCGATATCGGGCATTTCGCGGGTCGTTTCGGCCGCGCTCCGCGCGGGTTTGACATCCCCAAGACGCTGCCGTTCATCGCGCAGCCAGTCTTCAAACGCGGCGTCGTTCAGATGGAACCCCGCCAACAGATCCTGCCCGTTGCTTTCGACCACGGTGATCTTGCCCGGATCAAGCCCCACCTTGTCATTGTCGATGCGCAAGAGGTCATCGAAGGCATCCAGCTCCTTGCGCAAACCAGACAGGACTTGCCGCAAAGACCCGCGCGCCTGCGCTTCGCCCCGGTCAGACCAAAGCAGCGCCATGATCTCTTCCCGGCTGCGTACAAACCCCGGGGACAGCGCCAGGTAGGCCAAAAGGGCGCGCGCCTTGCGCGATGTCAACACGATTTCGGAGCCACTGGCATCGGCCAGTGAAAAGTTCCCGAAAAGGGTCAATCGCAGCATCAAGGTCTCACAATTTTTAAAAGCGCCTCACCTTACAGCAGAGACGCTCAGTTAAGGGGAGGCGCGTGCGACACTCATATGCTGCACTGCGTTTTACGGCAATCTGCAAGGCAGGTTTTTCGCGAAACACGTTAAATAACGCCTGTGAGCCCAACTTTAACGGCGAAATCACGGTTCTGCCAGCCGAACTGGTGCGAAAATCACGGCCCGTTTCACGCGGCGCTGACGGGCATGGGTTATCTATCTCTCAGCAACACGGCGGATCGGCCGCCCATCAAACCAAGGACGAATAACATGACACCTACTCTTTTGAGCAACGTCACCCTGGCCGGAGCCTTTTCAAACGCAACTCTGGCTGCGCACAAAAACGACAGGATGCACAAAGCCTGTAATCGCCTGAACGAGGCCCGCATCGCGCGCGCCTCGCTGATCCAGCGCCTTCTGGGTGTTCTTTCACAGCCAGTGAGCCGTTCCGCCTAAACCCCTTTCAGGGAATCACAAAAGAAAAGGCCCGTCAGTGACGGGCCTTTTTTCATTCCACCTGAGGAAATATCAGTTGGCGCTGAGGCCAATCTCATCCCCGATGGCGACCATATCAGACAGCAACTTGGCAGCGTCATCAACCGGACCCGGTTCGTTCACGAAGGTTTCCTGCGCCTTGGCCAGCGCATCGGTGGCTTGATCCACCATCGCCTTGAACTGATCCTGCGTGACATCGCCGCGCGGGACCGCCTGTTCGGCCAGCACCGAGATGCTGGTCGGGTTGATCTCGGCAAAACCGCCGGTCACGACGTATTCGTCGACGCCCTTGTCGCTTGTCACTTTCAATACGCCGGGGCGCAGGGTGGTAATCAGAGGGGCATGATCGGGCAGCGCCGTCATATCGCCTTCTGACCCCGGTATCTGCACCTCTTTCGCCTCAACCGAGGCGAGCAGGCGCTCGGGGCTTACCAGATCGAATTGGACTGTATCAGCCATGTTGGCCTCCTTTTGTGGTGGTGGGTGGGCTGAAACCCCACCCTACACCGGGGTCGTAAACGTAGGGTGGGGTTTCACCCCACCATCCGCTTATGCCGCGTCGGCAGCCATCTTCTCGGCTTTGGCGATCACTTCGCCGATGCCACCCACCATGTAGAAGGCACCTTCGGGCAGGTGATCGTATTCGCCAGCCACAACCGCCTTGAACGACGAGATGGTATCGGCCAGCGGCACCTGTACACCGGGCGAGCCGGTGAACACCTGCGCCACGTCGAAGGGCTGGCTGAGGAAGCGCTGGATTTTCCGGGCGCGGGCCACGGTCAGCTTGTCCTCTTCGCTCAGTTCGTCCATGCCCAGAATGGCGATGATGTCCTGCAGCGATTTGTAGCGTTGCAGGATCCCCTGCACGTCACGGGCAACCTGGTAGTGCTCTTCACCAACAACCGCCGGGTCCATTAGACGCGACGTTGAATCGAGCGGGTCCACAGCCGGGTAGATACCGAGCTCCGAAATCGCACGGCTCAGAACGGTCGTGGCATCAAGGTGCGCAAACGAGGTGGCCGGCGCCGGGTCGGTCAAGTCATCCGCAGGCACGTACACGGCTTGCACCGAGGTGATCGAACCGGCTTTGGTCGAAGTAATCCGCTCCTGCATCTGGCCCATATCGGTGGCCAGTGTCGGCTGATACCCCACAGCAGACGGAATACGGCCGAGCAGAGCCGAGCATTCCGAACCCGCCTGGGTAAAGCGGAAGATGTTATCCACGAAGAACAGAACGTCCGTGCCGGATTGATCGCGGAACTGCTCAGCCAGGGTCAGACCGGTCAGGGCCACACGCATCCGCGCTCCGGGAGGTTCGTTCATCTGACCGTAAACCAGGGCAACCTGGCTTTCTTCCAGATTGTCGGGCTTGATCACTTCGGATTCGATCATCTCGTGGTAAAGGTCGTTGCCTTCACGCGTCCGTTCACCCACACCGGCGAACACGGAAAAGCCCGAGTGCACTTTGGCGATGTTGTTGATCAGTTCCATGATCAGAACCGTCTTGCCCACACCGGCGCCGCCGAAGAGGCCAATTTTTCCGCCCTTTGCGTAAGGCGCCAGCAGGTCAACCACCTTGATGCCGGTTTCCAGCACTTCGGAAGTGGTAGATTGTTCATCAAAACTCGGCGCGTCCTGATGGATCGAGCGGGTTTCCTTGGCGGCCACAGGACCACCTTCGTCAACCGGCTCGCCGATCACATTGATGATCCGGCCCAGGGTGGCGTTGCCCACGGGAACCATGATCGGGCCGCCGGTGTCGCTCACCTCTTGACCGCGCACCAGCCCTTCCGAACTGTCCATCGCGATGCAGCGCACGGTGTTTTCACCCAGATGCTGAGCCACTTCCAGAACCAGACGCTTGCCATTGTTGTCGGTTTCCAGCGAGTTCAGAATTTCGGGCAGATGGTCGCCAAACTGCACGTCCACCACGGCGCCGATCACCTGTGTGATTTTGCCTTTTGCATTTGCCATGTTTCGTTTCTCCGGTTCTCTTAGAGCGCCTCGGCGCCCGAAATAATTTCGATAAGCTCGTTGGTGATCACAGCCTGACGCGAGCGGTTGAACTGAATGGTCAGCTTGTCGATCATTTCGCCCGCGTTGCGCGTGGCGTTGTCCATTGCCGACATCCGTGCCCCTTGCTCGGAAGCGCCGTTCTCCAGCAAACCGCTGAAGATGGCCGTGGCCACCGCGCGCGGCAGAAGCTGGGCCAGAATGGCACTTTCATCGGGCTCAAAATCATAAAAGCTGTCGGCGTTGCCGCTGTCCCCGGCATCGGCAGGCACATCAAACGGGATCACCTGCTGCATGGTCGGGATTTGCGTCACGACATTCTGGAACTTCGAAAAGAAGATCTTGGCGACATCAAATTCGCCCGCCTCAAAGCGGTCCAGAATATCGGTGGCGGTCGCCTGTGCATCTGCGTATCCCACATTCTTCACTTCGGTCATATCGACGTGGTGAATAAAGTGATCGCTAAGGTCGCGTTTGATTGCATCGCGGCCCTTCTTGCCCACAGTGATGATTTTCACCGTCTTGCCAGCCGCAATCAGCTTTTGCGCTTCGGCTTTGGCGAGCTTGGCAATGTTGCCGTTAAAACCGCCACAAAGGCCGCGTTCGGCCGTCATCACCACCAGCAGCTGCACCTGATCTGATCCGGTGCCGCGCAACAGTTTAGGCGCGCTTTCATTGTCGCCCACCGAGGCCGCCAGCTTGCCCATGACATGGGTAAAGCGTTCGGTATAGGGGCGCGACATTTCGGCCGCTTCCTGTGCCCGCCGCAGTTTCGCGGCGGCCACCATCTGCATGGCCTTGGTGATCTTGCGGGTCGATTTGACCGACTCGATCCTGGTTTTAAGGTCCTTAAGACTTGGCATTGCCGCGTCCCCCCTTATGCGAAGTCAGCAGCGAATTCGTCCAGCGCGGCTTTGATCTTGTCTTCCAGCTCGTCCTTCACCTTGCGGTCATTGTTCGAGATGTCATCCAGAAGCGCCTGATGCTTGGAGCGCAGGTGATTCAGCACACCGGCCTCAAAGCGGCCAACCTGATTCACGTCGACTTTATCCAGGAAACCGTTGGTGCCTGCGTAGATCAGGCAAACGATCTCGGCGTTGGACAAGGGCGAGTACTGCGGCTGTTTCATCAGCTCGGTCAGGCGTGCACCACGGGCCAGCAACTGCTGGGTGGCCGCATCAAGATCTGAACCGAACTGCGCAAAGGCCGCCATTTCGCGGTACTGAGCCAGCGACAGTTTCACCGGGCCGGCCACGGACGACATGGCCTTGGTTTGCGCGGACGAACCCACACGCGAAACCGACAGACCGGTGTTCACAGCCGGGCGGATGCCCTGATAGAACAGTTCGGTTTCAAGGAAGATCTGGCCGTCGGTGATCGAAATCACGTTGGTCGGAATAAAGGCCGACACGTCGCCGCCTTGGGTTTCAATGATCGGCAGAGCCGTCAGCGAACCCGCGCCGTTGTCTTCGTTCAGCTTGGCCGACCGCTCCAGCAGGCGGGAGTGGAGATAGAAAACGTCACCTGGGTAAGCTTCGCGGCCGGGTGGGCGACGCAGCAGCAGCGACATCTGACGGTAAGACACGGCCTGTTTGGAAAGGTCATCATAGATGATCAAGGCATGGCGACCATTGTCGCGGAAGTGTTCAGCCATCGCTGTTGCCGAATAGGGAGCAAGGAACTGCATCGGTGCCGGGTCCGATGCGGTGGCCGCCACAACGATGGAATAGGCCATCGCACCGCTTTCTTCCAGCTTCTTCACCAGCTGCGCAACGGTCGAGCGCTTTTGGCCAACTGCCACGTAAACGCAATAGAGTTTCTTGCTCTCGTCGTCGCCAGCGGCGTCATTATAGGTTTTCTGGTTCAGGATCGCGTCCAGCGCCACGGCGGTTTTGCCGGTCTGACGGTCACCAATGATCAGCTCGCGCTGGCCACGACCAATCGGGATCATCGCGTCAACTGATTTCAGACCAGTCGCCATCGGCTCGTGAACCGATTTGCGCGGGATGATGCCCGGTGCTTTGACATCCGCAACGCCACGTTTCTTGGCATTGATCGGGCCCTTGCCGTCCAGCGGATTGCCCAGACCGTCAACAACGCGGCCCAGCAATTCGTCGCCAATCGGAACGTCCACGATGGATTGCGTCCGCTTGACGGTGTCGCCTTCCTTAATGTCCCGGTCCGAGCCGAAGATAACAACACCAACGTTGTCCGCTTCCAGGTTCAGGGCCATGCCCATGATCGAACCGGGGAATTCGACAAGCTCACCGGCTTGCACGTTGTCCAACCCATGTACACGGGCAATCCCGTCGCCCACGGACAGAACCCGGCCCACTTCGGCCACTTCTGCGTCTTGACCAAAGTTCTTGATCTGGTCCTTCAGGATCGCAGAAATTTCTGCTGCTTGGATACCCATTTATCCGACCTCTTTCATTGCATTCTGGAGGGAATTGAGCTTGGAGCGGATCGACGTGTCGATCATCTTCGAGCCCACCTTAACGACAAGACCGCCGATGAGGCTATCATCAACGGTCGTATTGATATTCACGTCTTTGCCAATGCTGGCCTTCAGCGTCTTGGCCAGCTTGTCAGCCTGCGCATCGGTCAGTGCCTTGGCGCTGGTGACGTGTGCAGTGACTTCGCCTTTGTCTTCGGCGATCATCGCGCGCAGCTGGGCGACCAGTTGCGGCATCACGAACAGGCGGCGTTTCTCGGCCATCAGGCTGAGACCGTTCTGCATCACGTCTTCCAGACCCATCTGTTTGCCAATTGCGGCAATCGCGGCGCCCTGATCCGCGCGGGTCAGAACCGGGCTGGAAATCAGATCACGCAGATCGGCACTGTCACTCAGTGCATTGGCAAGGTCTGTGATGTTGGATTCAAGCTTCTCCAGAGACTTGCTCTCTTTCGAAATCTCGAAAATGGCGGTGGCATAGCGCGCAGCGATGCCGGAGGATATCGAAGCTGGTTCGGACACGTCCACCCTTCCGATTGTCTGGCCCCGGTTATCCGCACAGCAGCGCGCGTCCGAGGGCGTTTAGAGGCATTAAGATACACAAAACACCCAAATTCGGCTGGGGTGTAGCAGAGCCTTGCCCCCCTCGCAAGCCGCATGACTTGGAAGGTCTCTGATAGAATTCTACACGATTTCAGAGGGTTAATCCAAGTGCGACCGAATGCGCAGATTTATCCGGGCAAAAAAGATCACTTTTCCACACCTTTTTGCGATTCCTTGGTGCCGTTGAAGAAGTTTCGCAGGATATTCACACTGTGCGAGCGTTAGCGCCACCACGTCGCATCTACGCCACGCTATGCGGAACGGGTGTCAGGAATTCAGACCACCCGTCAACGCCGCCCCTACAGTAGTCGCTCTGTTCATGTGTTGACGCAGGTCATGGCCGGTGGCCTGTTCCTTTTGATATCCTTTTTGCCGTCCATGCAAAGGGAGGCAAAGCATGTTTGAGAAAATTGTCGTTGGGATCGACGGGTCGGAGACGTCCCATAACGCATTGCGTCTGGCCTGTGATCTGGCACAGAAATACAACTCCGAGATTCATCTGGTCCACACGCCCCAACCACAGACCGTCGCCTTTGCGCTGGGCAGTGTCGCCGGGTACCACGCTGCAACCACACTGCCTTCGCCGGAAGAAGTGAACGCCGCTGCCGAAAAGGTCCTGACTGAAGGTAAAGCCATCGCCGAAGCCACCGGCCAGACAATCACGCAGACGTATAAAGAACGAGGTGATCCTGCTGAACATATCATCGCCTGCACCAAGGAGTGCGGGGCCGACCTGATCGTGACCGGGCGGCGTGGATTGGGCAGCATCGGATCGCTTTTGCAAGGCAGCACGACACAGCGGGTCAATCATCTTGCAGAATGCGCCTGTCTCTCGGTGATCTGACCAAGGTCCGGGCTGCAATCATTTAAGGGATGTGGCCCGACCAATCGGCGGACAGGATTGCCAATCGGATCGAAACTTGATCTGCTGCCATGACCACAGCAGGAAAGTGCCGTCCAAGTGATTGAACCCTTTGTTCTGATCCCCTACGTCGCGATTGTTATGGGTTTTGTGTTTATCCCCGGACCCGCCACCTTATTGACCGTCGCCCGCGCGACCAGCTCGGGAACGCGCGCCGGGATTGCAACCGGCGTGGGCGTCGCGATGGGCGATATGATTCATACACTCATGGCCATCATCGGCATCTCGGCCATCATCGGCACCTCTGCCCTACTGTTTTCGATCATCAAATACACCGGGGCGGCGTACCTGATCTACCTCGGAATAACGGCAATCTTGCAAAAGGTGCCTTCCGATTTGAACAGGGGCCGTGTGCCGATCACTGCGCGAGCCGCCTTTCGGCAAGCCGTGCTGGCCGAGATGCTTAACCCGAAAACCGCGCTGTTCTTTCTGGCGTTCCTGCCGCAGTTCGTGCAGCCCGAAAACGGTGCCGTTCCGATGCAGCTTGCCCTTCTCGGCCTGATCTTTGTGGCTCTGGGGCTGCTGAGTACGCTGGTCTTCGCGCTCGGCGCGGGCCGTCTGGGCACTATCCTGCGCCGCAATCCGTCCATGTTGAAACGGCAGGGTAAGGTGGTCGGCAGCATCTATGTCGCCCTCGGCGCGCGGCTGGCGCTGCAGGAACGGTGATCAAAACCCCTGTTGCCCTGGCGTTGACCGCCCTGATTGCGTTGGTGATCGCCTACGGCACACTCAGTCCGCCGGGCGAAGGATCAGGCCTGCCGTTCACAGACAAGCAATTGCATTTTGCCGCCTTTGCCGTGCTTGTCCTCCCGCTCAACTGGGTGCGCCCCGGTTGGTGGGCAAGTATGGCGGTTACTGCCCTACTCTACGGCGGTGCGATCGAACTGCTGCAACCGATGGTCGGCCGGACAGCGGAATGGGGCGATCTGCTTGCCGATGGGCTGGGCATTATCACCGGCCTGATTCCGGGGCTGATCCGGGCTCGAAAAATCGGCATCACCTTGCCCAGATAGCGAAACACCCTGCGGACGGGGTCCGCAGGGTGTGGATTTTTCGCCAGACTGTCTTTCGCAGAGCTACTCAGAAACGAGTCGACAACCGGAGGCTCAGCACATGCGTTTCAAGGCTCACCCGGCGCCCATCACCAGGGCCGCACGGGCCACAAGCCGCATTGAACGGATGGTTTTCAGAACCAAAGTCATAGTATTTGTAGTTAACTCCAAGGCTCATGTTTGGATTGATAAGGTATTCTCCCCCCAACCCCAAAGTATAGCCGATGTGGAGCTCTTTCGCCTGATCGAAAGGCGGTGTTGCCAAACTCTCGACGTCAGCACCGGCAATCCCGGCACTTGCATAGAACAAAGTATTGTTGCGTACCGTGCCAAGGCGGCCACTGACATTCCAGATACTTCCAACCTCGACCAACCAAGTGTCAATGCCCGGAAAGGCTGGGCTTGGCTTGCTTTCGGACAAATCGGCAAAGTTAAACTCGGCGTCGATGCCCCAATACATGTTGTTCTGATTGGTCATCCCATACCCACCGTGGATGCCGCCGACAAATCCATCGGTCGAAAATGACGTTCCGTTGTTGGCGGGGTTAGCGACGCCCCACCAACCATTGCCATTGAGCGCCCAGTCAGCGTCGCCCATTCCATACCCAGCCTGCAAGCCGATATAGCCACCATCCCAAGCATTATTAGTGCTTTGTGCGTTGGCACTGCTGCCAATCGATACGACCAGGGCAATGCCCACCGCAGCGACATGCTTTGCAATCGAAAATCCCATTACATTCCCCTTTATTGCTTCCCACAAACAATTGACTAATTTTGATCGTAAAGCCTGAACCGGTCAACCTATGCGATTCATAATGAATTCCGCCGTTGCCTTTTAACAATCTGCGGTCCAAAGCAGATCGCCGACCCACAAGTGCAGCCATGAAAAGCGCGGATGAAATAGTGCACCAGATGTCTCCGTGTCGGGCGCAATCTTATTGTGCGCATCGGCTGCCAGTCCTAAACACGCGCCTCCGGCAAAAGCCTTCTTCGCAACTCAGACAGGTTTCGCTTCGGGCTTGGGTCTGAGAGCATCAAGCGGCTTGCGCACGGTTTCGCGCAGCCCCGGCCCGCTGGGCGCTTGCACCCGTTTGCTGGCTTCAACGATCAGCACACCACCAGCCACAACCACGCTCAACCGGCCCCCCATACTTTCCCACATACCGGCCGTTTTGCGCCAGAAGCGCCGCTCGGACGGGGGCTGGTACAAGGTTGTGCTGTGGCGTTCGGGCAGAAAGCTGTGGGATTTCAGCTGTGTTTCAAGCTGGCCCTGACTGTAGGGGCGGCCAAACCCAAACGGGGTCTTGTCCGAGCGCGACCATAACCCGGCCCGGTTGGGCACGACAAACAACACCGACCCCCCCGGCCCCAGCACCCGCCAGCATTCCTCAAGTAAATTCGAGGGCTGTTCGGACGCCTCAAGCCCGTGGATGACGAAAAGCTTGTCGACATGCCCGGTTTCCAGTGGCCAGGCGGTTTCTTCACACAGAACCGACACGTTCGGCATCCCCTGCGGCCAGCTGATCACGCCTTGCGGACCCGGCATCAGCGCGACCACCCGGCGCGCCTCGGGCAGATAGGGGCGCAGGAACGGGACGGCGAAACCAAAGCCCGCGACGGTTTGCCCCTTTGCCTCGGGCCACAGTTTAACCACTTCGGATCGCACGGTTTTCTGCACAGCCCGGCCAAGCGCACTGCGGTAATAGAAATTCCTAAGATCCTGCACATCAAGATGCATTGCGTCGGCGTTCCGATTGGGTCACTCTTTACCCTAAAGCGTTTCGGGAAAAACTTGAATCACAACTTTTCTCGAAACGCCGTGGAACGATCCAGTGGTGCACGCGTTTCGAAGCCATTGATGTCTCAGGCTAAGGTCGAAACGTCTTAACAGTATAGGCCAAAGGGGAAAACACGAATGACATTGGAAATCATGACCATTCCCTGCCTGTCGGATAATTATGCCTACCTCGTGCATGATCCGGCCAGTGGAGAGACCGCCGTGGTGGACGCCCCTGAACCCGGGCCAATCCTGCAAGCCCTTGAAAGCAAGGGGTGGGCGCTGACCCACATCCTGCTGACACATCATCACTATGATCACATTGATGGCGTCCCTGCTCTGCTTGAAAAACACGCGGCCAAGGTGATCGGGGCCGCCGCGGATGCCCATCGCCTGCCGCCCCTGGACCGCGCCGTGGCCGAGGGGGATACGCTCAGCATTGGCACTGAGGCCGGCCAGGTCATTGATGTTTCAGGACATACCGTGGGCCATATTGCGTTTCACTTCCCGGATAGCCAGGTTGTCTTTACTGCCGACAGCCTGATGGCGCTGGGATGTGGACGTCTTTTTGAAGGCACAGCCCCACAAATGTGGAACAGCCTGTCAAAACTGGCCGCCCTTCCCGGCAACACCACCGTGTGTTCTGGTCATGAATATACCCAAAGCAACGCGAAGTTCGCGCTGACCATTGACCCCGACAATCCAGCGCTTATCTCAAGAGTTAACGCGGTGAACGACGCCCGCTCGGCGGGTCAGCCCACCGTTCCGTCCATGCTCTCTGATGAATTGGCCACAAACCCGTTCCTCAGGGCGTCTGACCCCGCAATCCGCGCCCATCTTGGGCTGACCTCGGCCAGCGACGCCGAGGTTTTCGCCGAAATTCGCGCCCGAAAGGACAGGTTTTAAACCCGTCAAAACGCCCAAATAGGCACCAATCACGATAAATGTGACTACATATGGGCAGAAAAACCTTGAAGGATGGCAGATATCGACCAAACTTTAAGACTATGAGGCCAAGGTTGGATCACTAGGTTCGACCCAAGATCTGGAAGGAGCATCACACGTGCCTTCATTCTCAAACACGCTGGAACAGGCAATCCATGCGGCATTGGCCTTGGCCAACACCCGCCAACACGAATTTGCAACGCTGGAACATCTGCTTCTTGCGCTGATTGACGAACCTGACGCCTCGCGCGTTCTCAAGGCCTGCAATGTCGAAACCGAAGAACTGCGCACCTCGCTGGTCGAGTTCATTGATGATGACCTTTCCAACCTGGTCACCGACATCGAAGGATCAGAGGCGGTTCCGACCGCGGCGTTCCAGCGCGTGATCCAACGCGCGGCGATCCATGTGCAATCCTCTGGGCGCACCGAGGTGACGGGCGCCAACGTGCTGGTCGCCATTTTTGCCGAGCGGGAATCAAACGCCGCCTACTTCCTGCAAGAACAGGACATGACCCGTTATGACGCCGTGAACTTTATCGCCCACGGCGTGGCCAAGAACCCTGCTTATGGTGAATCCCGCCCCGTGACCGGCTCGTCCGAGGGGGATGAGAACGCCAATCGCGCCGAGGTCGAATCTGATGCAGTCGAGGCCGGGGAATCCGCGCTGGCCAAGTACTGCGTCGATCTGAACGAGAAATCGCGCGCCGGTGATGTCGACCCGCTGATCGGACGCGACAGCGAAGTGGAACGCTGCATTCAGGTGCTGTGCCGCCGCCGCAAGAACAACCCGCTTCTGGTGGGGGATCCGGGCGTGGGCAAAACCGCCATTGCCGAAGGTCTGGCCCATAAGATTGTGGGCGGTGAGATACCCAAGGTTCTTTCGGAAACCACCATTTTCTCGCTTGATATGGGCGCGTTGCTGGCAGGGACCCGCTATCGCGGCGATTTTGAAGAGCGGCTGAAGGCCGTGGTAACCGAACTTGAGGATCACCCCGATGCGGTGCTGTTCATTGATGAAATTCACACCGTGATCGGTGCCGGGGCCACGTCGGGCGGGGCAATGGATGCCTCGAACCTGCTGAAACCAGCCTTGCAGGGCGGCAAGCTGCGCTGCATGGGGTCGACCACGTTCAAGGAATTCCGTCAGCATTTCGAGAAGGACCGTGCCCTGTCGCGCCGCTTCCAGAAGATCGACGTGGTGGAACCCACGGTCGAGGATGCGATCAAGATCCTCAAAGGCATCAAGCCCTATTTCGAGGATCACCATTCGGTCAAATACACCAATGATGCGATCAAATCGGCGGTCGATCTGGCCGCGCGCTATATCAATGACCGCAAATTGCCGGACAAGGCTATCGACGTGATCGACGAGGCAGGCGCGGCCCAGCATCTGGTCGCCGCATCCAAGCGTCGCAAGTCGATTGGCACCAAGGAGATCGAAGAGGTTGTCGCCAAGATTGCCCGCATCCCGCCGAAGAATGTCAGCAAGGATGATGCCGAGGTTCTGAAGGATCTCGAAGCATCGCTGAAACGGGTGGTGTTTGGTCAGGACAAGGCGATTGATGCGCTGTCATCAGCGATTAAACTGTCGCGGGCAGGCCTGCGTGAGCCGGAAAAGCCCATCGGGAATTACCTGTTCGCAGGCCCCACCGGGGTCGGCAAGACCGAGGTGGCCAAGCAACTGGCGGATACGCTGGGCGTGGAACTGCTGCGCTTTGATATGTCCGAATATATGGAGAAGCACGCGGTCAGCCGCCTGATTGGTGCGCCTCCGGGCTAT
>Ga0316205_10004067_pt1 | contig 13172 bp, 11 predicted proteins | sample 3monthpyrite_MG_FD_204941 | JGI IMG/M metagenome (GOLD analysis project Ga0316205, IMG submission 204941) | Microbial mat bacterial communities from mineral coupon in-situ incubated in ocean water Damariscotta River, Maine, United States -... | ecosystem: Environmental > Aquatic > Marine >... | reverse complement strand
GATCGCTCCCGGCGCCACAAGCAAGCACCTCATTCACCGCCCAACAGAAGAAGCAGCCTTCCTCGTGAGCGGCGATTTGGAAATTTGGGTCGAGGGCCGGCACTACAAATTGGAGCCTGGAGACGCCTTCCGCTTCCACGATCAAAATGTCCGCTGGCACAATCCATCAGATGAACCCGCAATCCTTGTGTGGGTTGTCGCACCTCCTGTCTACTAAGCAGGGCAGATCGCATGACAGCCCAACCGCCTGAAGAGGCATCCATCATCATTATCGGCGGCGGCGTCATTGGCAGCTCCCTCGCCTATCACCTGGGCGAACTCGGACAGAAAGATGTCCTTCTGCTGGAGCGCAAACAGCTGACCTGCGGCACAACCTGGCACGCCGCAGGGCTCGTCGCTCAATTGCGCGCCACCCGCAACCTGACACAGCTCGCAAAATATTCCGCTGACCTCTATGCCAACCTTGAGGCGAAGACAGAGCTTGCAACGGGCTACCGGAAGACGGGGTCCATTTCCCTCGCGCTTACCAAAGAGCGGCTTGAAGAGCTAAAACGCAATGCCGCCATGGCATCCATCTTTGGTGTCGATGCCGAAATGCTCTCCCCCGCCGAATGCCTGCAGCTCTACCCACACCTCAATCTTGAGGGCGTTGAAGGCGGTGTCCACGTTCCAGGCGATGGGCAGGCCGATCCCGTCAATGTCACCATGGCACTCGCCAAAGGCGCGCGCATGGCCGGTGTGCGCATTATGGAACAGGTAAGGGTGATAGGGGTCACTCAAAGCGATGGCCGTGTCACAGGCGTTGAAACAACCGTCGGGCCTGTCAAAGCACCAATCGTCGTCAACTGTGCAGGCATGTGGGCACGCGATGTCGGGGGAATGGCAGGCGCTAATGTTCCCCTTCACGCGGCGGAGCATTTTTATGTGGTGACAGAACCCCTTGCTGATCTCGCCGCAAACCTGCCCACGCTGCGCGTGCCGGACGAAGAAGCCTATTTCAAAGAAGATGCAGGCAAACTCCTCATCGGTGCTTTTGAGAAAAAAGCAAAACCCTGGGGCATGGAGGGAATTCCTGAGAGCTTCTGCTTCGACGAACTGCCCGAAGATCTCGATCACTTCACGCCGATATTGGAGAAAGCCATTGCACGTCTACCAATGCTCGAGCAGGCGGGCATTGCAACTTTCTTCAACGGCCCGGAGAGCTTCACACCCGACGATCGCTATCTGCTCGGAGAAATGCCTGAGTTGAAAAACTTCTATGTCGCGGCAGGGTTCAATTCCATCGGCATTCAATCAGCCGGTGGCGCGGGCAAAGCCCTGGCGGAATGGATCGTTGCAGGCCATGCGCCTTTTGATCTCTGGGATGTTGACATTCGCCGCATGGCCCCCTTTCAGAACAACAAGACCTATCTGTTCAACCGAACGAAAGAATCTCTTGGTCTGCTCTATCAGGATCATTTTCCCTATCGCCAATATGAGACGGGCCGAGGCGTCCGCCGCTCACCGCTACACCCACGATTGGAAACGCTGGGCGCCTGCTTTGGCGAAGTGGCCGGGTGGGAACGCCCAAACTGGTATTTGAAAACTGAGCAACGCGAAGCAGGCATCGAACCTGCTTATGATTATTCATGGGGTCGACAGAACTGGTTTGAGAACGCCGCCGCTGAGCATCATGCCGTCAGAAACGGTCTCGCCTTTTTCGACCTTTCCTCATTTGCGAAATTCCGCATCGAAGGTCGCGACGCTGAAGCTGTGCTGCAACACATTTGCGCGAACGACATAAACGTCGATCCGGGGCGTATCGTTTACACACAATGGTTGAACGAGCGCGGCGGCATAGAAGCAGACCTCACTGTGACCCGCCTTACCAACACCGCTTTTCTCATCGTCACAGCACCAGGCGTTCACCAGCGGGACTGGAATTGGTTGACGCGTCACATTCCTGAAGGCGCCCATTGTATTGCGACAGATGTCACCTCAGGCGAAGCGGTGATTGCGCTGATGGGCCCAAAAGCACGCGACTTCCTGCAAACGCTCACCCCGAACGACTTGTCCAATGAGGCGTTCCCCTTTGGCACAGCAAGAACTATCGAACTCGGCATGGGGACCGTGCGCGCCCATCGCATCACGTATGTTGGGGAGCTGGGCTACGAACTCTATGTCTCGACAGACATGGCGCTCCATGTTTTCGATACGCTCTGGGAAGCGGGCCAAGCGTGGAGTCTCACCCCCGCAGGCATGCACGTACTCGACGCCTGTCGCATTGAAAAAGGCTATCGCCACTTTGGTCACGACATTTCAGATGAAGACCATGTCGTCGACGCGGGCCTTAGCTTCGCCGTCAAAACCGACAAGCCTGAAACAGCATATGGACATTTCATCGGACGGGACGCCGTTCTGCAGGTGAAGGCTGAGGGACCAAAAAGCCGCTTGCTGCATTTCCAGCTGCGCGACCCTGAACCGCTGCTCTTTCACAATGAACCCATCTATTGCGATGGGAAGCAGATCGGCTATCTCACGTCGGGAAACTATGGCCATGCGCTGGGAGCCTCTGTCGGTATGGGCTATGTCCCGCGCACGCCTGGTGAAAAACTCAGCGACCTAGAAGCAAAGTCCTATGAAATCGATGTCGCCGGGGACCGGATTCCTGCGACGGCATCCGCGAAACCGCTATATGATCCAACATCAGCTCGCGTCCGAGGGTGAGCCACAAGCGATAGGGAGACGAGATATGACGGCAACAGGTTTTCAGGTGAAACGGGTAACCGGATCGCTTGGTGCAGAAATCTCTGACGTAAAGCTCAACGACCTGTCGAACGAACAGTTCGATGGGATTTGCACGGCGTTCGCTGACCACTCCGTCCTCGTATTCCGCAATCAGGACCTCACCCACGATGAACACGTCGCCTTTGCCCGCCGCTTTGGTGATCTGGAAGTCCACCCGATTGTAAACGGCATGGACGAGCGTCCCGAAATGATCAAGATGCTGAAGCCTGCGGGTGAGTCCGCAAGTTTTGGTGTCGGCTGGCACACAGACAATTCCTTTTTTGCCGAACCCAGCATGGGTTCCATCGTCTATAGCCATGTTGTGCCACCCCATGGCGGCGACACGCTTTTTGCCAATCAATACCTGGCCTATGAGCGACTGTCCGGCGGGATGAAGCGAATGCTGGACGGCATAGGCGCGGTCCACTCCGCCAAATATGCCTACACATCCGACACGGCAGAGGAAAAATACGAAGGCAAAACCGCCATCACCTATAAGCGCTCTGACTCAGTCTATGACGAAGTGGTGCATCCGGTCGTGCGCACACACCCCAATACGGGACGCAAAGCACTCTATGTGAACCCGATGTTCACGATCCGCTTTGAAGACATGAGCGAAGAAGAAAGCAAACCCCTCCTCGACTACCTCTTTGCCCATTGCACAAAGCCGGAATTCTGCTGCCGCGTGCCCTGGGACCCAAAGATGGTCACCATGTGGGACAATCGCTGCGTGCAACATTATGCAGTTGACGATTATGTTGAGTATGAGCGTCTTCTCTATCGCGTGACCGTAAACGGTGAGAAACCGGTATAGAGTGTTTCCAGGAAAAGTGACTTTTCGGTTTTCCGTCCGGAAACACGATAAAAAGAGTCCACATGAGCGAAACGCTTCTCATCATTGATGGTTATGACAAAACCGGGCGGGAAAATCTCGGCAAGGCCGGTTGCACGTTGGCTGGCACACTCTATGAGCGGATGATCCGGCGCTTTTTGCCCGACGCAAAGATAACAATCCTGCATCCAGCGGACCCGGATGAGGCACTGCCAACTAGCACTGCCCTTGCAGATTTCGATGCGGCGCTGTGGACCGGATCAAGTCTCACCATCTACCACCAGACCCCAGACGTGACACGGCAGGTTGACCTTGCGCGCGCCCTCTACGCAGCTGGAACGCCAAGCTTCGGTAGCTGTTGGGCGCTGCAGATCGCAGCACTTGCTGCAGGCGGCACCTGCCGCCTCAACCCAAAAGGTCGGGAGTTTGGCATTGCGCGCAAAATAGCCTTGACTGACGAAGGTCGCGCCCATCCACTCTATGCGGGCAAAGCCCCAGTCTTTGATGGCTTCACCAGCCACTTTGACGATGTGGAAAGCCTGCCCGCAGGCAGCATCCATCTGGCTGGAAACAACATCACGCCGGTCCAGGCCGCCATCGTCACCCACGAGGGCACGCCCTTCTGGGCGGTGCAATATCATCCTGAATATGATCTACGCGAAGTTGCTGCCCTGACCCGCTTCCGAAAAGATGGTCTGATCGAGACTGGTTACTTCGCTGACGGCACCGCCGCAGATAGCTTCATCACTGAGCTTGAAACAGTGCACGCAGATCCCTTGCGCAAGGACATTGCATGGCGTCTTGGCATTGATCACGATGTCATGGACGCCGACATCCGCACACTCGAAGTCAAAAACTGGATCGAAAACATCTTACGCCAGAGCTAATCTGGTCTAATCGCGGATACGCAGGATCACTGACTGGCTGGCGCTCGCCATCAACTCTCCATTCTCCGCGAACAAGTGCATCCGGCCATGGGCGAAACCATTGTGCACCCCGTGAATCCGGATATCCAATAGCACCCATTCGGTCTCTACAATTTTTCGAATACGGATTGTATTATCGAGACTGTTACCGCCCGCATCGCGCCCGATCGCATTGCCAATAGCTGAAGGCACAAAATCCGCCATCACGGCGAGCGCGCTGGAACTCATCGGCAGGTCTTCACGCATCCGCGCCCACAAGACGACATGGCCGTCTTCGCTCAAGCCGCCTTTCTTACGCTCTTCCCCATAGCGGCCTTTCACAACACGAACATCAATACGGCCGTGCAAGTCATCACGGTCTTCGCGCCAATGATCAACTGGCGCGCAATCTTGCGGCGGCACCACGTCAGGCTTCTCAGCCCATTGTGCCGAATACTCGCTCGGGCGCTCACCCAGCGCTGCATTCACCGTGAATATTTCGCGGTCGCCTACATGGCCGACAACCCGAGCCTGCGTGTTGTACTTACCGTGTACCGGCACCAACACATCCAGGTCGACAATGTCACCGACACGAGCAAAGGAGAGATATTGCGCCGCCGCCCAAACAGTTGGGCGTCCAGTCGTTTCTTCAATCGCGCGGATCGAGGACGCCAGCCCAACACCCCCAAACAGGAAAAGGTTTCCTGGAGGGCCAACACTCAGCTTGTCTTCGACAGGCAGGAAGTAGCGATTGGGATTATGAGTGGGCTGAAGATCAAAGAGATGGTCTGTGGAAGCGGCAATATCAGGCATTAAGTCTCACTCAAAACAGGGGGAGAGGGGGAATTGAGCGACTACCTAACCATTCCGGCGGCGAAATTCAAATTTGGCGACACCCAGGCCTTAAGGCTTGGTCATTGCCACCGTCCTGAAACCAATATGGTCGGTCCCAAGATCCACTTCCTGGGGATGGCGCGCCGCCGGCCGATAGCGGCGACAGTAGTTGGGCGCACAGAGGTAAGAGCCGCCTTTCATCAAACCAATTGACGCATCAGGTGCTGCATAAGGGTCCGCCGTCCACTCCCAGACATTTCCGATCATGTCGTAGAGCCCATACCCATTTGGCGGATAGCAGCCAACCGGCGCACGACCCACAAAGCCATCAGCCCCGTCATCATTGAAGGGGAAAAAGCCCTGCCAATTATTTGCAAGATATTCCCCGCCGGGTTCACGCTCTTCACCCCAGGCATATTTTGCGCCATCAAGGCCACCACGCGCGGCATATTCCCACTGAACTTCCGTCGGCAGCGTACGCCCTTTCCATGTGGCGTAGGCGACGGCATCCTGATAAGCGATTTGAACGACGGGGAAATGTTCGCGTCCGACGATGGTGCTGCCCGCCCCCTCCGGCTGACGCCAGTTTGCTGTGTCAGCATAAAACCACCGACCTTCAGCATCGCTCTCAGGAACTTGAAACACTGCGGCGCCAGGAGGAACCACACCGTCTATCCCGGCCTCCGCAACCGTCACATATCCGGTTGCGTCCACAAACTCCGCAAACTCTGCATTGGTCACTTCGGTCGCATCGATCCAGAAGCTCTCAACTTTCTCACGGCGCACCGGCCCCTCTTCGGGATAAATGTTTCCCGCCCCCATATCGAAGGCACCACCTTCGATAAGGAGCATGCCCGAAGTCTCCGGTGCGATTGTCTCAGGAGACAGGCAACTCACCTGTTGGCCGATATTTTGGGACGTGGGCCAGAACCAATGGGCCACTGCTCCAAGAAGCAGAGCCCCTAGAGCGACCGCACTAGTTTTCCCAATAGATGACTTCATCGTCCTCTTTAAGCGGTTCCGCCAGGGTCTTGTCAACATAGACAGGTGTTGCCACAGAAGAGGGCCAGATAGGACCGGCCTGTTCAGCTTGGTGCGCGTCGAGGAGACTTCTCAACTCAGCAAGCCTATTAGGCTCCGTCTCAATAAGATTTTTGGTTTCGCCCGGATCTTCAGCCAGATGGAACAGCCACTGCTTGTCTTGTAGGCCTGAGACCTGAAGCTTCCAGCCATCTTTGAGGATCGATCGGTACTCACCAGCCGTCCAGAACAACGCCTCATGTGGCGCACCCTCGCTCTCACCCGTAACGAACGGAACGAAGTCAACACCATCCATCACACGGTCCGTCGGCATTGCGCCACCTGCGGCACCAGCAGCGGTCGCAAACAGATCAATATGAGAGACGGGCTCGTCGAAAACCGTGCCCGCAGGAATGCGCCGGGGCCACCGCGCCATGAACGGCACATGGGTGCCCCCTTCAAACAGGGTGATCTTCCATCCCCGATAGGGTGTGTTGAGGTCATCCAGCCCAACATAGCCCGCGCCGCCATTATCGCTTGTGAAAATGATGAGCGTGTTCTCATCAAGGCCATTGTCTTTGAGCGCCTGCATGACACGTCCAACGCTGCGATCCACAGCGCGCGTCATCGCTGTGTAAACGCGCAAACGATGGTCCTCAATATGAGAGAGTGCATCATAGTCAGACTTCAATGCCTGCAGCGGCGTATGAATGCCCCAATGGGCGAGATAGAGAAAGAAAGGCTGATTGCGATTATTCTCAATCACCTTCACCGCTTCATCTGTGTAGTAGTCAGTGATATAGCCACCCGGTTCAAACCGGGGTCCATTATTGAAGGTCGATGCGAACTGCATGTTCGGCCAGAGGAACCGGTCAATCGGATCAAAGTCCTGATAGGAGTTCACCACGTCAGGATGGTCTTCCGGCAGGTATAGGCCGCTCGCCATCAACAGGCTGTCGTCAAACCCCTGCTCAATCGCACTGCTGCCGTTGGACCGCCCAATATGCCACTTGCCAATATGAGCCGTGTAATAGCCCGCGTCTTTCAGCATTTCGGCAACAGTTATTTCCGAGGTCGGCACGCCAAGATTGTCGTAAGCCGGAATCTCTACGTCTCTATCAAAGATCATGTTCGGATGCGGCCGTTCGATCCCGCTATTCTCAGTGATAAAGCCGACGAGCGATAGCATACCCGGAGGCGTCGGTGTGAAGTTGAAGCCAAAACGCGTCGCATAGCGCCCCGTCATAATCATCGCGCGCGAAGGAGCGCAGACAGCCGTGCCCGCATAACCATTGGTGAAGGCAACGCCTTCATGAGCGAGCGCATCGATATGCGGTGTCTGCATGTCCGAACCGGACGCACCACCGCCATAAAAGCTGATATCGTTAAAACCCATATCATCAGTGACAATGAAGATGATGTTGGGCGGACGCTCATCTGGCGCTGCGACAGCAACGTCCGGCCCCTTGGTCCAGACAATCTCTTGGTTGGGACCCACAGGGTTCACGAAGTTCAGAAGAACGCCAGGAGCGTTCAGTGCAATCTCAACCCGGTAGATCCAGCCGACCGCGACCAACAAAAGTACTGCGACACCAACACTGCCAAAAATTTTCTTCAACATTTTCATCCTCCCCAGGGAGTCGCCGCTAGCGACGCACGACTGCGTTCAGAACACCTGCAAGACTCAACAAGACAAAAAACAAAAGCACCCGCGGGTCCGTTAAAGGAAGCCCGTCTTCAATCGGATAGGCGATTGTCTTTTCCAACGCTGCAATCTTGAAATCATGTCGCCCTGCAAACCCAGGGTTGGTTGTTATCTCCATCATGTCGCGCCGCGAGCGATAGCGGAAAAGCGCCCCTCTATTCCAGACACGCGCATTCTCAATTCCAACAACATCCAGGGCATTAGAGACGGCGGGCCCGAAACTCACGGGATGAGAAGCCCGACTAAAAAGTGCTGGCCACATATATTCCATATACTTGGCCATGACGTCGTCAGAACTTTCGCCAGGCTCAACGCCTTGCACCGGGTCTGGCATATCCTTCATGTGAATGGCATTGATCATGAGGAAATCATTGCCAGTGTCGGACTCAAGAAATGCACGAAGCCGGGCTAGGCGCTCCACATCGGCGCCTTCAAGCTCCTCAAATGCGGACACGTAGTGTTCAACCTCTTCCTGGGTGAGAGGGCCGCCAAAGCTTGTGTACCAGAAGAAGAAGACCGCATAGAGCAGTGCGGGAATGAGCCAAACCAACAAACGAAGCGACATATCACTTTCTCCCTAGGCGAAGAGCTTCTCGCATCCAGTGCCTGCGAGCACATCGTCAACAAACTTCCGGTCTGCATCTGCGAGCGCAGCATGTTGTTCCCGCAGCCATTGCAGGCACTTGCCCTGATAAGCGAAAGGCTTCTGCACCCAACGCGCTCCGTCGATTTCTGTTTCGACTGTATCAGCGCCATCCATCAGGGCTTTCGCGTTGGCGAGAAGTGCAGGAACGTAATAAGCCCCGACTTCCTTAAAGAGATCGATCAGCGTTTGCGGGATCGCATCGCGTTTGGTCCAGGCGCTATCATCTGCGTCCAACCCGCTCAGATCATCCACCATGTCGACCCAGGCATAGACCGCCGGGGCTTTGTCGAGTGTGAGTTGCATCGGTGTCGGGTCAAATGTCGCAAGCTGGGTGAGCTGACCATACATGCCGAAATCACTGCTGCCCGGGCGCGCGCCAAACAGAAAGGAAGACGTTTCCAGATGCGCACGCATCACACCGAGATAGCGTTCATAGCTCGCTTCAATCACAGGCGCAGTTTCATTGCTGGACCCAACAACATGCAGGCGGGAGATCTGACGATCAGCAAAAATTTTGCCGAGCCCGAGCGCGTCTTCCTCCGCCTGCGGTTTCAGCGTCCAGCGCGGCAGGATGGCGGCGGCTTTATCGATATCGGCCTGGAAGTGCCAGCGATAATGAAACATGGGCTTAGTGAGCCACTCGTCCGCATAGTCTTCCAGCAGGTAGTCGAGAAACGCGATTGCAGGATCGGTCGGTATGACAGACCGCCCCTCGAACTCGTTTTCAAAGCGTCGGATCAGTGGTGTGCTATCGACAACAGCTTCCATGTCCCCTGACGCGTTCGGCAAAAAGAAGGTAGGCAGAAGCATCACCTTTGGCGCGGGCATACCCTCAGGCAAACCATCCCTGTTCATATGGAGTCTGTAAGGCAGGTGGCGATACCGCATCACGGCCAACATCTTGCGTGTGTAGGGGGACCCAGGCGCTCCCATCAAAGTGAGCGGCGTCGAATTCGTCATGCAAACCTCCCATTCGGTCGGAGCCGGTGAAAACCGGTCCGCCATCGTTTTCTTGCCGCCAGCGTAGAAGTTGGCATTACTAGTGTCAATTCTTTGTTTGCGCACAAAAAAAGCCCACAGGACAGCGGGCTTTCTCGATCACTTGAGCAGAAACGCTTAGGCAGCTTTCATTTTTTCCAACATTGCACCCATGGCAGCATGGACAGCATTGACCGCCTGAAGGGGGCGGATCATGACCTTGAATTCGATGATCTTGCCTTCATCATTGCAGGTGATGATGTCGACACCATTCACATATTTGCCGTCCATCTCGGTCTCAAATTCAAGCATGGCGTGATTTCCGGCGAGAATTTCCTTGGTATATTTGAATTTTCCGGAATTCTCAGCTGGCTTGTCCTCACCCGGCGTTCCTTGGCCCCCAAGCGTTCCGCCGGCCGCACGCAGATAGGCCAAAGTTAGATCCTTACCCACCTGCGGCTTGAAGACGATAGGTGAGATAAAGACGCACTCATCAGCGATCAGCGCCTCAAGCCCTCCCGGCTTCTTGCCGATGATGTATTCGTGCCAATCAGCAATGCATTTCTCAATCATCTCTCAACCCTTTCAGATAGCGGCTTATCACCCACGTGTTTCTTGCCGGACAATAGCCCAGCAGGACGAACGTGCGCGCGTCGCTGGTCGAACAAAAATGAACAGCAAGGTCCGAACTGTTTGAGCGTCAACTCTCAGCAGCGTCCATTGGTCCTGCAGGCACAGCGACAAACGAAAATTCTCCCCACACAACCATCGCATCGCGCACGCAGATCTTGATTTTCTCTACATGGATGATGATATTATCAAAAATGATTTAAGTCATGGAAACCTGAGCTGACAAATTTGTCCTGATAGGTGAGGAAATGGAGACCACAATGGACCTCATGGAAATCGAACAGCCACCGGTAAGCCGCGTGGAGCGCAAGCGCATGCAGGCACGCACGCGCATTCTGGAAGCCGCCGAGGACCTCATGCGGGCGAAAGGTTTTGACGCGATCAAAATCCAGGACATCACCGACGTTGCCGATGTTGGGCACGGAACTTTCTACACTCACTTTAAGACCAAGATGGATGTGCTGGTTCCCATCGTCCGCACGAAAGCACGCCAGGTAACCGAGCGGCTTGACGATCTAACACGCGACATGACAGATCCAGCCAGTGTCGTTTCGATCAGCGTCCGGCACATGCTAACAGAGATTGCCAGAGATCCTCTCTGGACCTGGTTTCTCTTTAAGTCCGACCTGCCGATGGACCAAATCCGAGAGGCAAGCGGCGAGAGCGCAAAACGCGATATTCAAAACGGCGTCGACTCAGGCCGGTTCATCGCGCACGACGAAGAAACACTTGAGCCGTTCCTGCTCGGCGCTCTCGCCGGTGTCATTCGCGACAAGTACGAGACAGGTCTCAATCAAGCCACTATCGAGAACTGCGCTTGCATTCTGCTCTTGGTCCTTGGCCTGCAAAAAGAAGAGGCGCGCAAACTGTCTTGCACGCCCCTCCCACCACTCCCGGCGGAGTGAAAATTCAGCCCTTGATTTGAACAGGCAGCTGCTCGAAACCCTTCACAAAGTTCGAAAGAACCCGCACCGGCTCCCCCACAACTTCAATGCGGTCAAAACGCTTCATGATCTCTTCCCAGAGAACACGCAGCTGCATTTCCGCCAGGCGGTTACCAACACAGCGGTGAATGCCGAAACCGAAGGAAAGATGTTGGCGCGGCCGCTCGCGATCGATGATGAACTGGTCGGGATTTTCAATCACGTCCCCATCCCGGTTTCCCGAGACGTACCACATCACAACCTTGTCGCCCTTCTTGATCTGCTTACCACCAAGCTCTGTGTCTTCAAGGGCGGTGCGACGCATATGGGCCAAAGGTGTCTGCCAGCGAATAATCTCCGGCACCATCGTCTCAATCAGACTGTGATCCGCACGCAGCTTGTCATATTGCTCAGGGTGTTCATTCAGCGCCAACAAGCCACCGGTGATGGAGTTACGCGTCGTGTCATTCCCGCCAACAATCAGAAGAATGACATTGCCGAGATATTCCATCGGCTCCATGTTTCTCGTGGCTTCCCCATGGGCAAGCATCGAAATGAGATCCCCATTGGGTTCTGGCGAATTGACACGCTCATTCCAAAGCCGCGTGAAGTATTCCGCGCATTCCATAAGAATTTCGCGGCGCTCATCCATTGACGAGATAAGTGGGCCGTTAATGTCCGCTGTCGCCACATCAGACCAATAGGTTAGCTTGCGCCGGTCTTCCCACGGAAAATCAAAGAGGGTTGCCAGCATCTGGGTTGTGAGTTCAATCGACACACGATCAACCCAGTTGAATGTTTCGTTCCTCGGCAAACCATCAAGGATTTTGCCTGCCCGTTCCCGGATGACACCCTCAAGGATCGCGAGGTTCCCTGGCGCAACAATCGGGCTCACGGTCTTGCGCTGCTCATCATGTTTGGGCTGATCCATCGCGATAAACATGGGGAGCTGAAAATCAGCCATGGGATCGCGAATTGTAATCCCGCCAAGTCCCGACTCAGATGAGTAGATGCCATGATTGGTATCCACCTTCATGATGTCATTGTATTTCGTGACCGACCAATAGGGTCCGTAGTCACTCTCAGCGCAGTAATGAACCGGGTCTTCATTCCGCAGTCGTTCGAAATAGGGCCAGATCGCATTCTCTTTAAAGAGATGTGGCTGACCGACATTGATTTTATCAAGTGGCAGTGAATAAGCGTCCTCGGACGCGGCATCAGGCATAATGGCAGCTTCGCTCATCGTTTGGTTCCTCCATTCAGCGGTGCGCCGTGCGCAACACGCTGGCCCCAATAAACTCGCTAAAGTCAAATTGCGAATTACACATCCTAACCACGTAAAACGCTTTGTGCAGCGATCAAATTTCACCACTGCCTGAACGAATTCGCACGCCGATGAATTGGCAGCACTGGACTAATGACATTAAGAGTGCCAATAATTACGCCGCTTGCAGGGAGACGCTCAATGTTGGAACCGACAAAAAAAGACAATCCAAACCCTTCTGTGACGGTGGATCCGCCGCGACCTATTCGCATCCTGATGTCTTTTATGCTGAACCGGATGATGGATCCCGTCCGTCTGCAGAAGAAGCGGGACGCAGCGGAAGCTGAGCGCCAAAAAATAGGTGCACCCCACCGAGTGGAATATTTCCACCAGCTTGATGATCCCTACAGCCATTTGAGTGCTCAGAAGCTGGCAGACCTTGCAGCAGCCTATGACATTGAAATCGTGCCCCACCTCATCAACGCAACCGGTGGGAAAAACCAACCCTACCCAGAAGATCTAGCTGCCTACGCACGACGCGATGCAGCAGCTGTTGCGCCCCACTACAAAGTCAAATTCCCCGGCAATGCCGGCACGCTGCCAAGCGAGGAGAACAGGCTGCTGGCAGCGCGGATACTGACCGCAGCAAGCCCAACCGACTTTGCCGAC
>Ga0316205_10004065_pt1 | contig 13177 bp, 24 predicted proteins | sample 3monthpyrite_MG_FD_204941 | JGI IMG/M metagenome (GOLD analysis project Ga0316205, IMG submission 204941) | Microbial mat bacterial communities from mineral coupon in-situ incubated in ocean water Damariscotta River, Maine, United States -... | ecosystem: Environmental > Aquatic > Marine >... | reverse complement strand
CGAGACGATGATTTTCTAATTCTATTTTGGCCTTGAGCTTCTGTAATGCTATGCGCTCAATTTCACAAATTAATTGATTAGTGCATTCGCATACTTCAGCAATGTCAGCTCCGGTCAACCATTCATCGCCGCGCTTCACCGTACACAAAACAGATAAACCTAAATCAATTGCAAGTGTTTTATGTGCAGGTGCGGCCATACTTATAAACAGCCTGTGGGTTTAGGTAAGCCAGCGAATTTTGCGGCTTGATTAATGCCCTTTGGGAAAAGTTCGTGAATATAATCACTATTAACTTTTTTATTTAACTTAACGGTAAGCTTTCTACTGAATGCGCTTATTGGTGGTACAACACCAAAGTCATTATAATATTCACGCATAGAATAAACGGCATTAATCATGTCATCCGTTAACTCAACATCGTTACTGGTTGCGGCGGTTGATAAAAAACGCAATGACCAATCATTGTGATCATGAAGATAACCTTCGTTATCAACTTTAATTTCTGTTGCAGTATTCATGTATCAATTCCCCTTATGGTGGTGTTTAATTATTAGGCTGTTATTTTTAAACTTATTTTTATGAAGCTTCCTAAGTCCCATGATTTGAATGAAATCCGTATTTAGCTTCAGCTTCTTTTCTTGCTATCACGGCTTTATTAATATCAATAAAACATCCAAGAAAAATCTGCTTCCTGTTGACGTTAATCCGAGCAATCCATTTTCCGTAAACTTTATGCCAACAAACACCAACTGTTCCTGATGTATTATCTGAAGGCTTTGACATATTTTGTTGATTCTGCATATGAGTTGCTTCTCGGAGATTGAGCCACTTATTATTTGTTCCATCATGATCTTCATGGTCGATTTCATCTGTAGGCCACTTACCAGTCATATACAGCCATGCCAATCGGTGAGCTTTATAAAGTTTCCGGTCTATGCGAATAAAAATATGACGATAGCCGTTAGGGTTTTTATGTACACAACCAGCAATTTTATTTTTCCGTATACCTTTACCTAACGATACCCACATAAAAACCCCAGTTAACGGATCGTAATTAAGCACATCATGTAAGCGTGATTGAGTGATAGCGTTGCTCATGATGCTTTTTTTAATTCCTGTAAATCGATGTTTTGCAGCCAGCCGATAACCATTTCAGCGTTTGTATCGTAATGGTTCGCTAAGACGGCAATCATTTGATTGCCGGTCGGAATAGGCTTTCTAAATGTTCGTGCTGATTTTTTCGGCTCATTTCCTGTATCGGTCGGCTTCTCACTGACAGCGGTAACACTTTCAACAGGTTCTTCCGCTTTGGTGGTGGGGGACTGTATTTTTTCAGCGTCAATTTTGGCTTGTGCTTCACGAGTTTCTGCAATTTTTATATTTTCTTGCTCAATGCGTAAACGTTCCTGTTCAGCCTCAGCCTTTTCTTTTGCCTTGCGTTCTTCTTCAAGTCGCATTTGCTCACGTTCTTTTTCAATACGTTCGGCTTCATCAACTTTGTGTTTATTAATTCGACTCTCAACAACAAGCTTAAAATCATCGTTAGCTTTTTGAATAAGGTTCGGTATGTCGCTGAACAAAAATTTATATTCTGATGCAAGTTCATCGTAGGTGGTTAGATTGACACGAATAACGCCGGCAATATTGTTTGCTGTAATCTTACAGTTCGCTAGCTCTGTATTAACCGCATTTCGTAAAGATGCCAACGTTCGTTTGTTTTTTGCCGCTTCAACAAAATCACCGTTCACAATAAAGGTATGGCCCTGAAGCTCTGAAAATAAAGCGTCAAGATGTTGCTTGAAATTATCTTTCGCTTCATTAATGATTTTGTTTTTAATAGCGACCTTCTGGATTTTGACGGTCTTCTCAGCGGCTAAGCGATTGTCTCTGGCTAACTTATGGTAATCAGCAACGATTCGGCGCATGTCACTAATGCTTGCCGTTTGTGCAAGCGCATTATTTTCGGCTGCAGTTAATGCTTCCTCTGCTTTTTTAAGCACTTTTACCGCATCATCTAAATTAGCGAAGTCTTGATCGGTTTCTGGCTCATGGTTAATCTGTTCTACATATTTTGTTAACGAAACTCCGAACTCTTCTAAGTTGTCGTTAATGGCAATTTCACCTTTAACTTGAACAAAGACAGTAGGTAAACTTTCTTGCTTTTGTGCAACCGCTTGAATTTCTTCTTCCGGTAATTCAAATGCTTCAACATCTTTTTTAAATTGATGCCAACCTGAAATAATTCTTTCTCTCAATTCGGGGTTTGATTCATACCAAATATGAACCATTGTTTCCTTGTTGCCGTCCTTGGAGGCCATAAACAAACATTTTTCAGCACCAGATATTAATAATTGTTGCTCCATTTGGATTTGATACTGAAGCGCAATATTTCCGTTGGGAATATCAACAGCTAGTTTTTTGTTTAATGTTTTATGTTCAGAGATTATTTTTTCACTCATGGTTTCACCATCAAGGGAACACGATAATTTCAAACCGTCCACCTCATCTGAAACTGTTGGTGTAAATAATTCTTCACCGATAATCTCTTCAGCGAGCGGCCTAGCTAACGCTTCGTTTCTATGGCCATCGTCAAAGCGTTGCTGTAATGCCGGTGAAATTTCTTCTTCAACGCCTAACGCAACCTGTTTAACTAACGCATCACGGCTTTTGTAGTCGCTTTCGCCTAACATAGCCGGTGCATCAGATGCATTGAAATAATCGGCTCTGTGTTCGATCCATTCGGGAGAGCCCTGCACTAAATTATGATACTGTTTCATTTTTCACCTCGTAATTCTTTTAATTGAGAATCCGTTAACAAATACTTAGAGTTAATTTTCGATATCACTCGTTCGGGAGTTGATTTGTTTTCTTTGAATAAAGCAAACCATGCACTTTTATTAGCCTGAAAGTCTGCATCAGGGTAATAAGGTAATGCTTCAGTTTTTGGTTCGGTATCTTTGTTGCTGAAACTATTGCCATCATCATCAAGATTGCCTTCAACCGAAGCCATACCAGTAACAGCTTCAAATGTTTCAAGCTTTAAATATGTACGCGTTGATTTACGCCCTTGAAGTGGGTTCTTGCTCCCTGAATTATCGATGGGCGAGTTTAAGGTCACAGATTCTTGGTGGCCTAATGCATGAGACATAATGCAAGTACACACAATTTTCGCGTCTTCAGTTTCGCCAAACGTCCATGATGTACTTAATTCATGTTTTCCAAGTTCAATCGATACAGTGTTGACCATGTTTCCAATAGACACATAACCAGAGCCACCGTACTGACTGTTTTCTTTGTCTTTATAAACTTGCGGAGGGTTTTCTTTAAATTTAGCTAAAGCAACGTAATAAGCTTTACGTGCATTTGCCGCTTCAACTTTTTCATTCAAAGCCCAAAGCCGCTCCATTTGCTCAACCGGTGCATTTTGAGATTGTGCCATTTGCAGCATGTGCATTGGCGTTACAGCTTGCGCCGATATTGCTTTGTTTTGGAGTTGAGATATTTCTTTGTTATCTTCTTCAAGCGATAACTCATGCTCAATTACTTCTGGTTGTGTATTTGCATTCACGCCGCACCATCCTGTTTTTTATCGTCTTTAGTTGCACCGCATTTACACTTAAACATTGATGCTGGTGCTGAAATAAATCCAATGCCAGGACAAATATGAGTCCACACCTCTGGTTGCTTTTTCTTTTTCGGAAACTTAATTAAATTATTCACTTGTTTATCTCCTTCTGTTTTTGTAGAAATATTTCTTCTCGGTCAATCGTGACACCTCTAGGCGCATCAATTTGAATAGAGGCTTGATCATGATTTGGGTTAATCCCTTCCAGCGTCACAATAATATTTTTATTAATAATAATTTTCTGGCCGATATTTCTATTCAGTCTTAAACCCATGGTTCACCCGTTGTTTGAAATAGCGGTTGCCATTTCTTTGATTTGATTTTTAATAAGATACTTTACAATGAGCCCAAGCTCTGCTGAGTCACCATCAACATAAGCTTTGTAAATTTGATCTTCTTGCTCATACGATAATTTTGCTGCTGAACATTGACTGAAGGCTTCAAGCACATCGATCGGGCTTTCTTCAATATCTGCAATGTTTTGCTGAATTAGTGCTGTGTGATTTTCTTGTGCGTGCACATCAGTATCACGAATAGGGCAGGCTGAAACATTCATGATGGCTTTCTCACTGGAAATTCCGCTCGAGCCTTTTTGTTGCGTTTTGGCTTATCATCATCTAACTTCGCTAAAAGTTCAGATTTGTAGATGTAACCTAAAAGGAAGTTATCAGTGGGTATTGGCTGGTTATGTGTCGTATTCATGGGTTAGCTCCGTCTGTTTGTGCAAATACATAATGTATATTAAATATAATACGATATGTATTTATTGTCAACAAGAAAAATACAAATTGTAGTATTAATTTGCAATAAAAAGCCCAGCGCAATGACTGGGCTTAATTAAAGAACGCTTTTAATTACTTGTGATATATCTTGGTTTTTTGTGTAATTAGTGGGGCGCTAGTTGCTGCCTCAGCTAATATCTTAGAAGTTGTGAGCCCTGCCAAAAATCCCAACATAAGCACTGTCACAAGCGCTGTAGTGAGCTTTAAAGTGAATTCCTTATTACGTATCTCCTGCAATGTTCCATTTCGCAAAAGGGTTTTTACTCGATCAGACATGAGTACTGCCTCCCAATTGGTTGTTTTTGTTTTATGAGAGAATAGTTAACCACATAAAAAAGGCGTTAATATGTGAATATTACATATAAAAAATGAGGAAAAATGGCAAATTAAGGCAGGGGCTTTATGTTAAAAGGCTGATGGATATACTGCCTCAAAAAAAACAACCTTAAGATCAAATCCATCCCGATTCGAAAGTGTTTTTTTCTCTAATTTACCAAGGTATTGGAACCGGGCGAAAAGCTTTTCGTTTTTCTTTAGTGTTATGTGCTCTAGGTTCTTTATAGTTGATCGTTTAATAGCTATTAAAAAATTAGACCCACCAGGCAGATCGAGCAGAACTTCATTTGTGTAAAAAATCCATTTATTAGTAATTTGATTCAGCTCCCAAAAAACTAAATAGGGTAAACCTGTTTTTATGCCAATCTCTTTTAATTCGGTATTATTTAGAACGGAGCCTCTTATTGAATACAAGCCTTTATCATATTTATTTTTGAGGCTATTTAAATCAGCCTTGTAATGAGCAAGCATATCAACACATGTTTGATAAGTATTTTCATCTGCATCAGCGCTTCGTGCATTCTCTTCTGGTGAAAGGGATAAATCACACTTACCAGGATAAGCATTAACAAAGCTGGAAAAGGTGATGATTGATATGGCAAGCATATATTTGATCATAATTTATCTCTCTTGTAAGGAAAAACTAAATAAATCACTTATATTTGAGTTAGTTAGATAGCAAAAAAAAGGTATTAAACAATGTGGTAGTGGGGTAGCGGCTTCGTGTAGAGCGTATTGCCGAGTAGTCATACCCATTAAACCAGCGAAAATCTCTATGTCGTTGTAACCTGATTTAAGCCTTAACTCTTCAGTTCGTTTGCAGAAAGCTTGGTTATATTGCTCTAAAGACACTTTTTCTGGCGTGAATTCCAATTCTTGGTTATTAAGTGTAAATAAGTGTTTCATTTTTTGTTTTTAAACCCCAGCATTTTAATAAACCTTTTAATTTTATTTGGTTTTTTAAGATCGCCTGGATCTTCATATAACTCAACAATATACTCACTAAGGGTATTAACCGAAAGTTTTTCATCTCCATCTAAAATATGATCAAAAACAGCAGAGATACATTCTCTCAGTAATTTATCATCGATAACTGGTTGTTGGTTTTGAGGTTCTACGCCATATATTAAAAATTCCGGCGTTACATGAAGTTCATAAGCCATTTTCTCAATATTCAGCAAGCCCGGATCGTTGCGTCCTGTGAACCAGTGTCCAAGCGCGCTAAGTGAAACACCAATCCGACTCGCAAACTCTTCACGGTTGATCTTTCGATCTTTCATTAACGCCCGTGTTCTTTCTTTCCAGTCCATAAAGCAGAATTTTATAACTGTTAGCGACAAAATAACGCTCCTTTTTGTATTTTTAACTTGATTTAATAAAATACGTATCGTATTATTTGATACATTATGTATATAACTAAATATCGAGAAGAAAATGAGCTAACAAGGAAAGACCTAGCAAAATTGCTAGGTTGTTCTCCTTCGTTAATCCAGCACATCGAAAGCGGCATCCGTTCTGTTACCCCTATAAATGCAAAAAAATGGGAAAAGATAACAGATGGAGGGTTACCAAAAGAATTAACCTGTCCAGAAATATTTGGCGATGCCGCAGCATGATTTCCAACTCCTACCACTCCAAAGTGGTTTATAGCAGGGCAATGAATTTCGCCCTGCATTTTTTTGCTTGTTGCAGTGATTATATTTTTTTCTTTAAAAATCACACTCCTACAAGCTCCTACAAAAAAGGATCTGGTAGGACATGAGCAATCAAGCCCGTTTATTTTATGAAGATTCAAAAGATGCACTGAGCTGTGCATTAGCTGAAAGTCGTAGGGCCCCCAAAGCGGTTGCTCTTGAAATGCGGCCTGAATTAAAAGCAGATAGCGCCAAAGCTTGGCTACATAACTGTCTTGATTTAGATAAAAATGAAAAATTTAGTATTGATCAACTCATTCAATTTATAAATTTAACTAAGCGATCAGATGGTTCCAATGCATTGCTCGAGTTTTTTTGTGATGAATCTGGTCATGAGCGCCCAAAGATAAAAAACCCTGAAGATGAAATTGCTCAGCTTCAAAGAGCCTTCATTCAATCGGTTGAAGATCAGAAAAAACTAGTAGAGCGCATTCAAAACACAAAACTATAAATTCCACTGAATTATAAAAAATACAGGGGCAGGAAAATGGCTACAAACGAAAAAGATATGCTGCATGAACTTCATATTGATGAAGTAGAACAAAAAATGAATCTGGCTTTTAACGCTGGCAATTTAGACTTGGCGCATGAATATTGTAATGAGTTTGGTCAACTAATTCAGAACCGATCAAAAGAAATGGTTGATTCAATGGAAAGGGTTAGACAAGCAGCAATTCTAAGGCATGTTCCTTATGGTCAAAATAGACGTGTAGGAATTCGATGAACGAAGATATCCGAATTTCTGTTGCTTTCACTGATCACCCAAAAACTGTAAAGCTGCAGCGTAGATTAGGTGCTGAGGCTGTCATTTGTCTTATCCGTCTTTATGGTTGGGTTGCATTAAATAAACCTTTAGGAATGCTTGAGTATGCTAGTAGCATAGACTTAGCAATGCTAAAAAAATCAGCTTCAGAAGATATTGAAATTGCAGCTAAATGGCAAGGTGAAGATGGAATTTTTTATGAAACGCTTGTTGAGCTAAATTTATTGGATGAAAAGAAAAAAAGTGTATCAATACATGATTGGGCAACACATAACCCTTATGCTTTTCACGCTAACGATAGGAAAAATAAGGCAAAAAAGGCAGCGGAGGCAAGATGGAACAAGCAATGCTCGGACGATGCTACGAGCATGCTACGAGCATCCCCAAGCAATGCCCCTTCTCCTGATCCTGATCCTGATCCTGATCCTGATCCTGATCCTGATCCAGTTCTTAGTCCGGGAAAATCTCCCGGACACGCACAAACTAAATTCTCAAAAGATGATGTGATCCTCAGTAAATTCATATTTAAAAAAATACAAGAATTAAACCCAAAACATAAAGAACCTAATTTTGATAAGTGGTCGGATGTTATTCGACTGATGCGTGAGCGTGATAAGCGAACACATAAAGAAATTCAAGATTTGTTCATTTGGGCTAATGGAGATGAATTTTGGTCTAACAATATTTTATCACCATCAAAACTTCGTGAAAAATGGGATCCATTAATCATCAAGAAAAATAAAAAAACCAGACCAGGTAATGACAATGCACCAAGTGCCGGGAGTCAGTTGTATTGAACGCTCAACTAAACGATGAAGTATTCACACAAAAAATGTTTTCACTGAGTGCTGAGCAAAGTGTGATCGGATCACTGCTTAAAAACAATGAAGCATATTGGGATATTCAAGGCGTTGTCAGCGTGAATGATTTTTTCCGTAGAGAGCACCGGAAAATATTTTCAACAATTGTTGAATTAATTGAAAACGATCAACCAGCTGATGTTATTACTGTTACTGATCGCAATAAAGAAATTCAATTATCATATGTTGGCCAACTGGCAAAAGACACGCCCACCTATAAAAACGCAAAAGCATATGCCAAGATTGTTCATGAGAGGGCGCAAAAAAGAGAAGCCTATACAATTTTCAATGATGGCCTTGGTGCTATTTTCAGTGAAGATAATATTCACTCAATTTTATCTGATACGCAAAGCCGGTTGGAAGGCATTTCATCATATGAAACTGGAAAAGATAAAACATTTATTGAAGTGATTCGTTCAACACTAAGTCAAATCGAACAAGCAAAAAATCGAACATCAGAATTTATTGGAGCACCAACAGGACTTGCCGCTATCGATGGGCGCACGGGTGGTATTTATGGCGCTAAACTTTGGTGTGTTGCCGCACGTCCGGGAGTTGGTAAAACAGCTATGACTTTGCAGTGGGTTTTGCATAGCGCACAAACACATAGAGTCGGCATTCTCAGTTTAGAAATGAGTGATGAAGAACTTGGCATGCGAGCTTTAGCTAATAAGCTGGGTGTCAATATGACCGCTTTATCCTTTGGTGAAAAAAGTACCGTTAAGATTGCAGAGCATAAATTACCAACTTCGAATTTAAAGCAACTCAATATCTGGGTTGATACAAACACCTTCACATTATCCGGCATTGTTTCAAAAATCACTGAGTGGAAACGTAACCACCAACTAGATTACGTGGTTGTTGATCATGTTGGTTTGATTGAGTCTGATGAATTTTCAACGAGAAACGATCAGCTTGGAAAAATAACACGCACACTAAAAAAATTATGTAAGCGGTTACAAATGCCAATTGTGATTGCTTGTCAGTTAGGCCGTGGCAATGAACGTGATAATCGAAAGCCAAAGCTTTCAGATTTACGTGATTCAGGAAACATTGAACAAGATATTGATGTTGGTGTTTTTATTCATGCAAGTGAAACCGAAGGCAGCCCGATACCGGTTGAAATTGGTTTGCTAAAAAACCGCCAAGGCCGGAAAGGTTGGATCCCGAATAAATTTCACTTCAATGGTGCCACTCAAACATTTTCAGAGGGTGATGATGTCACTCCTTGATGCACTTGAATTTGAACCTGTTGTTCAATCTGAATTTGAAAAAAACTTAGTGTTGGCCGATGTGAAGCAGTACTTGCCTGAATTCCATGATTTTATTATTCAAGCTAAGCAAGAATTTAAAACGATCGGTGATATTGAAATTGATATTATTCAAAAGGTTAAGAAAATGAAGAGAACATATTATATTAATAACGAAGAAGAAAAACAGCAGCTTTTTAATCGGATGATGAAAGCAGAAGTAAAAAAGCCGTGGGTGATCAAGGTTGCCTTCATTGAGTCGGTTCGTAGTGCGAAGCAGAATCAACTGTATCATATGTGGGTTAGAGAAATTATTAATCATCTTACCGCCTCAACAGGGGAAACAAGATCGGTTCCGGAAATTAAAGCATGGCTAACAAGTTTATTTGCACCAATCGAACATAGTGAATTTAACGGCAAACAATTCAATATCGTTACTACCAGTTCAGATATGTCCATGAAACAAATGAGTCATTACTTAAAAGATATTGATATGTATTGCTCTACAGAATTAGAGCTTAATTTAACCCATCCTGAAGATTTACGTGAGGCGATAAATAATGAATGAATTATGGGCTGATGTTATTGGATATGAAAAATACTATCAAGTGTCGAATTTAGGACAAATAAAAAGCAAAGATCGGCGCGTTAACAGCTCTTTTGGTAAAACAAGAGTGATTAAAGGACGTTTATTAAAAACTCCTACTGATAAAGCTGGCTATCCACGAATTGATTTGTGCGGGGGTACGAAAAAAAGAAACAATCAATATGTACATCGGCTAGTAGCTGAACACTTTATTGAAAACAGTAATCAATATCCAGAGGTTAATCATATCGATGGAGTTAAATCAAATAATGACTTTATAAATCTTGAGTGGTGTACGCACCATCAGAATATGTCTCATGCATTTAAAAATGGATTGGTTAAAAATGCAGGAAAACAAAGAGGTCAGAAGTGTAGCGCGAGCAAATTAACAAACAACCAGGTAATTGAGATAAAAAACAGATTAAAAAACAAAGAAACGCATGCATCAATAGCAAATGATTTTCCAGTTGGAAAATCTGCTATTTCAGAAATAAATGCTGGCCGTTCTTGGGGCCATATTCATGCTGCTTAAACATAAACCAATACGCTCAAAAAAAATCACGCAAAGCGCGAGAGGCGAAGCTTGCACAATGTTCAGTCCTGTTTGTACTGGCGGTAGTGACGATGCAACCGTGTTTTGTCACTCAAATGATTCAGTAGCCGGTAAAGGCGGAAGCCAGAAAGCAGATGATATTTTTGGTTTTTTTGGTTGTAGCGCATGCCACTCATGGTTTGATGGCAAGCAAGCAGCATCATGGATTTTAAACGAATACGAGAAAAAAGCCGTTTACCGAACCCAGCGGCGATTGATTGACATGGGTTTGATTGTCGTTAAATGAGGAAAATATTATGCAATTATTACTAGAGCAATTAGAAGGCAATGTAACAAATATAAATTTACGCCGTGAAAAACATGGTGATGATCGTGTTGTTGCAGTTGATATCAGCTTTGCATTAGAAGCATCACCTGAAATCATTGATCAATTGCTGCCAAACGGAAATGAAACATTTGAAAAAATGCTTTACACCGATGATGGTATTTTAAAGCAATCAAATTTAGAAGAAATGAAGATCAGTGCTGAGTTTGATAAACACGTTGTTGTTTTAAATAACACTGCACTTGATGATGAACAGGCTAAAGAATTCGACGATGCTAAAATTTGTAAATTCAAAGTTTCTCCACGTAATGGCCACGTTATTGATTTGAATCTTCAAATTCAACTACACCCATCAGAAGAACAAATTCACTGGTTAACCGATGGCTATGTTCGTGAGTTATGGACCATTGAAGTGAAAGGTTCAAAGCAAATGGATCTGAATCTGGTTGAAAACGAAGAACCAGAGGCCGCTTAAATGAAATCGTTCCCGTTCCCAGATGAGAAGTTCAAAATTTTGTATATCGATCCTCCGTGGAGTTACAAGGATTCTGCTAACGCTGGCGAACGTGGAGCCGTTCATAAGTACGATGTAATGGATTTACAAGATATCTGTGATTTACCCGTTGCAAGCATTGCCGATGATGATTGCGTTTTATTTATGTGGGTAACACCACCATTTTTACAGGATTGTTTCAAAGTCGCAGAGGCTTGGAATTTTACCTACAAAACGAAAGCATTCAATTGGGTGAAGTATACCGAAAATTCAAAACTACATTTCGGGATGGGTAGCTGGACACGCGCTAACAGTGAAGATTGTTTATTGTTCACAAAAGGTAAACCAAAACGTGCTGATGCCTCTGTTCCACAAATTATACGAAGTCGCGTTTTAAATCATTCCGTTAAACCTCCTGAAACACGAGATCGCATTGTAAAACTTATGGGTGATGTTTCGCGTATTGAGTTGTTTGCCAGACAAAAGGTTGAAAATTGGGATTCGTGGGGGTTAGGTGTTGATTGAATTACTAAACATCGACTGCATGGAGTACATGGCTACGGTACCAGATAAAGAATTTGATTTGGCTATGTTTTCTAGCCAATGAATAAAGATGCCTTCATTAACATATTAAACGTGATGAAAAACATTAATAAACCAACGACCGCCGATGAAATCTTTAATAGAGGAACAATGCTTCGTTATACGGTACATCAAATTGAAGGCCATCTTGATCGTATGCGAATTTCTGGCCTTGTTGAATTAAAAGAACGTGAATATGTGGTAAAGGGGAAATCATGATTGAATCATTTTTAGAAAAATTAACCGATAAGTTGCCAGTACGCCGCATTGATGGCTTTAAAGATGAACCGTATTTAGAGCGCGCATTTTTATTTAGCGTATTTGGCCTTACTGCTTACATTCATCGATTTGTTGCAAGCGATCCCGATAGGGGGATGCACGATCACCCATTCTTGTTTTCACTATCTTTCGTGTTATCAGGCTACTACATTGAAAAATATATATGTAAATACAAAATAGCCGATAGAAAAATAAAATGGTTTAACTGGATACCAACACACCGATTTCATCGTATTATTAAGCCAGAAGAATACAAAAAACCAATTTGGACTTTATTTATCCACGGCCCAAGAATTAAAAGCTGGGGCTTTGCCGGAATGCAATCAACGAAGCAAGGCACAACAATAAAAAATTATTCTTATGCAGTAGAGAGCACTCAAAACCCAAATGTTGATTGGCATAAAACAGCTCAGAAAGGTCTTCACGTGAAACGTTATAGAAAAAACATTAATGGCTAAGTGGCAGGCGGCAAGGACAGATAATAATCAGACTATGTTAGTTGAGTACATTCGTGGCCATGGTGCGACTTTTCAACATACTCATACTGTTCCGGGGGCACTCGACGGCATCATTGGTTTTCACGGCATTGATCAACGTATAGAAATTAAAAATCCTGAGCAGTCACCGAGCATGCAGAAATTAACTAAAGCAGAAATTGAAACCTTTGATACGTGGAAAGGTAGAAAACCGGTTGTAATATTCACGCGTGGAGATTGTAGAAAAGTATTGAAGAGATTAATGAATGAAGCTGTAGCTATAAATAAACTTGAGTTATGATCGAAAACAAACAATTATTGTAAAAGTAAATGAATTTATTAATTCTTAGTCAAACCTAACGAGGTTCCACATGAAAGTCATACTAAAACCCGGTGATGTCTTAACTGTTATAGGTGCTTCAGCAGAAACAGATCAACCCAATACAGTCGATACGAGCTCTGAAACACATACCTCAATTCCAGACGAGGCAGAACATAGAGTTGATCCCGCCATTGTTGAGCATGCTCCAGTCGACCAAGCGCACGATGAACCTGCTCCAATCAAACCGGTA
>Ga0316205_10004064_pt1 | contig 13179 bp, 10 predicted proteins | sample 3monthpyrite_MG_FD_204941 | JGI IMG/M metagenome (GOLD analysis project Ga0316205, IMG submission 204941) | Microbial mat bacterial communities from mineral coupon in-situ incubated in ocean water Damariscotta River, Maine, United States -... | ecosystem: Environmental > Aquatic > Marine >... | reverse complement strand
TATTATGAAAAGTCACGTTTTCCAGCTTGGCCGCCATATCGGCCAACGGCACCCGAAGGTCATTCTCCCAAAAGAACTTCGCGTCAGACAGCCTTGCAAACAGCACCTTCTGGTTGCCCGCCAAAATTGTCGCGCCGCCATCAGCGGTTTCCCGATTGGCCACGGTCACAAACTTCTCGATCCGGCCCGACTTCGGGTTGCGCACACTAAAAAACTTCTGGTGCTCGCGCATCGAGGTCTGCAACACCTCCGGCGGCAGTTCAAAAAAATCCCCGGCAATATCACCCATCAGCACCACCGGCCATTCAACCAGCCCCGCTACCTCCGCCAAAAGCGCCCGATCTTCCACCACCTCGAGCCCCTGCGCAAAAGCGGCATTCTGCGCGTTATGCCAAATCAAATCCGCCCGCTCGGCCGGGTCCAGCATCACAAAGCCCGCCTTCAGCTTGGCCTCATAATCCTCAAACCCCGAAACCGAAAACCGCCCCGCGCCCATAAACCGGTGCCCCTCTGTGCTGTCGCCCACCGGCACATCCACAGCAAGTGGCACCACCTCCATGCCTTCACTCTTTTCTAAAATACTCAAAACCGAATGGATAGGCCGCACCCAACGCATAGGCCCTATTCCCCAACGCATAGACTTTGGCCACGGGAAATGATGAATAACATCCGATACCACCTCGGCCACCACCTCGGCGGCCGCCCGCCCCGGCTTCACCAGTTCGGCCACATAAATGTCGCCCTTTTTATCAGCCCTCACCACCAGTTCATCGCGCGAAACCCCGGCACCGCGCAAAAATCCGTCCAGCGCTTTTTCAGGTGCGCCCACCCGCGGCCCCTTGCGTTCTTCCCGCACGATGGGCGACTCCGCCAGCATCCCGCAAATATTCAGGCACAACCGCCGCGGTGTGGTAAAGGCCGCCGCGCTTTCATAGGTAATACCCGCCGCCACCAGCCCATCTGTCACCAGCTTTTTGAGGTCGTCGCCCGCGCGTTTCTGCATCCGCGCCGGGATCTCTTCCGAGAAGATTTCCAGCAAGTAATCCATCTTTTAATCCTGATACTTTTCATTGAGCTGCCGCCACAAAAAGGCGCGCCCGTCGGGGTAAACCGCGACTATACGATCCAGCCCTTCCATCTCTTCCTTGGCCGCCATATAAGAGGTCGCCACACCGCTTTCGACATCATGCGTAAGCTCGACGACGTCAAAACAGTCAAACCAGTCGGGGGGGGTAATGGGCACGGGCGCCTCGGCCAGCGGCAGCCCTTCAAAATCTGCGGGGTCAACCGTGAAGCAGCCGCGCAGTTTCAGCCCCGAGCTCTCGCCATCGAGGCCCCGATAATCACTCACCGCGATCGTGCGGCCATCAACTTCCACCGAAGTGAGCCCGTCAACCTCGTTATAAAAGGCATAAAACTGCGCATACCAAAGGGCCGCGCCAAAAATCAGTGTAAAACCTAAAAGCCCAATTACAAATATTTTTCCGGTCATGCGCGCATTCCTGTTGCCAAAGCCATGTTTTGAAACGGTAAAAGTTGCCGCGAAAAACACGGAAAACTTTCAATCCTCGTCATTCCAGTCATCGTCATGCCCCGCCGGCCTCCGTTAAAACAAATGCATCAGCACAGGCCTTGGTCAGAGCCCGCACCCGGCCAATATAGGCCTGGCGTTCGGTTACCGATATCACGCCGCGGGCATCCAGCAGGTTAAACACATGGCTGGCCTTGATCGCCTGATCATAGGCCGGATGCGCCATGATAATTTTGCGCCCGGTTTTCGGGTCATCGGCTGGCTGCTCCAAAATCCGCGCACATTCCGCCTCGGCCTCCTCGAAATGTTTGAGCAGCACCCCGGTATCGGCCACGTCAAAATTCCAGCGTGAATACTCCTGCTCGGTCTGCCGGAAAACATCGCCATAGCTAAGCGGAATGGGCGCGTCGGGGTTGTTAAACGGCATGTCCATTACATGGTCAACGCCAAGCACATACATCGCCAGCCGCTCCAACCCATAGGTCAGCTCACCCGAAACCGGTTTGCAATCCATGCCCGCAACCTGCTGAAAATAGGTGAATTGCGACACTTCCATACCGTCACACCACACTTCCCAGCCAAGGCCCCATGCCCCAAGGGTTGGCGATTCCCAGTCATCCTCCACAAAACGAATGTCATGCAGGGCCATATCAATGCCGATCGCCTCGAGCGAGCCAAGGTAAAGCGCCTGCAAATCGGGCGGGCTTGGCTTGATGATCACCTGATACTGGTAGTAATGCTGTAACCGGTTCGGGTTATCGCCGTAGCGGCCATCGGTTGGCCGACGCGAGGGCTGCACATAGGCCGCCGCCCATGGCTTGCCGCCAAGGCTGCGCAGCGTGGTGGCAGGGTGAAACGTGCCCGCTCCCACTTCCATATCATATGGCTGCAACATCGCGCAGCCCTTCGCGGCCCAATAGGCCTGCAACCGCAAAATGATCTCCTGAAAGGAATGTGGTTTTTCCATCGGCTCCGCCCCGTGCAATTTGTTGCCCCTCAATAGGGGGTTGGCGCGGGGGGGTCAATCGGGCAAGGCGTTCCTTTTAAAAAAGCATCGCGGGGTTTTGGCGATCAGATTTCCGCCAGCCGCGCGCCTGCGGCCTTAAGCACCGCCGGTTCAAACGCGTTTGCGTGCTGTAACGTGGCGGAATCCGCGCTCATCACTCAAAACAAACTCCAGCGTGATGATGCGCTTCCGGAAATCCGGAACCATAAGCTGTCCATCCGGTTGCGGCGCTTTTTTTGGGGTCTACGCAGTCGGCTATCAGCGGGAATAGCACATCTCTTTTTGCCCTCATCTCACTTCTTTCCTGCCCATATGCTGCGCAAGGCTGGCAAATTATCTCTCACCGCGCCGTGGTGAAATTAGGCTTTCGTTAACCATTTCCAATTACCACAAAAATGATTGAAACCGCCAGCTTTGAAAGAGCAGAACCACCGGATATTTAAAAATCGACACAAATTATCCCAATCCCCCGAACGGGGCCGATATGAAAGTGTGCTCACTGCCAAATTTTCGTGAATGGTAATTTAGTTGGTTGAACCGGTTCTCCTTCTTTGGCCGGAAAACGTGATTAGGACGGTAATTTGGCAGTCGAATCCCTCTCTTGGTCCGAATTAAACATTGGTAGTGACCAGCAACTCGCCGATTTCACCGGCATTGCCTGGATATCGGACGATGGCGGCGGTGTCGGCTCGGGGTCGGTAATTGTTACCGCGACCCTGCTTCCCGGCTCCGATGTCAGCAGCAACACCGACATAAACTCCAATAGCCAGGTGATTGGCGGCTATACCTATACCGATGCCCAGGTGCCAAATACCGGCGAGATTTTCGCCTATGGCAACTATGCGGGCGGCATCCAAAACAGTGCCCTTGTGCTGAGAAACATAGAGGGTGACAGTGTTTCCGGCCCGGGTGACACCGAAACCGTTTCACTTCAGCTTGATTTCACCACAAATGACAGCGACACTTTCAGTGACGGCGTTGATAGCCTGAGTTTCTGGGTCAATAATATCGATACCGGTGCCGGCGAAGATCAGGTCGAAATCTTTGTTTATGATATCAACGGCAACCTGCTGCCAGCCACAACGGTCTCCTTTTCGAATGTCGGGTCCAATGTGGCCGCCAGTAATGCGGGGGTGCCCGCCCTGCTCAATTCCAACGGTGCCGATATCGGCATTACCGATGCCTCCGGCGCGGTTCAGGTCACCATCGATGACCCTGCGGTGGCTGTGGGGCGGGTAGTGCTGGTATACAGCAACCTTGGCACCGGCGGCCAGCTCATTGGCATTTCGGACCTCAGCTTTGAAACCCTTCCCGCCGCGCCGGTTTGCTTTACCACCGGCACGCTGATCCTGACAGAGCATGGCGAGGTTCCGGTGGAGGATTTGGCGGCAGGTGATCTGGTTGTAACCTCGGGGGGCGGCCTTGCGCCGATCCGCTGGGTCGGCAAGCGAACCATGAATGCCACTGGCCCTTTTGCGCCGGTTTGCATCGCCAAAGGCGCGCTTGGCAATGCGCGCGATCTGCTGGTTTCACCCGAGCACCGGATGGTGATTACCGACACGCGCGCCACACTGTTATTCGCAGAAGATGAAGTGCTGGTGCCGGCCAAAGGGCTTATTGACAGTGACAGGATATACCGCAGCCCGGGTGGTGAAATTACCTATTTCCACATTCTGCTGGATGCCCACGAGATTATTTTTGCTGAAGGCGCGCCAACCGAAAGCCTGTTCCTTGGTGGCGGGCTTGCCTCGCTTTCGGGCATGACCAAAGCGGGAATAGCCGAAGTGCTGGCGCTTTTTCCGGAGCTGGAAGGCGGGTTGTCTGAAAGTGGCAAAGTCGCCCGCCCGGTGTTGAATATGGCCGAAGCAAAATTGCTGGCAAGCTGGTAGGTCGTATTCTCTTTTTTGCCCCGGGCGCGGCATCGCAATGTGCACAAACACATCAATCGCCCAGGCATCCGCCTGGCAAAACCGGTTTACCAAGTTGGTTTTTGGAAATTGACAGATTTTCGCCATTATTGTATGATTTAGTCACAAAGACGACAGAACGAAGATCTGACGCTGATAAAAGTGGGTCAGGTGTTTATTCAGATTGATGTTTATTCAGATTGTGGATAAAAAAATGGATATCTTGGTTTCCGGATTTATATTGGGTAATCTTTAGTTTTTTGAGTTTTAACGATTAGCAAGCAGGAGTATTGGCATGGCCACCGAAACATTGGTATGGAAAGACCTCTCAACAGGCAGTGACGAACAGTTAGCCGATTTTGACGGCATTTCCTGGACAGCGGATAGTGGCGGTGGCGTCGGCACCGGCTCGGTTGTGGTCAATGCCACGCTTTTACCCGGCACCGACGTTGGCAGCAACGCTGATGTGAACCCCGGCAACGATGCCAGTGTAACCAACACAGGCGAGCTTGTTCAGGCCGGTAACTATGCTGGCGGTATTACCGACAGTGCGCTGATTTTGCGCAACCTTGAAGGTGATGGTGTTTCGGGCGCGGGTGATACCGAAACCGTATCATTGCGGCTGGATTTCACTACCAATGATACCAGCACCTATAGCGATGGCGTTGATAGCCTGAGCTTCTGGCTCAATGATATTGATACCGCCTCCTGGGATGACCAGATCGAGATTTACGCCTATGATATAAATGGCAATCTGCTGCCGGCATCCACGATTTCCTTTTCAAATGTCGGGAGCAACGTCGTCACCGATAATTCCGGCGTGCCCGCTGTCATCAGTTCGGCGGGTGCGAGTATCTCGCCGAGAGACGCGGAAGGCGCGGTTCAGGTCACGGTTGATGACCCGACAGTGGCCGTTGGCCGAATCGAGATTGTGTATAGCAACCTTAGCACCGGCGGCCAGTTGGTTGAACTATCGGACCTTACCTTTGACACCATGCCGGCCGATCCGCCTTGCTTCGCCGCTGGCACCATGATCCTGACAGAAAACGGCGAAGTGGCGGTTGAGGATCTGGCCGAAGGTGATCTTGTGGTTACGGCCGGAAATGGCCTCGCCCCGATCCGCTGGATTGGCAAGCGCACCGTAAGTGCCGCCGGAAGTTATGCCCCGATCTGCATCGCCAAAGGTGCCCTCGGCAACACCCGTGATCTGTTGGTATCGCCCGCGCACCGCATGATGGTCGCCGATGCCCGCGCTTCGGTGCTGTTTTCCGAAGAAGAAGTTCTGGTGCCCGCCAAAGCCTTGGTCGACGGAGACCGGATTTACCGGAAAACCGGTGGCGACGTTACTTATTTTCACATTCTGTTCGATGCCCATGAGGTGATTTTCGCGGAAGGGGCCCCGTCAGAAAGCCTGTATTTGGGTGACGGCATTGCCTCGCTATCCAGCTTTTCGGAAGCAGCGAAAGCCGAAGTGCTGGCGCTGTTCCCCGAATTGAACGGCAAATTGCCCGAAAGCGGCGGTGTGGCGCGCCCCGTGCTCAACATGGCAGAAGCGCAATTGCTTGCCATGTAACACCTCAGCATCTTTTTAAAGGGCCGCCGCCGGTATAGCACCAGCGGCGGCCTTTTTTGTTGCGGTCAGCAAAGCCGGTTTATCGCGGTGCCGGTGCCGTTTCCGCCAACACTTCCTCGAGAAATTCCCTGTTCGATTGGTTGTCGGCCAGCAATGCACGCGCCGCTTTCAGGCTTGGCTGTTGGCTGGCAAGCAATGGCGCCAGCAACGCGCTTTCTGTTGCCGCTGCACCGCTATTACGCCCTTGCTCCATATAGGCAGCCAGAGTGCCAAGGGCGCCCGCGTCTTTTATTTTTGCCCAGTCACCCGCGCGCAATGCGATATCATTGACCGAAATTTCACTTGCCTGATCCTGCGCCAGCAATCGGGCAACGGCGGCATAGTCTTCGCGCTGTAAATTTGCCTGCAGACGCATTTTAAACGCCTCGAGGCTGGTATCACCGGCAAGCTGGGCCAGCGCCTGATCTGGTTGAAACAGCTGCAAATATGCGGCTGCCACTACTTGGCTGGCCTCGCTATTCGCGCGGGTCAAATTGGGGGTCAGCACATCCAGCGCCAATTCCGGCAGCCCTATTTTTGCCATTTCCTTGGCAATTTGCAGCCGCGCCGCATCTCCGCTATTATCTTGCCTTAGCATCTGTGCATATTGCAGCACAATTTGGGCATAGGTGTAGTCACCCAATGCCGCTGCCTCGGTAAGCGCAAGTATTTCAGCGGTTATAGATTGCAATTCTGCCGCCAGTTCCGGCCGCTCTTTCAGGGTTTCGGCAATCTGCGCCAGCGCTTTGTCGGCCCCTTCAACCTTGGCCCGCACCCTAATTTCCCACAGCCGCAATGTGTCGGCCATATCGGTGTTGCGCTGCATGAATGACGCCGATTCAAGATCAAGCAAAAGCGATGCCGGCACCGGTCTATCCTGTTCGAGCAAGCTGCGGGCATAGGCGATCATGGCATCGGGGGCTAGGCTATCATTTGATGCCGCCAGTTCCTTATAAATATTTGCCGCGCCTTCATTGTCGGCCTTTACCTCCAATAACCGGGCTTCCGCCATACGCTGGGCGCTGGTGATCGCGCCTTCGGCGCGCCGCACAATTTCCAGCACGATGTGCCCGGCATCAACCTGCCCACGATCAATAAAGGCCTGCGCCAATGGCGGGCCGATAATGCTGCGCACTTCGATGGGATAGTTGGCAAAGGCTTCGGTAATGGACAGCGGATCCAAAACCTCGGTGGTGCCGTTGCCGGTAGCCAGATACCACATTTCATGGTCTCCGCCGCAGTCTTTCCCGTTGAGGACCGGTCCGCTCACCGCTTCCGGTTCGGCTTCGAGCAGGTAGGCCATATCCCGGTAGAGCTCGGCGTTTTCTATCGCTTCCGATGATTCTGCGAGAAAAAGTTTCGCTTCCAACCCGAGGCCATAGCGCAGATAGAGCCGGATAATCGCCCCTGTCACTTGCGGGTCCATCACGTCGAATTCCTTGATCTGGCGCGAGCGCAATTTGGCCAGCTGCCCGGAAAACGCCTCTGCGCCACCCCAGCCTTCCATCACGAAAACCGCATCGTCGAGACATTGCGGCATGGCAAACTGGTTGACAATCTCGGTCAGGGCATCCTCTGTGCCCTGCGCATAGGCGGTGCGCGCGCTCAATTGCTGCGTCAGCGCCGGGTCTGGCGCCGGTTCCGCCGCTACATCCTCAACCGCTGGCGGCGCCTCCGGCGCTACCGGTTCTGGCGCCGGCGGCGGCACAAAATTGACCAGCCCCTGATCGGCGGCGCGGGTAAGCTGGGCTAAAAGCAGGGTTTGAGCCTCCTCTATCCTTGCCCGCAACGCGGGGTTTTCTGCCGCAGCATTGGTTTCATCACTGCCGTTGCGGGCGGTTTCGGCAATGCTTTCCACCTCCTGCATTATGCGGGCGGCGTTATTTGCGGCGTTTTTTGCCGTGTCTTCCTCTGCGCCCGCGCCGACCACAGCCATAGCATCCGGCAAGGCTGGTGCGGCAAGGGTGGCCGAACCCGGGGGCGGCACGGGCTGCGGATCGGGCAGCAACACCGGCTGCGCAGGTGGTTGCACCATAACATTGGCGGTAAAGCGCGCGGGCGCATTGCTTTGCTGGTTAAAAGGAAGCGGGTCTGGCTGCCAGGCTTGGGTGGTTTGGGCGGTTGCAGCGGTATCTTCCGGGGGCAGCGCCGGCCCGTCAAAAACATCCAGCACGATATAGCCATCATTGTAAGCAAATGATTTAACAGCACAACCGCAATTCAGCGCCAAGACAAGCGCCGACCCCGCATCGGAAACCTCTGCGGTGACAGATGCAATTCTGTCTCTTGTGATCCGGTCAAAAATCCGGCTGGTTGCAAAGCGCAGCGCCTGACCGGGAAAGCGCAGCGCCGCCTGCCCGCGTGACGTGTCCATTTCCCACGCTACCGTCGGGTCTATTTGCAAGACCAGCCGCGAATACCCCTCATGCGCGCCCGATTGAACAGGAACAACCTGCTGCGCCGCCAAAGATTGCGCCGCCATGATAAAACAAAAAGTCAGGGTTTTTTTCATGCTGCCGCTTTTGCCTCCTTCAGCGCCGCCTCCAGATCATTGAACGATGGCCGCTTGGAGCCGGGTGTGTTTTGTCGGCCGACCTCTACACATATATTTGGCGCATGATTATGGAGGTTTGCGACCAATACTTCACGTATCAGGTTATAAAAATGGTTGTCTTCCTCGACAACCGCTTCCACCTTTCCCGAAAACGGGCCCACCAGCCCATAGGCCAGAAACACACCCAAAAATGTGCCCACCAGCGCGCCGCCAATCATGGCGCCAAGCACCGCGGGGGGCTTGTCTATCGACCCCATGGTCTTGATAACCCCGAGCACCGCGGCCACAATCCCCAGCGCGGGCAGGCCATCTGCCATGACCTGAAGCGCATGCGCCGAGCCCTTGGCATGGTGTAAATGCTCCTCCATCCGTTTTTCCAGCACTTCTTCCACCTGATGCGGGTCGTCATAATTCATCGAAGCCGAGCGCAGCGTGTCCGCGATCAGCCCGACGGCGGTTTTATCGCTCTGGATTCTTGGATATTTGGCAAAAACCGAACTGTTTTCCGGCTCCTCGATATGGGATTCAAGGTCGACAGGGCTATCGCGGCTGATCCGGATCAGGGTGAAAAGCAGGCAAAGCAGGTCCTGATAGTCCTGCTGTTTCCATTTGGCCCCCTTAAAAACCTTGCCCATATCCTTCAACGTCTGGGTCACCGTCGAAAAATTGTTGGCGATCAAAAACGCCCCGATTGCGGCACCCAAAATCGCCATCAGCTCATAGGGTGCGGCATACATGATGATACCCATTTTGCCGCCACCCAACAGGTAGCTGCCAAAAACCATGGCAAAAATGATAACAATTCCGATGATACCAAACATAGTGAGCCCCTTTACCCAAACTGCGAATCTTTGCGGGTTTCCAACGGCAAATTTAGGACAGCGGGAGTTAATTTTGTCTCAAGTCCGCGCATTATTCGCGCGGGGCATTGGCATTGCGCCCGGCCATTACCACCGAAACCGAATAGGCAAGCTCGGCTGGCAGTTGCGCCATGATCGCGGCCGAGGCTTCGGGGCGCATCCTGGAGAAAAAACCGGCGGCAAACTGGATATCCATGGTTTCAAAAATACTGGCCGCTTCTGCCGGCTTCATGCGCTGGTAAACCTCGGTAAGGCGCGCCACATCGGCCTCGGTTGCATTATCGGCCAGCGCCAGTGTTGCGGCCAGACGGGTCTCGGCTTCGGTCAGTGCGGTTATTTGCTCGCGCACCCTTTGTTCGGCCACCGCAAGGGTTTGCATCCGCCTGTCGATATAGGCTTCCCGCTCCGCCAGTTGTGATTCGCGGGTCTGGATGGCCGATAGCAAAGCAGGCATGTCGGGTGGCGGGGCGGCATTGGCCATTTGCGGATGTGCCTGCGGATCAGACATATCACCCACGCCAATTTCCTCCGCGATTGCAGGGGCGATTTCGGCAAGGCGCAAAAGGCCGGACGCCAAAAACAAAACGACGATTACCGAAATCGTGCCGGTTTTCCGGCGCTGCGGGGGCATGAGCGGCTTCACCTTTTCACCGCCGCCATTACCTGCTGGAGTGTGCTCAGCAATTCGGCACGCGCCCCTGAATCCGGCTCCTCCTCGATCGCGTCGAGCAGCGGGTCTTCCACATCTTTCAACGCGGTTTTGGGCTCTTCGCTGCGATCAAGCTTGACCGGTTTTGGCGATTTTCCCCGCTCGTGGACAGTGGAAAGAAGCAGTTCCAGCCGGCCCGCCGCTATTTCGGCACGGCCGGTTACATCCATCAGATCTTTCATGCTGGCACCCGAGCTTTGCGTTGCCGCCTTGACCGAAAGCCGCATTTCCTCCACCTGTGTCGACAAGGCGGAAATGGCACCGCCAAGCCCCTTGTCAAGCCGCGACAGCGATTTTATCCGCCGCGCCAGAATCATGCAATAAAACGCCGCGCCAAGCGCGCCGGCAATCAGTAACACATCAGCTATCAGGCCCATTCTGGTCCCTCCTTATCCTAGCACAAATTCTGTTATCAGCAGGTCATTTACCTGCCCTTGTTCGGTGACCACCTGAATACGCCGCAGCATTTGGGCGCGCAGCCGCTCCAGCGAGGCGGGCTTGCCGAGCTCGTCTTCTGATACGGCCCGCAAATAGGTGTTCAAAACATCAACAATGCGCGGTAAAACCAGCCGCACGGCTTCGGCGCTTGCCGGGTCCACATCAAGCTGGGCCGAAAAGCGCAAAAACTTTGAGTTGGCGGCCTCGCCCAGCGACACGACCATCGGGTCCAGCGCGATAAAGGCCACTTCGGGCAGTGGTGGCAATTTCGCACTGTCATTGGTTTCAGCCGCCGTATCGGTGCCGAGAATCAACCCGCCATAGCTGGCATAGAACCCGCCACCGCCCGCCAAAATCGCCCCTAACAGCCCGATTATTAAGCCTTTTTTACCACCTGACTTGTTTTTGTCGGTCGCGTCAGGCTCGGCCTTTTCCACCATTTTTACGTTCCTGTGTCATTTCGAACTTTTCTTTTAATAAACCGCCGGTAGCTAACCAATTGTTAAATCTGTTGCCGCAAGTTGCATAAAATTACGTCGTGGTGGCCTGAATGGCCGCTGGCGAATACCGAAACAGAATGTGATGGGAATGACGTTTATGTGGGCTTCAATCGATCCTCGGAAAAGAATTGTATTTGGGCTGGCTGCCGTGGCGGCGCTGGTGGCCGTGCTCGGGCTGGTGCGTGTGGCCACCACGCCTAACCTGTCTTTGCTTTATGCGGGGCTTGACCCTTCGGTGGCGGGAGATGTGATCACCTCGCTTGACCAACGCAACATTCCCTATGAGGTGCGCGGCAGCGCCATTTATGTTGATGCCGGCGCCCGGGATCAGGCACGGCTTTCGCTGGCTTCGGAAGGGTTGCCGGGCTCTGGCATGGCGGGCTATGAACTGCTCGACAATCTTTCCGGTTTTGGCACCACCAGCCAAATGTTTGACGCCGCCTATTGGCGCGCCAAAGAGGGCGAGCTGGCCCGCACGCTGGTTGCCTCGCCGAATGTGCGCTCGGCAAGGGTTCATATCGCTTCGGGCACCAATCGCCCTTTTGAGCGCAACAACACCCCCACCGCTTCGGTGACCATAACCGCCAATAATGCCGCGCTGCCCCCGGCCTTTGCCGAATCGGCCCGCTTTATGGTGGCTTCGGCCGTAAACGGGCTTTCGCCCGAAAATGTCACCGTGATCGATGGTGATTCCGGTGCCCTGCTTAGCAACAACGAGGCCGGTGGCGGCTTCACCGGTGTCGACGGGCTGGATGCCCGGGCCGCCGCCATGCGCGCCAATATCGAGCGGCTGCTGGCAGCGCGGGTCGGCCCCGGCAACGCGGTGGTGGAAGTGATGGTTGACGCCGAAACCCAAAGCCAAACCGTAACCGAGCGGATTGTAAACCCCGAATCAAGGGTGGCAATTTCGTCTGAAACCGTAAACGAAACCGATAGCTCGACCGGTAGCGGCGCGCAGGGGGTAACCGTGGCCAGCAACCTGCCCGATGGCGATGCCAGCGCCACCAGCGAAGAATCGCGCAATCAGGCCAGCAATCGAGAACTGATAAATTACGATGTATCCGAAACCATGCGCGAAACCGTGAGCGCCCCCGGGGCGATCAGAAAAATTTCGGTGGCGGTATTGGTGAATGATATTGTCACCATGGAAAATGACGTGGAAACCTTCACGCCGCGCCCCGAAGCGGAGCTGGCGGCGCTGGCCCAGCTGGTAAAATCCGCCATCGGCTATGACGAGGCTCGCGGTGATGTTGTCACAATCGAGGCCATGCAGATGCCCACGCCGCCTGTAGCGGGCACATTTGTTGACACATCGCCGGGGTTTCTCAGCAATAATGCGATGTCACTGGTGCAGCTCGGGGTGCTTAGCGCCGTGGTGCTGGCGCTCGGGCTTTTTGTGATCAAACCACTGCTCACCGCCCCGCCATCTTCCGGGTTTGATCTCGCGCCCAACGCGCCGGAAAGCGCCGGAAATGAGCTCGCCCGTCTATCTCCGCCCGCTAGCGGCAACCAAACCGGCAATGACCAGCTGGCCCTGACCCAAAACAGCCCGAGCGCCGCCGATTTGCTGCGCGCCGCCATTTCGGAGCGTTCAACCGAAACCAACCGCTTGTTGCAAAACTGGATAGACACTGCATCTGAATCCGAGGAGGCCCCCGCCTGATGGCCGCACTAAAACTTGAATCCTTCTCCCATGATGTGGAGATCCGCAAAGGCATTTCGCAATTCGAGAGCTTTGATGCACTTAGGCAAAATGCTTATAGCGACGGCGTAAAAAACGGCGCCGAAGCCGCAACCCGCGCCTTTGAGGCCGAAAAACTGCGCACCCTCGGCCCCATTCTCGAAGCCCTGAATGACATGGCGTTTTCCCAGGCCGAGGCGCGCTATGCGTTGCTTACCTCTTTGCAGCCGATGATCGAAAGCCTGGTTTCGGCAGTGCTGCCCCAATGCGCCCGCCAAGGGCTGGCCAGCGAAATCGGGGCCATTGTTGCCGCCGCCTGTGAAAAATCCCCCCAGAGCCAGATCATCATTCAGGTTGCCCCCGATGCGGTTGCCGCAATTT
>Ga0316205_10004062_pt1 | contig 13185 bp, 13 predicted proteins | sample 3monthpyrite_MG_FD_204941 | JGI IMG/M metagenome (GOLD analysis project Ga0316205, IMG submission 204941) | Microbial mat bacterial communities from mineral coupon in-situ incubated in ocean water Damariscotta River, Maine, United States -... | ecosystem: Environmental > Aquatic > Marine >... | reverse complement strand
TGCATAACAATATCGCCTTGTATGACACCGGCCATGTTATATTGAGTGTCATTCCAGCGGATACTTCGTGCCAGATACATGAGTCCTCCGCATTCGGCGTAGGCGGGCATACCTGATTCAATGGCCTTTTTGACAGACTCTCGTAAAGACTGGTTAGCCTCCAGGGCCTGCATTTGCGTCTCCGGAAAGCCCCCTCCAATAAAGAGTGCATCAACATCCGGGAGTACAGGGTCATGCAAACTGTCAACATTCACCAGTTCTGCGCCATACTGCTGCATGCTCTCAAGGTCATCGGGATAATAAAAACCAAATGACTCATCTCTGAATATGCCGATCCTGATATTGTTGGTGATGACTGTTGCGTTTTCCTGTGGTCGAGGACTATCCAACTCCGGCATGGATGCAGTATTCGCAATTGAAATCAGTTGATCAAGATCAACCTGATTTCTAATACTGCCGGCAATATAGTTGATCTTTTCGTCAGCCAGATTTTCTTCGTTGCTGGGTATCAGTCCAAGATGACGCTCATCGATATTAAGCGCACTATCTTTGTGTACTGCACCGAGTACTGCTACATCGGTATAGTGCTCCAGTATGGCTCGCAGCTTGCTTTCGTGCCGGCTACCCCCGACCTGATTTAATATCACACCCTGGATATTGATATTGCTATCGAATTGCTGATACCCCAGTACCAACGGGGCAATGCCGCGTGTCATCCCGCGAGAATCAATCACCAGTATCACAGGCGCATGCAGACATGTTGCCATGGCAGCATTGCTATTACTACCATCCAGATCGAGACCATCATACAGGCCTTTATTACCTTCTATTAAGCCAATATCTGCCTTGTGCATGTGTTGATTAAATTTGTATATAATTTCCGGTTTCTGCATAGTGTAGAAATCCAGATTATAACAGGGGCGATTGGCGGCGCGACCCAGCCACATAGGGTCAATGTAATCAGGGCCTTTTTTAAAAGTCTGTATTTGCTTGCCCATAGATCGAATAGCAGCGGTGAGACCGATCGACACTGTCGTCTTTCCAGATGACTTGTGTGCGGCAGAAATAAAGAGATGCGGCATAAGTGCAAGCTGCAAGAGTTATGCAGCAACTCCATATTTATTCTTGGATCGTGCATCCCACATGGCCTTTGCCTGACTTTCAGCATCGCTCATTGACTCTGCACGCCCCATCAGTTTGAGTGCAATCGCCAGTGTGCCATAGACAGCCGCTTCGCCATATTCATCATTGACACTGCCATTCCATAAGCCTATTAGCCGGTCTATATTCATTTCATCATCGCGCATATGACGTCTGGCGAACATGGCGGGCCATTCCTCGTCACTTAATTCGCCGTTATGTACTGATTGCACCAGGCAGGCCATGTCAGGATTACGCTCTATTTCCCCACCATCGCCCTTAACGACAGCCACATGCTTCATGTCAAGCAACAAGGCAGCTTCCTGATGCATTGGACGATAGCCAGGATGGAATATACCTTCAAAATTGTAATCTGCAGTAAATGGATCCAGCATTCTGGAAACCGTATGCACAGGTGAGCGCAGACCGAGAAAAGGTCGTAGTTCTATGATTTTATGCATGGCAGGGCATAGATGTTCAATATCCATATAGGCAAAGTTATGTTCGTTAATGGATTGCCTGGCTTCGTCCATATTCCTGCAACTGTTGAGTCCAAACTTGCCAATGACATCCTTGGTGTAAACTCTGCCTGCGGTATGCCCGGAAGCACCATGCATGAAAATCTTGATGCCATTTTCGGCCATTAACAAGGCAGTCAGGATAAACCAGGGTAGCTGCCTTTTTTTACCAGCATAAGATGACCAGTCCAGATCAATGTGCGGCATATCGGCGGGAACTTTTAACGATTCTTTTACGGCTTTGACAAAACCAGCGACTTCTTCCGGCGTTTCTTCCTTGACTCTCAATAGCATCAGAAACGCACCTAGTTGTTCAGGAGTGACATTGTCGGCCAGAATCATATTCATTGACTGGTACGCTTCATCCATAGTGAGTGAGCGTGAGCCATTTTTTCCCTTACCCAGGATACGTACAAATTCAGCAAAAGGATGTTCTGTATACATAAAATGCCTCCTGAAAAATAAACCCGGATATACAAGTATATCCGGGTCTCATTATAAACACTGATATCCAGAAGTTTTTACACATTCAGTCAGATATCGTCAAAACTATTGCTCAGATAGAGTGACTCATCCTTTATGATGAGGATTAACGTCTTTATCTGCCAGGCTGTCGGGCATAAACCGAAGCACCTTCGCACCGAGCGTAACAATCAACATAGCAGCGGCAATACCGCTCAGACCCAGTAATGTTTCGGCCAGGCTCGGTGTATAGGTATGGTAACTATTGCCATCAGCGAATGAACTGCTGACGACTTCCATTCCCGGAAAAATTTCCAGAGGGAAGGCTTGACCACCAATAATAATGACATACATCTGGGCAAGGCCGCCAATGATAACCAGTAGCGATGCGATACCGATCCATAGTCGGGATGCGCTCAGTTTAGTGTAGATAATCACCAGCGGGGCAATGCTGCCCAGCAGTATCTGCATTACCCAAAAGATGGTGGTGTGCTCAGAGTCACCCGCCAGAATGAATTTTTCCACCCCATGATGCTCGGTGGCATACAGGTTAGTCAGATGATAGGCGAGTACAAAGTACATGACAGCACCGATAAAAACGCCCAACAGATTTTTCAGTTTACGTATAACATCATCACCCAGTGGGCGTTCTGTCCAACGGTATCCCAGCATCAATACCAGCAGGAATATGGCCAGACCAAAAGAAAATGACATAATGATAAACATCGGAGCCATGATCGCCGCATCATAACCAGGGCGAGCTACCAGGAATCCAAAGATGGAGCCGGTACCGGTGGTCAGTATCAGTCGCCAGAAGAAGGCAAAAAATCCTGCCGCTTTATAGTACTTGTTCATGCTTGCTTGCATCATCATCCAGATATAAACGACAACAACAGCAAAGAAGCCATTGTACAGAATGATATTCCATGCAAAGATCGATTTGAAATTGTAGTAAGTCATGGCGACAACCAGTCTGTCAGGCCTGCCAAGATCCAATACCAGCACCATAAGGCCACCCGCGAGCAGGGCAATTGCCAACAGGGATGACAATCTGCCAAGAGGCTTATACATGGCTTTGCCGAATACGGTACCAATTGAAGCAACATTGAGCGCACCGGAAGCGGCTACTATGAGGAATACGGCAAATACATGCGGCATGCCCCAGACTATCTGGTTATCCATGCCGGTGACATAGTGGCCATGATGTTCCATGTAATACATGCCACCAAGGCCTGCCAGAACAATGGCGCCAAGCACACCAAGTAATACAAAAAACCCGCTACTCTTGCCTTCGATTTCAAGATAATTTACTTTTTTCATCTTTTATAGTTCTCAATGCTTGTTGAAGGACATCCAGTCTTAAATGCCGCGATAGCGAATACCAGGGTTAAGTCCCAGGTCTTCACGAATAGCTTTGCTGGAATGCATTTTCAATGCTTTACTAACATCACTGCCTGCATCTTTGAGGTCACCAAAGATCATTGCCTTATGGCCTTCTGTGTTACAGGCTTCTGCACAGGCTGGATCACGTTTGTTGGCAGTATCTTCATCGATTCGATGGACACATAATGTACAGCTTTCAACAGTACCTTTGCCTCGTGGTGCATTTTCAGATTGTCTGGTCAACTCTTCATGGATAAATGAGCGGGCTTTGTATGGGCAGGCCATCATACAGTAACGACAACCAATACAGATATGCTTGTCTACCAGAACAACGCCATCTTCACGTTTGAATGATGCACCCGTCGGACAGACATCAACACAGGGAGGGTTTTCACAGTGCTGACACATCAGTGGCAGCGACACCTCGTGGCCAGTTAATTTGTCACGAAGATCTACCTTGCGAATCCATTGTGATTTTTGCTCAGGTCTGGAGTGTTGCTCATCACCGGAATTCAGGCCATTTTCAGTATTACAGGCATCAACACAGGCGCTGCAGCCTTTGGCGCATTTATTAGTGTCAATCAGCATACCCCATCGCTTGTCACTGCTAACAGCTTCAGCAACCGGTTTGGCTTGAGCAACACTGATTAAGGATATGCCGGGAGCCAGCGTAACACCTGCAGCTGTTGCGGCTCCAGCACCCAGGAATTGCCGACGGCTTATACCGTTGGAGGCTGCTTCTGGTTTACTCATTATTATTACTCCCTTCGGCAGTCATCTTGATTAGAGACTTGGCGACAGCGTGCGGGTTGCCACCTGATTTTGCAGTAGGTGTTGATGCATGGCACTCAAAGCAGTCAATTTTTACGGCTGCATAAGTATGGCAGCTGTTACAGAAATGACGTTCGTCTTTGATCGTTACCGCTTTACCGGCATCGTCCTTAACCACATGGCAATTGATGCAATTTTTAAAGCTGTGCTGTTTGGTGCGTATACCTTCATGCACAGTCTCATCACGTTGATGAAGAATATACTCCATGTGATTCACACGCATTTCCTGTGTGGGCTCAACGCATTGCTCTGCATTGCCTTTCGGTATATTGGGGCTTGGAACTTCTGCCGTAGCAGTGGTACTGGTTATCAGTACCACTGTCAGCAAAACCAGCATCATACGCAGATACTTCATAATGGTTTCCTGTTTTTTTTTATTCACCCATACCCATGTCGATGTAACCAGTCGGGCAAACATCAGCACAAATATGACAACCAATACAACGATCATAGTCAGTGTATACATAGCGACCGGTTGTTGACTGGTCTTTTGGTGTACGTTTGACAGCATCCTGAGGACAGAAGATAACGCAGTTGTCACATTCGAAACACATACCACAGCTCATGCAACGACCGGCTTCAGCTTGTGCCATCTCTTCGCTAAGTCCTTCCATGCGCTCACGGAAGCTGCCAATGATATTTTCTGGATCTACAGGTATGTCTTTTCGAAGATTGCGAGCTTCGTATTCAAAGTGCCCAAGGAATAACTGGGTAGACTTGATGATTTCATTACCGGAACGGTCTTCGTAGTTATGTACTGCGTAGCTGGCAGCATTAGTACCGCGCTGGTCAGTTTCTTCAGGGTTATAAGGTGTTGGTTCAAGACCCGTATCACGCAATTTTTGCAGCAAGTTATAGTGATGTACATCCACTTTGGGACGCTTGCCCATTTCACCATGGTTGAGATAGGTATTAATACTATCAGCAGCAATAGAAGCCTGGCCAATCGCTGTGGTTAACAGGTGTGGCCGTACAATATCACCGGCAACAAAGTGTCCTGGTTTGCCTGGTACACCGTAGTTTTTATCGGCATCGATAAAGCCATGACCATTATCGACATCCAGTCCATCCAGCTTGCCGCTCTGGCCGATGGCTGATACCAGCAAGTCACAATCGACTTCAAACTCAGTGCCTTCAACTGCAACCGGTCGGTTACCATCCATTTCGCACTTGGCATATTTTACCTTGCATACACGGCCATCAGCATCCTTGATGGCTTCAACAGGCATAACACTACCAAGAATAGTAACACCTTCGTGTTGTGCATCATGAACTTCATGTTCTGCAGCGGTCATGTTTTCAATCGGGAACAGGGAAGTCAGGGTGACATTAGCGCCTTCACGTGCAGCAGTAGAGGCAACATCATGAGCCGTATGACCCAGAACAACATTTTCAGGACGATCTTTTTCATTGATATTGGTAATGGCACCCAGACGTCGGGCAACAGATGCCACGTCGATAGAGGTATCACCACCACCGATAACGACAATATTACCTGTGACTGCTTGCAGGCGACCTTCGTTAAAGGCGGCCAGGAAGTCAATACCACTGATGCTGTTAGGTGCATCACCGCCAGTCACAGGGGCAATCTTGCCTGAATGTGTGCCAAGCGCCCATAGAACAGCATCATATTCTTTTTCCAGATCAGCGACAGACACATCTTCGCCTACCTTGGTGTTAGTTTTGACATCGATGTTACCTAAATCGAGGATACGTTGAATTTCACCATCGAGTACGTCACGTGGAGTACGGTAGCCGGGAATGCCATAACGCATGAAGCCGCCCAGTTCAGCATGATTGTCAAAGATAGTACTGCCATGCCCCATACGGCGAAGTTGATAAGCGCCTGCCAGTCCGGCGGGACCACCACCGATTATGGCGACGCGCTTGCCAGTGAAGGCGGGCACTTCAGCGAATGTAAATTTATTATCCAGCGCAGTGTCACCAATGAACTGTTCTACCGAGTTGATACCGACGAAGTCTTCAACCTGGTTACGGTTACAACCATCCTGGCAAGGAGCAGGACAAACACGACCCATAATAGATGGGAAGGGGTTGGCGTCAGTTGAACGACGGAATGCATATTCCTGCCAGGACATATCGCCCACAGGTTTTTCTATACCACGAACGATATCCAGCCAGCCACGAATATCTTCACCTGAAGGACAACTGCCCTGACAAGGTGGAGTACGATGGACGTAGGTAGGGCACTTATGAGAAGTATCCTCTTTGAAAATCTTGTCGGTCCAGTCATCCCACTGGGTTTCACCTTCTTCATATTTTCTGAAAGTAAGGTTTTTCTTCATATCGTCGCTGGATGTTGCCATCGTTCAGTCTCCTAATCACCAATATGTTGCACAGCCTGAGCTGATTCAAAATAGTTTAAATCTGTAAACAAGTTACATCAACATGACTTGCTTAATGTTTAGTCGGCTACTGCTTCCGCCGCCTCTTCTTCATCTGTTTTCTGACCTGTCAGGATTAGAGCGTCGCCGACAAGTTGGTGGACACTGACAATCATATCCATGGGCATTTTGTAGTAGGGCAGTACCTTGGTAAACTGACTCTTGCAAATGGCACAAATAGCCGCCATGTTAGTCACACCATTATCTACTACGACTTCATTCAATGCTTCCATACGAGGCAGAGCACCTTTGACACGAATTTCCATCAGGTCATCTGTCAGGAGACCGCCGCCACCGCCACAGCAATAGGTTGCTTCTTTGGTAGTGTCCGGGTCCATCTCAACATAATTATTGCAGACCGCCTTGATAACATTTCGCGGAATCTCAAACTGACCGCCAGGTTTATCTCCCATACGTGTAGCACGAGCCACATTACATGAATCATGGAATGTCATCACACGGTGATCATTTTGTGACTTGTCAATTTTGACCTTGTTATTCTGAATAAGATCCCAGGTAAACTCGCAAATATGTTGCGGGATAGGATAATTCTGATCGAGGAAATCCCATGGGCCTATCAGTGTATTCCAGAAACTGTAGGCGATACGCCAGGCGTGTCCGCATTCACCATGAACAATTCGTTTTACACCCAGGTGTTCAGCAGCCTGGCGTACACGCATGGCTACGTCCTGCATGTTTTCATAACTACCGATAAACATACCGAAGTTGCCGGCTTCTGAGGCGTGAGAGCTGAGTGTCCAGCTGACTCCGGCTTCATGGAAAACCTTGGCATAGCCAATCAAACCATCAATATGTGGTTCTGCAAAGAAGTCGGCAGATGGGGTAACCAGCAGAATATCTGCACCTTTTACATCAAGTGGTAGTTTGATAGGAATCCCGGTGTCGTCAAAAATCTCTTCTTCCAGATCCAGCAGCGTGTCACGCAGGGCAGGCTCTGGTAAGCCAAGGTTATTACCTATCTTGTATACCTTACCGATAATCTCATTACAGTATTTCTGTCCAACTCCGACTGAATCAAGAATTTCGCGTGCAGCCATGGAGATTTCAGCAGTATCAATGCCGTAGGGACAAAAGACAGAGCAGCGACGGCACTGTGAGCACTGATGGAAGTAACTGTACCAGTCATCCAGAACTTCTTTATCCAGATCACGGGCGCCCACCAACTTGGGAAAATACTTGCCGGCAAAAGTGAAGTAACGTCGATAGACGCTGCGCAGCAAGTCTTGTCTTCCCACCGGCATGTTTTTAGGGTCGGTGGTGCCAAGGAAGTAATGGCATTTGTCGGTGCATGCGCCGCATTTTACGCAACTATCAAGATAGACTTGCAGGCCGCGATAGCGACCCAGCAAGTCACCCATTTTTTCGATGGCAACATCTTTCCAGTTTTCCACAAGCTCGCCAGGAAACCCTAGTGGCTCCTGATGAACTGGCTTGGCAATAAAGGGTGAACTCTTTGCCATGGCCCCTTCGGTCAGGTCGGGGATGGTTGGATATTCTCTGTATTCCGGAGTTTCAAAGTCAGCCACGGTTTATTCCTTCACTAATTGATCTTTGGTTTTATAGCCGCGAGTTGCATCGAGTTTCGCAGCCCAAGGAACGATATGACGTTTTTCTCGTGCGTTATCCACCTGATTACGCGATGGGCTAAAAAATATGCCAGGCGCATGCAGTAATTTACTGACAGGAAAAATAATCATTAATGCAGCAACCAATGCCAGATGAACTTGCAGCAGCAGGCTTGATGGTAACGGTTGTAAGTCAAAACGAACCAGGCCGAGCACAAACATTTTCAGAGAAACAATGTCGGTGTGGCTGATAAAAGACATAGACATTCCTGTTCCGGCAATAGCCAGGATCAGAATCAGCATCAGGTAGTCAGACGGGTTTGATATGTAGCGAATTCGTTCAACGAAGATTCTGCGTGCGAGCAGACCCAAAAGGCCGATCAGCATCGCATAGCCGGCATATTTACCGAAAGACTGAATAATCTGTAAGTTAATAATCGGCCAGAGAAAATTTTCAGGGCTGATGATATAGCGCAGGTGGCGGAAAAAAGCCAGTAACAGGGAAGCGTGAAACATCCAGCCAAAAATCCAGATCCATTTATTAGATTTGAACAGGCTTTCGAAGAAAATGACTTCTCGTCCCATACGCATTACCACGCCGGCCTGTGTAGTCGGTGCAGGCATGGTAGGAATTTTGAGTGGTGCTGGAGTGCGCCAGTATTTTAACACCCTAAAGAACAGGCCGCCGAAAAATACAGCTGCTGCTACATAGAGTAAAATCGCAAATGCTACCGACATTTTAATGCAACTCCTTAAAATCCATGTTTTCTAAAGTATTACTTAATGGTTTTGTGCTAAGGCATTTACAAACAGGGTTCGGAAAATCCGAACCCTGCTGAGGCAAATGCAACTGACTTAGATGCAGCCAGTAGGCTTTGGCAGACCAGCAACTTTACATGCTTGCTTACCAGGGCCATAAGGGAACAGTTCATACAGGTACTTACTGTTTCCTTTGTCCTTACCTAATTTTTTACCAATGGCCTTGGTCAGAACGCGTACAGCAGGTGCAATCTGATATTCGTCATAGTATTCACGCAGGAAATTTACTACTTCCCAGCGAGCATCGTCCATTTCCAGGTTTTCACTCTTAGCAAGTTCCAACGCAACTTCTGGCGTCCAATCACTCAGTGTTACCAGGTAACCTTCTTCATCAGTCTCAATCGACTTTCCACCAATTTCAATAGCCATTCGGTTAATCTCCTATTTGACTTAAGCTTTTTAAAAAATTTATACCCAGGATTGAACTTTATCGTGCTCAGTTACCAGTTTTACAAAACCGGCATAGTCGACCTGTTCAATCCCATCCATTACTTTGCCTTGCACACCACGGGCGTTGATATCTTCTTGCAAGGCATAAACTTTTCTGTTTTTCATCGCTGCTTTGACAGAATCGCTCATAGCAGTGCCTTCCAATGCGGCATAAACACCATCTTCAATCAATATGATTGAAGAACCATCTGCAGAGAGACGCAAGCAACTAGCCATTGAGTCTTTTTCAAAGGGTGATTTATTTACAGTGTGTAACATAGTCATAATTAAATCTCCCTTAAAAACTCAGAACAACGTCTTGTTGTTCCATTAACTCAGCAAGCTCAGCTGATGAAACAACCTTGATAGAATCTTTTTCTGCATAGTCTTCGTCTTCATCTTCCCAGACAAGGTGCTGGAGGTCATCAAGAGTTAATCCACGTGCTTCAAGTGATTCTTTCTCTACATAGATCTTGTTGATATCGTAATCGCCCAGAGCTGCGTAGGTAGGAGAGAAGTTCTTCATGCCTATGCCTGCAGTGTCTTGCCCCTTGACCAGTTGATATACACCGTCATCAACAAATGCCAGAGCAACATCCTGTTCGAATGCAGCGCCGATTAATACGACTTCAAGAGATTCCCAGGCATAGATAGTGCCATAGGGTGCTCTGCGATTAACGTAGAGGAATTTTTTTGTTTCTGACATAACTAACTCCTCAATCGCCGAATACAACTAAACGGTCGGCCTGAATACCAGCCTCAATTAACTGACCCAGCCCGGAAATACGGAAGCCAGGAGCGATATTGTTACCGTCTTTACCATTACGACTCTGCTCACCTTCATCCACGATGCCGCGGCGTTGAGCCGCAGCAACACAGATGACCAAATCGAGGTCGTGAGCTTCTGCCAGTTCTGACCAGCGATTAACTACATTGCGGTCATCCTGTGGCGGAGTGGTGTAACGCGTACCGTTATTAACACCGTCATGATAGAAGAACACGCGAAATATCTCATGTCCTGCTTCGATAGCTGTTTTAGTAAAATTAAAAGCAGTATCGGAAGCCTGGTGTTGATAAGGACCTTCATTTACTTGAATTGACAACTTCATTTACAACATACCTCTTAATTTAGAAACGGATATGTGTAGAAGCATTCAAGCTGGCACGAGCACCACGCCATGTATCAACATGGAACTTGGTGAAAGGCAACTTGGTCAGCTCGAAGAAACGTGGCCAGCCAATACGGTCAACCCAGTCATTGATGCGTTCCCAGTCCTTGGCGTCTTCTTTATAAACCTTGAGAATACGCTTAACGATGGCAGTGGCTTCAGGCCAGCGTGGAGGATTATTCGGGATACCAGCAGCAACCAGTTTCTGGAAGCTTGGCTTGCTACGTGCATTGGAGTGATTACCACCAATCCAGATAGCCAGCTTGGAATGCTCAGCATCATTGATTTGCATTGGAGGGCAAGGAGGGAAGCACGCACCACAACAGATGCATTTCTTCTCATCAACTTCCAGTGATGGCTTACCATTAACCAGTGCAGGACGAATCGCGGCAACCGGGCAACGAGCAACAACAGAAGGGCGCTCACAAACGTTAGCAACCAGATCATGGTTGATCTTGGGTGGCTTGGTGTGCTGAATATTAATCGCGATATCACCTTGTCCACCACAGTTGATCTGGCAGCAAGAAGTGGTGATATGAACACGGTTAGGCATATTCCATTCCTGGAACTCAGTGATCAGCTCGTCCATCATGGACTTAACAACACCTGATGCGTCAGTTCCCGGGATGTCACAATGTAACCAGCCCTGTGTATGAGAGATCATGGCAACAGAGTTACGTGTGCCACCGACGATAAAACCGGCATCTTTAATAGCTTTGATTAATGGTTGCACCTGTTCTTCTTTTGCAACCATGTATTCTACGTTACTACGGATAGTAAAGTGGATAAAGCCATCTGCGTATTCATCTGCGATGTCGCAAAGTTTACGTAAAGTGAACAGATCAAGAATACGTTGTGTGCCACAACGAACAGTCCAGATTTTGTCACCTGATTTAGCAACGTGAAGCAGTACACCTGGCTCTGGATCTTCATGATAGGCCCAGTTACCATAATTTCTGATCATGGTTGGGTGCATGTACTGGAAGCCATCCGGGCAACCGCTCTCAATAGGCGGGCGCATAGCTGCTTGTTCAGACATAATTACCTCCAAAATTCCTACAACAAAATTCATTTAATGCGGAGTGCGCCAGTTTAAAACGCACCCCGCGGTATCGTTACCTATATAATAAAACTAGCTAGCAGCTTTTTCTGCCTGACGCTCGTTCCATTTTTCGGCTTCCTGATCCCATTCATCCATACGGACGTATGAGCTCTGGCGAGGACTGCTGATCATGTTAGGATCAACATCAATGCCGATACCTTCAAGGAAGTTAACCAGTCCGATACGCTCGATCATTTCACCGGTACGTTCGTGCTCCAGTGCATTTTCTGCAAAGAAGTCGATAGTTTCTTCTGCAATTTCTACCAGACGTTCGTAATCTTCTTCAGTTTCCAGCTTCATGAACGGGAGAATAACTGTTCCCATCATGTCACCGATCTTCAGAGTACGCTTACCACCAATCAGCAGAGTAATGCCATGGTCGGAACCAGGCGATAATGCTTTTGGCATAACGTTCAGGCAGTGCATGCAACGTACGCAGTTACGATTATCTACATCCAGCGTGTCATCATCGTTCAGAGATAGTGCTTGTGATGGGCAGCGGTTTACAACATTATCAATGATGTATTTACGGCCTTTCTTTTCGATGTAGTATTTGATTTGATCCTGGTCAACGACCATATCATCACGCCATGTACCGATAACAGCAAAGTCAGAACGCTCGATAGCATTTTGACAGTCGTTAGGGCAGCCAGATACCTTGAACTTGAATTTGTAAGGCAGGGCAGGACGGTGCATGTCGTCGAGGAAGTTGTTGACCAGCATGCGATGGATCTTGTGCTCATTAGCGCAAGATTGCTCACAACGCGCAGCACCAATGCATGACATGGCTGTACGGACACAAGGTCCTGCACCACCAAGGTCCCACCCGTATTCATTGATTTCATCAAAGAAGTGCTGGGTGTTCTCAGTAGTGGTACCGATGAACATGATGTTTCCGGTCTGACCGTGGAAAGTAACCAGGCCTGAACCGAATTTTTCCCAGCTGTCAGCTAATTGACGTAGCATGCTGGAAGTGTAGTAGTTACCTGCAGGAGGCTGTACACGAAGGGTATGGAACTCTCGAGATGCTGGGAATGCGTCGCCAACTTCTGAGAAACGTGGAATGATGCCGCCACCGTAACCAAATACAGATACAGTACCGCCTTTCCAATATCCCTTACGAGTTTCGTAAGAGTGCTCTAGCTGACCCAGCAGCGAATGAGTCATTTCCTGTATCATTTCTTTAGGATGCTCATTTGCTAAACGACGTATACCAGAAATAAAACTAGGCCATGGGCCTTCTTCCAGCACGTCCAGCATGGGAGTTTCATACTTTTTGACCATTTGTGTATGCTCCTTCAGTTCAAAAATTTAAATCGTATGTGATCACATTAAAATTAA
>Ga0316205_10004060_pt1 | contig 13200 bp, 15 predicted proteins | sample 3monthpyrite_MG_FD_204941 | JGI IMG/M metagenome (GOLD analysis project Ga0316205, IMG submission 204941) | Microbial mat bacterial communities from mineral coupon in-situ incubated in ocean water Damariscotta River, Maine, United States -... | ecosystem: Environmental > Aquatic > Marine >... | reverse complement strand
TATTACTCGGTCCACCACTGCCGCGGGCTTCAAAGTTTAAAGCTAGACGAACATCTTTTGCCCATGGGTGCTGATTTACAAAAAGATCTGCTCCATCCAAGCCTACTTCTTCCCCATCGGTGAATAAAATAATGATGTCATTTTTAGGCTGCTTCCCACTGGCAAAATAAGCTCGAACACTTTCCAAAATAGTAACAACCCCACTTCCGGCATCACTGGCTCCCATGCTAGGGACCAGCGCACTGTCATAATGGGAAAATATCAAAAGGGAATTTCCGGGTTGTGTCCCCTCAATACGGGCTAAAATATTTATGGGCTTTATGAGCCCACCCCAGTCGTTGTAGATAAACCCCTCTTGGGTTTGTGGCTCCAAGCCTAGTTCTTCTAATTGCTCAATAAGATATTCTCGAACTCTAGCGTGCTCATCGTTACCGATAAAATGAGGTGCTTTGGTGATTTCCTTCAGCGGGACAAGTGCTCGTTCTGCGGAAAATTCGGTATCGGAAATGGATGTGGGTTCTGCCTTACGAGGCATGAGACTAAAAAAACTGTAATAAATCAATCCTAATAGCAGGAGGAGGGATAGAAAGGCTTGGCTTCGTTTCATATAATGTTGATTGGTGTTTTAAAAGTACGGATTATTGTTGAAAATATCCCGCGACCCCAGTGTAAAGAGGTTTTTTGGGAAATTACTGCCTAAAAAAGTGATAATTTTTTCCTATATTGAAAGGAACAAAAACCGCGAAAACATGGGAATTAAAAGTTATATAGGTAAACGAGCAAAACCCAAAAAAGGGTCTTCAGAAAATATCAAAGTATCGGATTATATGAGTACCAATCTCATTACTTTTAGTCCAGATCAATCGGTGTTGGAAGTGATGTCTACTTTAATTAAAAAGAAGATTTCTGGTGGGCCAGTGGTTAACGATAAAAATGAACTTATCGGGATTATTTCTGAAGGCGATTGTATGAAGCAAGTAAGTAACAGTCGATATTACAACCAACCCATGGAGGACATTAAGGTGAAGGATCATATGGCCACTGAAGTTGAAACCATTGATGGCGAAATGAACGTCTTTGATGCGGCAGATCTTTTTCTGAATTCACGGAGGCGAAGATTTCCTATTGTGAATGAGGGTAAATTGGTTGGGCAAATAAGTCAGAAAGATATTTTAATCGCAGCCCTGCAACTGAAAGGAAATAGCTGGAAATAACAACACTTCTTGTGGTTTATTCAGCATAAAAACTAGTTGTTTTCTCTAGTCAATTTTTTAATATCGGTAATTAACAATTTCTGCTTTTCACTTCCGGAAAGGGTCAATATTTTAGAGTAGCTATAACCTTCGATGGTTTCATTTAAGGTTTTCCATTGAGCAACTCCCATTACAGCAACTTTTTCATTGAGACCAATAATACCTTCTGAATAACGCAGCGTTTTATTAAACCCTAAAAAATTGGTGCTACTATAACCACGGCTTTCTAAAAATCTTTCAAGTTTGCGATCGGAACCTAGAAAAAATCCTGTGCTGGTACTGTGATCTTTGTCCAAGTATACTTTTCTAAAACTTGAGGGCTGATCCACTTTTACAATGGCCATCTCACCTTTTGTTTCAATAAAAAAATCTTGGGTTTTTGTTTCGTCAATAACGGTATGCCAGCTATTTTTACTACCCTTTTTTTCAACTAGTACTTGATAGAAAATACATTGCCTACCACTAACCGGTGCTATGAGTGGGTCTTTGACATGTTTAGCCTGTCCAATAATTTTTTCATACTCCTTGTCTTGGATTCTAGCTATTGGTTTGGAAGGGGCCTTTTTGAGCGTTCTAATAATTACTTGCTTCGTGCTGAAGTAATACACAAGCAATGCGAACACCATCACAATGGCAATGATCGTCGCTATTAAATATGGTTCCGTATTGGAGCTAGCTAGAAGTCTAAACATCTCGCTTCACCAATAAATAGTAGTCATTTTCGAGGGGCAAATACCCTTGGTCGTAGATATAGAAATACATGCTGCCGGCTTTGGTGGTATAGGTTCCGGTGCAATATTCAAATAAAAACCCGTTTTTTATCAGCGTATTTTTTGTGACTTTGGTTTTAATCTTCGGATTAAGGGATTCGAGGATCCGGTGATTCTTCCGAAGACGATTATTAGTGGTGCGAATTACATTTTTACTGTCCTTATTTAATGCATTGTTATGCGCATTACGGCAGGCGTCACTGCAAAACTTTTTGTCCGCACGACCTATTATTTTATCTCCACATTCGGGACAAGCTTTATTCATAGTTTAAAGATAGCAAACAATTGAAAAGCACAAAATTAATCCTGTGTTTCCGTGAGTGACTAATTCGTTTTCTCTTCAGAATTAATATTGAATCGATAAATAGCTTCAAATTTCAGAAAAAAACCTCCATTAATAGTTGGGTTTAGCTGTGTTCTCTCATCTCCGAAGCTAAAGGCAGAAACGCCTAAATCTATTTTTTCACCTTGAGCATATACTTCGTAATCATTGCTCGAATAGCCAAACTTAGCGCGCAATAACACACTTTTCTCTAAGGCATTAAACTGAAGATAACTAGCAAATTCTAGAGAACTCAAATCGGCATAAACTGAAGCATCGTTTTCGTTAATATTGAAACTGCGTCCAATTCCAATATAGTCCATTCCGTAGGTAAAGGCTCCTGAAGTATAATTGATATCGGCAGCAATAGGTAGGGACATGTCCATTTCAAATTGTTGATTCGGACTTAGATAGTACCAACCAATAATAGGTGTGGTAAAAAATCCAAAGGCTTCCGTAGATCCATATAGTCCGAAGCGATAAATAAGGTTTTCTTTTTTCTGAAGTTTTAATAGTGCAAAGCCGCCCAAATAGAAGTCGTCCCCCGAAATGTCGTGATAATCTGATGCAACTTTAGGCAATAAAACCAAAGTGGTACTCCATTTATCATTGAAGGTGGAGGCCAAACCTAACTTTAAGGTGGTGCTGTATAAACTGGTAAAAAAGTCGTCTTTTCCTTCATGAAATGGTCTAATTCCTCCCAAAGGGAATAGTTCTAATTTGTTGCTGCTAAATACAACGCCCGTAATAAGAGCGTGTTTTTCGTTGAGAACTACGGGAAAAGTAAGGTCTAGTTCGAGTGCGGTGACTTGGGTGCTTTCATTGGTGCCTTCAAAATCGTTGGAGAAGGTTTGTCCATAACCAATTTTAAACAAGTCTACATAATTCTGTGCATTTCCAAAGCAAGGAAGAAACAGAAGAAGAAATAAGAATTTTTGCAAGAGGTTAGTTGTTTGAGCTAAAGATAGAATTTTTCACGTTAAATAAGACCATCTGTAAATTCATTCACCACATTTGGTCATGTGCTATTCATAATAATGCGCAATTATTTGTAGGTCATCCTTTCCAGAGCCTAAGTATAATTTGGCAGCTCCAGCTCCAATAGTACTACCAACGGCCATTTGTCCTGCAAATAGTGCAATATAGGTGCCTGGCCCCAGTTTAACATAATCTGATGCGGTGTTAAGAAAGTTCTGATAGGCGCCATTTCTACTGTTAGCATTGTTATAAAACTGTCCATTAATGGCTAACAAACCACCAGTTTCTAGACAAGAAGTGCCAGCTGCATTTACGTCAATACACCAGGGCCCTCCATTAATTGGGACTCCGTCTAAATCGTTTACTACAGCAGCCCCAGATAAAGGGTCTAAGGGATCCGTTACCAGTCTAAAATATAGGCCCGTCTGTATCACGCGCGCACGTAGATCGTCTAATCTTTTAGTTGGGGAAGCACTGGCATCGTATACAGACCATGAAATAGAATAGTTTACTTCAACGATAGCGTTTTTTGTAAGTGTAAATTGTGCTGCAACTAGGTCAACGGGAACACCGGCCGGATCATATCCGAAGGCATTTCCAGTTTGATTAATTAAACTAGTGGGATTTTCGACATCTTCTAGATAGTTCTCAAAATCAATTAAAATTGCCAACTTTTCACTAGGAGCACCCAAAATTAGATCTCCATTGGCGTCAGCATAAACTCTGGTCGATGAGGTAACTCCCAGATTATCAACGTTATTAGTTGAGGATAACCCTTCTATTCTGATATTCGAGTTAGCGCCTGAAATATGTAATTCTTCTTGTGGATTGATATTATTTATGCCTACTTGACCGTAAAATGTTAGGGAGCCGAATAGCAGAATAATATAAAGAGTTAGCTTTTTCATAATCATTAATTGTAAACTCTAATTTTTAAATAATCTGTAGCCCCACCAAAACCCACACTGGTATAACTTGCTGCATTGTCAGTAACAGCTCCATAAAAGTAGATTTCATGAGTACCGGCGGGTAGTGTTAAGTACCCTTGTCCGTTCATATAGGGATAGCCAATAATGCCTCCACTACTTGTTTCATAACCTTGTGCCTTTTGACCATATCTTTTGGCTAATTCTGCAGCGTTAAGTCCATTACTGTTTATGTCGATAACAAAAAAAGTAGAGCAGACTACAGCCTCTGTAAAAGTGGCATAGAAATAAGGTGGTCCTGCTGAGAGATCGTTTCCTATAACCAACATGGTAACGCCGTATTTTATTTCAACAATGGCATCTTGAGGCACGACCACACTCACAGAGGTAAGTTGTCCTTCGGCGTAAGTAGTTCCAAGATTATCATTATTAATAGCAGTACCCGTTGCAATTCCTAAGCCATATGGGTCGTCTGGAATGAAATTAGGCACGTCTATTAAAAAATTTAAGGGGCTTGTATTGCTTGCCCCTGTTCCATTACCCAATACTAAATCTCCATTGCCATCTACATATACAGGAGCTGGTTTCAGACCATCATTATATGTTGGGTTATTGGTAGCGTCTAGCTTTTCAATTCGAATAGTGGCAGTCGAACCAGCTATATGGAGATCTTTTTCGGGATTGATAGTTCCTATTCCTACTTGCCCAATAGATGTACTAGAAAATAATAGGGTAAAATAAATTAAAATCTTCCTCATATTCACGTCATTTAATAAAGTCGAAGCAATAGAGAATCATTCCCAACTGCAAATTCTACGTATGTACTTTGGGAAGTAGTGCCTGCCCCACTTCCTTTAATATCTGAGGAGACCGCACCCATTAGTTTAAGATCATAAGTGCCAGCAGATGGTAACGAGATGTATGCTGTGCAATTAGTATACATGATTCCGGGAGTACTATTCGTGGAGCCACTAGAATACGTTTTTGTAGCAGGACCATATTCTCTTGTTTGTCCAGTAATAGTAAGATAGGTATATACTCTCCTAGCTAGGTTATCGGAGATGATTGTCTTTATATTGTCCAAGTAGAGATCGAAACTAAGGTTGTATTTAACCTCCAAAACAGAGGCTCGATTTACCGTAATTGGATAGGAGGTAATTTCGGTAATTATAATTCCATCTGCGTCACCAGTTGGTAGTGAAATACTACTGTTTGGAAGCATGGTGTCGTCTAATTCGTCAATTTCTTCACTAATATTGAGTACATCCAGTTTTAGAGTGAGGTCGCCTTTATCGTCAACATATAAGGGAAAAGTATCGTTAGTTAAATCCATGTCTCCGTCTACATCTCCTCCATTGTAACTGTTATTGGTAGCATTCAAACCTTCCACTCGTATAGTCCCGGTAGGACTAAAAATATGCAATGCCTGTTGCGGATTCGGCGTTCCAATCCCAACTCCTTGCTGTGAAAATAAGGGTGCGCAAGCCAACAATATATACAAGTATATTATTTTCATAATTATTAATTATTTGGTTTGATAACGAAACAAATCAGTAGGTTAAGAGGGGAGAGACTACGATCGTTTAAATACTGTTTCGTTTAATTTTTTTGGGGATGGACTACTGAAATGTAATTCAGCGGGTTAAACCTAGTCTAAATTTTTTAAGAAAGATTTCTCCCTTTTACTTGAAATAACTACTTATTAACCATAGTTTTTGTCTTTTACCGATGATATTGGGCTTTTTTATTAAAATTATTTACCTGACAATCAATGTTTTATGAGCATAATATACGAAATTATTGTTCTAAGAGATGTTTTTTTCTGTTTCCCAGATAATTTCCTAAAAGTAAATCTGTTCTTTGATATAACCCGCACCCTTATCGTTGCCCAATACAAGTACGCCATCATCATCCACATTACAGGATGCGAGCTTTTATCATAGAGAATAGCAATCACGATTTGTCAATAATGATCAAAAAAGGTTGGGGAGTATAGCTTGACGATGGAAATTGATGTTCAAGAATTAATTGTTTTGAGACTTCCATTACCAACCGTTAAATCTAGACCTTATTTTCGTCTTGCCATTGCATAATTAACATGAAAGAATTACTTCTTTTCCATAAATCACGACCTATTTTGAGTCGGTAAATACTGTTAGTAACGTGGTTATTAATTTTTTTCATTTTGAAATATTCGGACGAAAAAACCATCTATATTTATGAAAAATTAAAATCATGAAATCAACCAAATACCTACTTATTTTTATTTTAGCACTAACTGTTGTTAGTTGCAACAAAAATGACGACGATGGCGAATCAAATTCCTTCCTCTTAACAGCGGCAAACCTTGCTGGGACTCATGCGCTTACCTTCTTAACTGTTGATATTGAGGAAACCACAGAGATTAATGGAATTCCAGTCACTTCTACAATTACTGCTGTTGGAAGTACTTTCCAAGTGGAAATCGTTTTTCTAGAAAGTGGAACTTACACTATTGATGGCCAATATTTAGTGACAACTACAGTGACCGTGGCTGGTCAATCTGAAACAGATACAGAGATTATCGTTTTGGATGAGGGTGGAACCTATTCAATTGATGCCAACGCACAAACCATTTTTGTAAGTGGTTCGGGCGGTGAATTAGGCTCTGGGACATTTGACATTACCTTGTTTAATGAAACTGATTTTCGATTTACTCAAACCGAAACTATTACAGCAAATGGAATCTCGGGTGATATCGTGAGTGAATATCGATTTGAACGATTGTAAAACCACCACAATACTCATAAAAAAGCTATCCGTTTGGGTAGCTTTTTTAGTTTATAACAATTTTACGTTGCGAACCGCTCTATTGCAGAGACTAAGCTGGTTTTTTCCTTAAAATTCCTTACTTTCGCAACCTTATTTCAACATATTAGCAGATGAGCACAAAATTTAAGGAATACAAGGGGTTAGACCTTCCCAATTTGGCCAATGAGGTACTCGATTTTTGGAAACGTGAAAACATTTTTGAAAAGAGTATTGCCATTCGCGAAGGAGCGGAACCGTTTGTATTTTTTGAAGGGCCTCCATCGGCTAATGGATTGCCAGGAATTCACCACGTAATGGCCCGTGCTATTAAAGATATTTTTTGTCGCTTTAAAACTCAAAAAGGGTTTAAAGTAGACCGAAAAGCTGGTTGGGACACTCATGGGTTGCCTATCGAATTAGGTGTTGAAAAGGAATTAGGAATTACCAAAGAAGACATTGGGAAGAAAATTTCGGTGGAAGATTATAATGCCGCCTGTAGAAAAGCAGTGATGCGCTATACCGATGTCTGGAATGAAATGACCGAACGATCCGGTTATTGGGTGGATATGGAAGATCCTTACATCACCTACAAACCCAAGTATATGGAAACGGTTTGGTGGCTGCTGAAGGAAATCTACAATAAAGATTTACTGTACAAAGGCTACACCATTCAACCTTATTCGCCAAAAGCAGGGACGGGTTTAAGCTCGCATGAGCTCAATCAACCAGGGACCTATCAGGATGTTACCGATACCACGGTAGTAGCTCAGTTTAAGGCTATCGAGAGCACTTTGCCAGATTTTTTAAGTGGCTTCGGAAATGTATATTTCCTAGCTTGGACCACCACGCCTTGGACACTACCAAGTAATACAGCACTTACCGTTGGACCCAAAATAGATTACGTTCTTGTAAAAACCTTTAACCAATATACCTTTGAGCCCATTCATGTAGTGCTAGCCAAAAATTTGGTAGGTAAACAATTTAGTGGAAAGTATGAGCAAGCTGAGGACGCAAGCACTTTAGAAGCGTATCAGCAAACCGATAAGAAAATACCTTTTGTTCTTCTGAATGAATTCAAAGGGGCCGATGTCGTTGGCGTGCGCTATGAACAATTATTGGACTATGCCTTGCCAAACGATAACCCAGAAAATGCTTTTAGAGTAATCTCGGGAGACTTTGTTACCACCGAAGACGGAACAGGAATTGTACACACGGCACCCACTTTTGGAGCCGATGATGCTAAAGTAGCCAAAGAAGCGACACCAGAAGTGCCCCCTTTATTGGTAAAAGACGAAAATGGAAATTTAGTTCCTTTAGTCGATTTGCAAGGTCGTTTTCGTCCTGAAATGGGAGAATTTGGTGGTAAATATGTAAAAAACGAGTATTACGACGACGGCAAAGCACCCGAAAGAAGTGTCGATGTCGAGTTGGCCATTAAGCTGAAAATAGAAAATAAAGCATTTAAGGTTGAAAAGTACGTTCACAGTTATCCAAACTGCTGGCGAACCGATAAGCCCATTTTGTATTACCCCTTAGATTCATGGTTCATTAAAGCGACTTCGTTTAAAGATCGTATGCATGAACTAAATAAAACCATCAACTGGAAGCCTAAATCGACTGGGGAAGGACGTTTTGGAAACTGGTTGGCCAATGCAAACGACTGGAACCTTTCTCGTTCTCGTTATTGGGGGATTCCTCTTCCTTTATGGCGCACCGAGGATGGAAAAGAAGAAATTTGTATCGGTTCGATTGAAGAACTTAAAAGCGAAATGCAGAAAGCCGTCGCAGCTGGAGTGCTAGCGAAAGATATTTTTGATGATTTCGTAGTTGGGGATTTTTCCGAAGAAAACTACGACAAGGTGGACCTGCATAAAAATATTGTAGACGAAATTGTATTGGTTTCAGCTACGGGACAACCTATGAAAAGGGAAGCAGACTTGATCGATGTTTGGTTTGATAGTGGTTCTATGCCCTATGCACAATGGCACTATCCTTTCGAAAACAAAGAGAAAGTAGATACCCAATGGCGTAAGGCCGACTTTATTGCCGAAGGAGTAGATCAAACACGTGGATGGTTCTATACTTTGCACGCTATTGCTACTATGATTTTTGATGATGTAGCCTATAAAAATGTAATGTCCAACGGTTTAGTGCTCGATAAAAACGGACAGAAAATGTCCAAACGATTAGGGAATGCAACCGACCCATTCGAGACTTTGGATACTTATGGTGCTGATGCTACGCGTTGGTATATGATTAGTAATGCCAATCCTTGGGATAACTTAAAATTTGATTTGGAAGGAATTGCTGAGGTCCGCAATAAATTCTTCGGAACACTTTACAATACATATAGCTTCTTCAGTTTATACGCCAATTTGGATAATTTCGATTATGCAGAAGCCGATATTCCCAAAGAAAATAGACCTGAAATTGATCGTTGGATTCTTTCAGAATTAAATACTTTAGTCCAAAGTGTGGATGAGGCGTACAATGATTATGAGCCAACACGGGCTACTCGAATGATCTCCAATTTTGTTCAGGAAAACTTGAGCAACTGGTTTGTTCGCTTAAGTAGAAGGCGTTTCTGGAAGGGGAGTTATGCTGAAGATAAAATATCTGCCTATCAGACTTTATACACTTGTTTGGTGACCGTTGCACAACTGGGGGCGCCAGTGGCTCCGTTCTTTATGGATCGTTTATACAAGGATTTGACAGCGGGAACTGTAAAAGAAAGTAAAGAATCGGTTCATCTTAGTAACTTTCCAAAAGCAGACGCGACATACATTGATACCCAATTGGAGCATAAAATGCAACAGGCACAGACAATAAGCTCATTGGTTTTATCGTTGAGACAACGCGAGAAGATTAAAGTGCGCCAACCCTTGCAGAAGATTATGATTCCGGTGTTGGACGAAGCATCAAGAAAAGAGATTGAAGCGGTTTCCGATTTAATTAAATCGGAAGTGAATGTCAAGGAAATAGAATTGATCGATGAAGGAAGTGGATTGTTGGTGAAGCAAATCAAGCCCGACTTCAAAAAGCTAGGGCCTCGATTTGGAAAAGACATGAAGCAGGTAGCATCTGTAATTCAGCAATTTGGACAGGAAGAGATTTCCAAGCTTGAAAAAGAAGGTGAAATTTCTATTTTGTTTAACGAAAAAAATCTTACATTGAACCTTGACGATGTGGTGATTAGTTCACAGGATATTGAAGGTTGGTTGGTTGCAAATGCAGATGGTGTGACTGTGGCGCTTGATGTTACCATTGATGAAGGACTGAAAAATGAAGGGATTGCAAGAGAGTTAATTAATCGTATTCAGAACCTGAGAAAAGACTCTGGTTTTGAAGTGACAGACCGAGTGGAAATTACCATTCAAAATAATAATAACCTGGAAGCTGCCGTAGCGCAGAACATAGCTTACATTAAACAAGAAACCCTAACCGAAGTATTAGAATTTGAAGCGGAAGTGAAAAATGGAACGGAAATTGCCTTTGACGATATCGCTACAAAATTGAGTATCAAAAAACATTAGAAAACATGGCTCAGGAATTAAAGAACAGATACAGTGACGCGGAGCTCGAAGATTTTAGAGTTCTTATTTTAGAAAAAATTGAAAAAGCGAAAGAGCAACTTCATTTAATTGAAAGTGCCTATAGAAACGATAGCAACAATGGGACAGATGACACCTCACCCACTTTTAAGGCCTTTGATGAGGGCAGTGAAGTGATGAGCAAGGAAACCTCTTCGCAGTTAGCTATTCGTCAAGAGAAGTTTATTCGCGACTTGAAAAATGCGGTCATTCGCATCGAAAATAAGACCTATGGTATTTGCCGTGTAACGGGGAAATTAATTAACCCTGAGCGTCTAAAATTGGTTCCTCATGCGACATTGAGTATTGAGGCCAAGAACATGCAGAAATAATCATCTTTATAATAATATGCACCCCTTTCTTTGGAAGGGGTGTCATTTTGTACACTTTGGCCCTATAGATTTAGGGTTTTTTTATGCTGAAGAATATAGGTTATATCGCACTCTTGTTTTTTGTGTTTTTTCAAGCTCAGGCTCAGAAGATCATGGAAAAATCGTGGGATGCAAGTTCGATGGAGCGCTTAGAGATTATTTCCGACGAAGTGTATCAAATTACAATTGTGACCGCAGCTACAGAACGGATCCATGTCCTAACAAAAGTAGAAGGGGAATATAACGAAAATGTAACCCTGCTCGTTTCCGAAGAAAACAAAACACTATCAATTTCTAACGGCTTCACTCCATTTTTTGCAAAGCACAACGACAAATTAGCGGCCCACAAGGTAATCTCTATTGAAATGGAGATTCGAATTCCGAGCGATATGGCTGTATGGGTAAAAGGAGCGATTGTCTCCGTGGAAACGGAAGGAGCTTTTAGGGAAATACAACTGGACTTAAGAAATGGAAATTGTGTTTTAAATAATTTTAAGGGCAACGCTCAATTAAACTCCAGAAATGGAAATATTACAGTATTTGCCAGGAAAACTGGGGTTCTCGAAGCAAAATCACAGACGGGGTCTGTCAAAAATGAGCTGCCCCGAGAAGGGCGATTTTTTATAAAAGCCGAAAGTGTTAATGGAGACATAACATTATTAAAAAGCCAAAAATAATTCTTTACCTTCGCACACCAATCACAACGCGAAGAAGGGTTTAGGCTCAAACTGAATGTAGAAAAAGTAAAAATACCCATGTCATTAAAAAAAGCGATACTTGTTATTTTCCTGATTTTGCTAGCAGATCAAATCATTAAAATATATATAAAAACCAATTTCATCTATGGAGAGGAATTGGTCATTTTTAATTGGTTTAAGCTTCAATTTATTGAGAACAAGGGAATGGCTTGGGGTGTTCAGATTCCTGGGGAATATGGGAAGCTAATTTTAACCGTTTTTAGACTTTTTGCGATTGCTGGAATTGGATACTGGCTTTGGGATTCGGCAAGGAAACATGCCCCCGGAGTTTTATTATTTTCGATAGCTCTAATTTTTGCAGGTGCTTTTGGGAATATTATTGATTCGGTCTTTTACGGACTTATTTTTGAAGAAAGCGGAAGTCAAGTGGCCCAAATCTTTCCAGAAGAAGGTGGCTATGGCGAACTCTTTCATGGAAAAGTAGTAGACATGTTTAAGTTTTCCTTTTTTAGTCCGATATTTAATTTAGCCGACTTCGCCATAAGTGTTGGAGTGGGTATCATTATCGTCTTTAATAAAAAGGCATTTCCTAAAAAGAAGAAAACCGAAGAAATTCAAGAAACAGAGGTAGTTTCCGAGGTGGAAAACTAAGCGCTGTGTTTTACAAACAAGGCTTCAAATTGATCCAAATTCACTGGCTTTATCAAATAGTCTGTTACCAATGAATACGATTTTGCTTTTGCTACATCGTATGGATTGATGGAGGAACTCACAATATAAAGCGTAGTCTTAATTTTTGAATTCAGCTTTATTTGAGTGAATTCATTGAGGAAATTCCAACCATCCATGACAGGCATATTGAGATCCAGCAGAATAATTTCGGGGAATGCTTCTTCATTTATATTTTCCATGATAGGTCTAAAATGGTCTAAAGCTTCCTGACCATTCTTAAAAACCAGCAGGTTTTCAGATAAGTTTTTGACATCAATGATTTTTTTAATCAAATTGATATACACTTCGTCGTCATCAATGATGCACGATAGTTTAATGTAAGGTTGTGGGGAATTCAATGGCTTGTTGTTTGTTATGTTAAATGAATTAAAATTGAATTTTAAAAGTGGTTCCTTCGTCTACGGTACTTTCAATTTCTATGGAGCCCTGAAGAGTTTCAATTTGATTTTTAGTAATAAATAGACCAATTCCCACTGCTTCTTTTTCTTGATGGAATGTTTGATATAGGTTAAACACTTTGTTTCCATGTTTTTCCAAATCAATTCCCGATCCGTTATCTTTAATGAGCAGACAAGGTCGCCCGCCATCCATATAAGAACAAATATCTATTACAGGATTTCTATCCGAATGTCGATATTTTATCGCATTAGTGATTAAGTTTAAAAGAATACTTTCCAAATAAGATGGGATATAGCTAATTTCTGGAACCTCTGAAAAGTCTGAAAAAATTTCTGCGCTTTGGTTTTCAATCTAATGATAGGCGACCACCG
>Ga0316205_10004059_pt1 | contig 13200 bp, 13 predicted proteins | sample 3monthpyrite_MG_FD_204941 | JGI IMG/M metagenome (GOLD analysis project Ga0316205, IMG submission 204941) | Microbial mat bacterial communities from mineral coupon in-situ incubated in ocean water Damariscotta River, Maine, United States -... | ecosystem: Environmental > Aquatic > Marine >... | reverse complement strand
ACCTGCCCAGCACAATTGACTTGAGAATAACCTGATTATAACTGAGAGGCTCTCGCTTATGATCTTCGATAATCTTGCGACGCCCACCATAACGTCGACGAGACTCCAGTAAAGTTGCAAACAGATGCATGCGTGAATGGCTTGCCTGAAATTTCATTTCACGCATCAACGCAATTACATATTCAACTGATGCCTTGCGCCTGTCCTGGCCCTTAAGATTATCATCTAATTGCATTTTACGTGGCGCAAGTAACGTAATCGTTACTTTGGGAAATAACTTTCGTTTAAGCAACCCCCCCAATCGAGCAAAGAAAGTATACTGGGTTCCATCAATATATACCGGCAATATCATGGCATCTGTTTTATCCAGAACCATACCCGTCGTCTGATAGACTTTCATCAGTGAGTTTGTCTGCGTCGTACGCTGCTCTGGAAAATATAATACCGGGATGTCTTGCTGCAGACAGCTAATCATTTGTTTCAGGGAAGAAGGCGACTGCCCATCAACCACATAAAAATTCAACAGGCGGATAAAAGGCTTTGCCCACCAACGCCTGGCAGACCGCTTATCGATTGCATAGATGAGTGGTGATGGCAAAAACAATTTAAGAATAAGCGCATCCAGGACAGATGCATGATTTGCAAGAACCATGACACGCTTTCCAGCAGCTGAAAAATTATCCAGCCCTTCTACCTTGACACGAAAAAGGAGACGTAAAATTATTTTAATTATAAAACCGCTCATATCCGGCCAAGTGTCCGTGCACTATCACTGTGAACAGGAAGAATATCAGGATTTAGCTTGCTTGCCTATATCAGGCAGAAATTTGCTGATGGCTATACTGAGAGCCTGCCACTGGAATAAAGACCGAGAAACGTTTTACATTTGACATCATTATTCGCATGATACTGTATGTCATCAATCAGACTCTGATTTTTCCTATCGATAGCTGATCGACAGCACCCCGGGACAACCCGATCCCTAAGCCGTAATGTATCATCCCATAGCCGTACATTTTTTAGTGAAAAAGAGCGTTTATTACAGATGTGAAATCGCTATACGCAGACTGAACCCTGAATATAGCTTAAGGATATATCTCAGGTAGGAATACCATGTTCACGCGTGGCATGAAATTCGATTTCCGGCCAGCGTTCAAGCGTTAACTCAAGATTCACGCGTGTTGGTGCAATATAGGCCAGACTGCCGCCACTATCGACTGACAGATTTTCACTGGCTTTGGTCTTGAATTCTTCAAGCTTCTTCTCATCGTCACAGCTAACCCAACGAGCTGTTACTACATTGACATTCTCGAATGTACATTCCACCTTGTATTCCTGCTTAAGTCGAAAAGCTACGACATCAAACTGCAATACACCCACTGCACCCAGAATCAGGTCATTATTTTTTAACGGCCGAAACAACTGTGAAGCGCCTTCTTCACATAATTCGATCAGGCCTTTCTGCAAAGCTTTCATGCGCAGCGGATCTTTCAGGATAACACGACGAAACAGTTCCGGTGCAAAATTAGGGATACCCGTAAACTGTAAGGCTTCACCTTCTGTAAATGTGTCACCAATCTGGATGGTGCCGTGATTATGCAAACCGATAATATCCCCGGCATATGCTTCCTCAACCTGATCACGATCACGCGCAAGAAAGGTAATCGCGTTTGCAATTTTGACATCACGCGCAATACGCACATGTTGCAGTTTCATCCCGTTCTCATAACGCCCCGAACAAATCCGCATAAACGCAATACGGTCGCGATGTTTCGGGTCCATGTTAGCCTGTATCTTGAACACAAAGCCGGTTAAGGCTTCTTCATCAGGCTGAACCTCACGCGCAACAGTTGCACGTGGCTGTGGTGCGGGGGCATAGTCTGCAAAGGCTTCGAGTAATTCTTCAACACCAAAGTTATTGATTGCCGAACCGAAAAAAACGGGTGTCAGTTCACCAGCTAAAAAGGCTTGCAACTCAAATTCATGACTTGCACCTTTTACCAGCTCTATCTCATCACGCAATTCCTGCGCCTGATCACCTAACACCTCATCAAGACGTGAATTATCCAGACCATCAATCGTTTCACCTTCAATGATTTTGCCCCCGTGAGTGGCGCTATACAGGTGTACCTTGTTTTCTTTCAGATTAAATACGCCCTTGAAGTTTTTACCCATACCAATAGGCCAGGTAATCGGGGCACAATTTATTTTCAGGATATCTTCAACTTCATCAAGTAAATCTATCGGATCACGGCCTTCACGATCGAGTTTGTTTATAAAGGTAATAATTGGCGTTGTGCGTAAACGACAGACACTCATCAATTTGATCGTACGGTCTTCAACACCTTTGGCGCAGTCAATCACCATCAACGCAGAATCAACAGCTGTTAGTGTTCGATAAGTGTCCTCAGAAAAATCTTCATGTCCCGGCGTATCGAGCAAGTTCATGATTTTTCCCTTGAACGGAAACTGCATCACGGATGAGGTAACCGAGATCCCGCGTTCCTGCTCCATTTCCATCCAGTCGGATGTTGCATGACGATCAGACTTACGGCCTTTAACCGTACCCGATTTTTGTATGGCACGTCCGAACAACAATAACTTTTCAGTTAAAGTCGTTTTACCCGCATCCGGGTGAGAAATAATCGCAAATGTACGGCGATCTTGTATGGCGTCCTGAATAGACATAAAACCAACTCTAAAAATAAAAACGGTATTTTACATCAAATAAAGCGGGTAAGTGGGGTTATTTACAGATGTAACAGTAGTTATTTCGCTGGATATACTCTGGATTCCGGCCTACGTCGGAATTATATATTCTTTATGGATATTGGCATCCAGCTCTATCAATTAATCTGAATACAAAACTACAGATTCAGCGCCATGATCAGCGCATCTTCGCGTCCGTTTTTACTCGGGTAATAGTTTTTACGGCAGCCGACTTCGCTAAAACCCATGTCGTGATACAGACCTATCGCAGATCTGTTGGATGGGCGGACTTCCAGTAACATCATTTCTGCTTTCATACGCCTTGCTGCTGAAAGCAGATGCTCAACCAGTAATCTTCCAAGCCCCTCTCCCTGTGAATCCGGATGTACACACACATTCAGGATATGCGCTTCACCGACTGCTTCTGACATCACGCCGTAACCCAGGATAATACCGTCCTGTTCAAGTATCTGACACAGGTAGCCAACACGCAGGCAGTCACGAAAAATACCTATCGTCCATGGATGACTATGGGCTTTTTTTTCAATCGCAATAATATGAGGCATGTCATCTTCGTGCATAACACGAAAAGTCATAGGACCAGCCTGCATGATTGCACTCATATCAGTTTTTCCTGTTCAAAATAGCCGGCAGTTGCTGCAGGTCATCCCAGACCTTGCGTTTTTCTGGCGGTTTTCTTAGTAGATAAGCAGGATGATAGGTCACGATGACCGGTGTATCAAGGCCGTCTATCGCGTGCAGGCTACCGCGTAAACGGCTTAATGGCTCATTCGTATTTAACAGGTTATGCGCTGCAATACGTCCTACAGCAATAATAACGTCCGGATTTACCCGTTGAATTTGCTGTTTTAAGTAAGGCATACAGCTTGTAACCTCATTCGTATGAGGGTCACGATTTCCGGGGGGGCGACACTTTATGATATTGGTAATATAAACCTGTTCGCGTTTAAAGCCGATAGACAGCAAGATCTCATTAAACAACTTGCCAGCCTGACCAACAAACGGCTCACCCTGCCTGTCTTCTTCCTCACCCGGCGCTTCCCCTACGATCATAACTGAAGCATCTCGGTCTCCTGTGCCAAAAACCGGATAAATACGGCCCTCATGCAAATCACATAATGCACAAGTTTCAACCTGTTTTTCCAGATCCGGCCAGTCAATGGATGGCTGTTGTTCTAAAGTAGTGACTACCGCCCTGGTTTCAGGCTTAGCGGGGGTGGCTTCTACTTTGGCCTGCACGTGCTCATGTTCTTGCGGTTTCTCTACGATTTCAGGCTCACTAACAGCCATAACGTGCGCTGTCTCAGAAAGCTGAGGCTCAAGCGTATCCAGCTCAGGAACACGTGATTCCCAAAGCTGGATACCCATCGCCTGCAAGTACTGTTGTCTGAGCGATTCCTGCATGCCTTCCTATACATCTCCCGCCTGGGGATGTTCACGTTTGCCAGACTGCTCTATTTTGTTCAGTGCCAGCAAATAAGCCTTAACTGAAGCAATAACAATATCCGTGTCTGCACCCAGACCATTAACTATACGCCCGCCCTTCTCCAGCCTTACGGTTACTTCGCCCTGTGAGTCAGTACCGCTGGTGATGTTGTTAACCGAATATAACTGTAATTCGGTACCACTGTTAACGATAGACTCAATGGCTTTATACGCGGCATCTACGGGGCCACCGCCTTCAGCATTCCCCTGCTGTTCCTCACCATCAATATTTAATGTAATAGTTGCTGAAGGTGTCTCTCCGGTTTCAGAGCAAACCTTGAGTGATACCAGTTTATAGCGTTCATTCTCAGACTCAAGACTGGTTTCAGTGACCAGCGCCTGAAGGTCTTCATCAAAGATCTCATGCTTTTTATCTGCAAGATCTTTAAAGCGACTAAAGGCGTCATTCAACTCTTCCTCTGATGCAAACACGACACCGAGTTCAGCCAGGCGTGTTTTAAACGCGTTGCGTCCGGAATGCTTACCCAACACCATGCGATTAGCTGACCAGCCCACATCTTCGGCGCGCATGATTTCGTAAGTCTCGCGGCTCTTTAATACGCCATCCTGATGAATACCCGACTCGTGTGCGAATGCATTTGCACCCACAATAGATTTATTCGGTTGCACCGGGAAACCGGTAATACTGGAAACCAGTCGAGAGCATGTAACGATTTGCGTCGTGTCCAGACGAGTATCACAATTAAACATATCCTGACGTGTGCGCACGGCCATCACGACTTCTTCCAGTGCCGCATTACCTGCACGCTCGCCCAGTCCGTTGATCGTACATTCAACCTGACGCGCACCGTTCAAAACAGCCGACAATGAATTAGCAACCGCAAGTCCTAAATCATTGTGACAATGCACTGAGAAAATAGTCTTGTCTGCATTAGGTATTTTTTCTTTTAGCTGATAAATCAAATCACCAAACTGATGCGGCAAATTGTAGCCAACTGTATCAGGTATATTCAGCGTTGTTGCACCCGCATCAATAACTGCTTCAAGAATGCGGCACAAAAAATCCAGATCGGAACGTCCCGCGTCTTCCGGTGAAAACTCCACATCATCAGTAAATTGGCGAGCACGTTTGACAGCGCGCACAGCCTGTTCTACCACCTGATCAGGTTGCATGCGCAATTTCATTTCCATGTGGATCGGAGAGGTCGCAATAAAGGTATGAATACGTGAAGCTTTTGCTGATTTCAGTGCCTCACCTGCACGATCTATATCCTTATCCAGTGCTCGTGCAAGTCCGCACACGGTACTGTCTTTAATCACTTCAGCAACGCTTTGTACCGACTCGAAATCTCCCTGACTCGCAATCGGAAAACCGGCTTCAATTACATCGACCTTCATGCGTTCCAGTGCTTTGGCAATACGCACCTTTTCATCACGGGTCATCGATGCACCCGGGCTTTGCTCGCCGTCTCTCAAGGTGGTGTCAAAAATAATTAATTTATCGTTATTGCTCATGTCTGTACTCCGAATATTCGTGTATTTTACCCCAGCCTATAGCATTTGGGTATGAATCTGTTCAGTTGGAATACGTTGTAGCCCTCGCCAGGGGGTCATTCAGCTGCCTTACGGCAGTAGACGGAGCAGAAGTGATGACAACACAGCACTCAGGACTGATGGCTCAGCCTGTTTAAATGATAAAACCTGTGCAAATCTGTATGTCATGGTTCAAATATAGCGTTAATTTCCTGTTTTGCCAAGCCCTTCTCACATTTATAAATCAACCACCAACCTTCAGTCTTTGACACACTCTGTAACGCTTGTTATATTTTCAATCAGTTTCTCATCATGACTATCATTTTCAGACACGGAGTCAATATTATGCCAGGAGCAGCAAGAATCGGGGATACCGCAAGCGGTCACGCCTGTTTCCCCCCTACCCCCATTATTCAGGGTAGCCCTAATGTATACACTAACAGTATCCCTGCCGCGCGTGTAAGTGATGCCGTATTACTACATGGTTGCGGTAAATGCCCACCCCATCCGCGAAATATAGCCAAAGGATCTTCATCTGTATTTATTAATGGTATGGCCGCAGCTCGTATTGGTGATGCAATTAACTGCGGTGGATCGGTTAGCGCTGGTTCCGGGAACGTTATTATTGGCGGATAGCCTAAGGACGGGCAACTGCAGGAGCGAATTTATTCGCGAATGAATTCGCTCCTGCAAAAAAATCTATTCTTGTTTGTTATCTTTTTTCTTCCAGCGAATCAGTAACTGTACCGGGCCGGATAAGGCATAGAGTAAAAATACTCCGAAGAATACTTTAGGTGGATCGATCGTTACCAGAATAAAAATAAGTACGACGGCAAGGATACCGATAAAAGGCACCTTTTCCTTTCGATTGCCATCTTTGAAACTGTTATACAAAATCGGGCTAACCATAAAAATACCGGCCATGATGGTCAATATAAATGACGGAATCAACAACCAGGCTTCGCTGCCCTTATACCCTAATTTATCAAATACCCAGACAAAGGAAACAACCAGTGTTGCCGCAGACGGACTGGCCAGACCCATGAAATACTTTTTATCCAGCGTGCCGGTTTGAACATTAAAGCGAGCCAGTCGAAGGGCCGCCATTGCAGAATAAAAGAAAGCAGCAAGCCAGCCAAACTTGCCCCAGACTTCACCAAGCTCATACAAACTGACAAAAGACCACTGATACATTACCAGTGCCGGTGCCAGACCAAATGAAACCATATCGGCAATACTGTCGTACTGTGCACCAAACTCACTCTGGGTGTTTGTCATGCGAGCAACACGCCCATCGATACCATCAAGCAACATAGCCACAATTACAGATATGGCGGCAGCGGTAAAACGCCCGTTCATTGCGAGAATAATGGCATAAAACCCTGCAAACAATCCCGCCGTTGTAAACAGGTTTGGCAAAAGATAAATCGCCTTTCTTGGTTTTTTAGCAATGCCTGAATCTTCTGTTTTTTCCATTTCGACTTCTTCTGTCATGACCTTATTCCTCGTGACGACTCAGTTGGGCCACTATATCACTACCGGCTTTGACACTGTCACCTTCACTGACAGTAATTCGTGCATTTTGCGGTATATAAAGATCCACCACAGCCCCGAAGGGAATAATACCACAACGCTGTCCCTGACCAATACGTTCGCCAACCTGAATGTCGCAACGTGGTGTAAACCTGCGCGTGCAATGACGCATGGTTAAAACAACATTATCGCCTTCATCTGACTGAATCAAGTTACTGATCTGCAAACGAAACACTGCCCCCTGTTGCATAGGCAAGGGATCACCCGGCAATAAAAACCAGCGTTGCAATACTTTACCTTCCATCGGGCTACGGATACGAAACACGCTTGCCATTGTCATTTTTAATGAGATACGAATTGAATCTTCTTCAATATAAGGATTAGGTAAAGTCGCAACAGAAACCACTTCGCCGTCTACAGGACTGATGACTGCTAAAGGCTGCGAGGGTATTTCACGCTCAGGATCACGAAACATCCAGGCTAATACACCGGCTAACAGGAAAAGAATCAATGTGACATACCACAAAGACAAATGCAGCAAAACACTGCCCAGCAATACCAGCACAAGCAGAGTCGGCCTGATCTCGTGTGAAATCATAGGGTATCGTGTTCCAGCCATATGCTTATATTTTCCTTTTAACAAAAAAGGGGCTAAAAAACATAGTGTTTCAAGCCCCTTTTTTATTAGCCTTTAGTCGCCAATCAGTTTTTAGCTTTATCAACTAACTGATTTGCAGTGATCCACGGCATCATGCTGCGTAATTTTTCACCTACCTGCTCGATAGGATGCTCTGCGTTCAGACGGCGGCGCGCAGTCATTTCCGGGTAGTTACTCTGCCCTTCAAGAATAAAACGTTTAGCATATTCACCTGTCTGAATGTTACGTAACGCCTGTTTCATCGCCTTACGACTTTCTTCATTAATAACTTGTTCGCCTGTTACATACTCGCCATATTCGGCATTGTTTGAGATGGAATAGTTCATGTTAGCGATTCCACCCTGATACATCAGGTCAACAATCAGTTTTAATTCATGCAGACATTCAAAATAGGCCATTTCCGGTGCATAACCACCTTCAACCAGTGTTTCAAACCCAGCCTTTACCAATTCAACTGCTCCACCACATAATACAGCTTGTTCACCAAACAGGTCAGTTTCAGTTTCATCTTTAAAAGTTGTTTCTATGATACCTGTTCGACCACCACCAATTGCAGATGCATATGACAAGGCAATCGCACGTGCTTTTCCAGACGCATCCTGATGAACTGCGATCAGATCAGGGATACCACCACCATTGGCAAATTCGTTACGAACTGTATGCCCCGGTGCTTTCGGCGCAATCATGATTACGTCCAGGTCTTCACGTGGGACGATCTGGTTATAATGAACAGCAAAACCATGAGCAAATGCCAGAACAGCGCCACTTTTCAGGTTAGGCTGAATTTCGTTTGCATATAATGACGATTGAAACTCATCCGGTGTCAGAACCATAACCAGATCGGCTCCTGAAACTGCGTCGGCAACATTTTTAACTGCCAGCCCTTCATTAGATGCCTTCTTAATGGACGCAGAACCGTCACGTAAACCAATTGTGACATCAACCCCTGACTCTTTCAGATTAAGCGCATGCGCATGACCCTGTGAACCATAACCCAGTATGGTAACTTTCATTCCCTTGATGATGGAAATATCTGCATCTTTATCGTAATAAATATTCATGTGTTTTACCTGTTAACCCTGTTTTTTTAATTTAAAGACTTAAAACTTTTTCACCACGTGCAATACCGATCACACCGGAACGTACCAGTTCCAATACCTGAATTTTTGCAAGATTGGCAATGAAAGCATCTATTTTACTGCTGGAGCCAGTGACTTCGATTGTGTAGGTTTCTTCGCTGACATCAATAACCTGACCACGAAAAATGTCACAGTAACGTTTAACTTCCTCTCGCTCCTGTGGATTGGCTACGCGCACCTTGACCAGCATCATTTCACGTTCAAGATGCACACCTTCGGTCATGTCCTGCAATTTGACGATATCAATCAGTTTATTTAACTGCTTGGTTATCTGTTCAATAATTTCTTCTGTACCACGCGTCACCAACGTCATACGTGACAGCGAAGGATCATTGGTCGGCGCCACTGTGAGTGATTCAATATTGTAACCACGTGCTGAAAACAGCCCCGCAACGCGTGAAAGTGCACCCGCTTCATTCTCAATAAGAATAGAAATTATGTGTCGCATATTTATACCAGAATCATTTCATTTTGGCCTGCACCGGCAGGGATCATCGGATAAACGTTTTCATCCTTGTCTGTAACAAAATCAAGGAATACGGCTCTGTCTTTCAGGCTCATGGCTTCTTTAAGCGCACCTTCAACATCTGCAGGCTTTTCTATTCGAATTCCAACGTGGCCATAGCTTTCAGCCAGCATAACGAAATCCGGTAACGATTCCATGTAAGACATCGCATAGCGCTTCTGGTAGAAAAACTCCTGCCATTGACGAACCATACCGAGATAGCCGTTATTCAGACTGACAACCTTGATCGGTAGATTATACTGTTTAATGGTGGACAATTCCTGAATACACATCTGGATACTGCCCTCACCTGTAATACACGCAACCGTGGCATCAGGATGGGCAAGTTGTATACCCATTGCTGCAGGCAATCCAAAACCCATCGTCCCCAGTCCACCCGAGTTTATCCAACGACGGGGTTTATCAAACTTGTAGTATTGGGCAGCCCACATCTGGTGCTGACCAACGTCAGAAGCAATATATGCATCACCACCGGTAATCTCATACAGCTTTTCAACTACCATCTGTGGTTTTATGACATCACTTGTCAGATCATATTTCAGGCAATCCTGCGCACGCCATTCAGCAATCTGTTTCCACCAATCAGCGGTGGCTGTTTTATCCATCTCGCTGGCAGTTTCTTTCAGCAACTGAAGCATCTCGATCAATACCGCTTTTACGCTACCCACTATCGGAATATCAACTTTTACATTTTTCGAGATCGATGCCGGGTCTATATCAATATGTATAATTTTTGCTGTGGGGCAAAACTTGTCAATATTACCCGTAACACGATCATCAAAACGCGCGCCAATCGCAATCAGTACATCACAGCCATGCATGCCCATGTTTGCTTCATAGGTACCATGCATGCCAAGCATACCGACGAACTGTGGGTCGGTTGCTGGATAGGCACCCAGCCCCATCAGGGTTTGCGTAATTGGGAAATTAAGTATGCGCGTCATTTCAGTCAGTTCGGCACTCGCATTATCCAGCACCACGCCACCGCCTGTATATAGCATGGGGCGTTTGGCCTGCTGCATGAGTTGAACTGCTCGTTTAATCTGGCCAATATGTCCTTTCACAACCGGGTTATAGGAACGCATGCTGATTTCGGCCGGATAATCATACTCAGCCTTTTCTATAGTTATGTCTTTAGGAATATCGACCACAACCGGACCAGGGCGACCAGTCGTTGCCACATAAAACGCTTTTTTAATTGTTGAAGCAATATCCTTAACGTCTTTTATGAGAAAATTATGCTTGACGCAGGGGCGTGTAATACCAACCGCATCAACTTCCTGAAAAGCATCATTACCAATCAGACTGGTAGGAACCTGGCCGGTAAAAACAACCATTGGAATTGAATCCATATAAGCAGTCGCAATGCCGGTTACCGCATTGGTCGCACCTGGCCCCGAGGTAACCAATACAACACCAGGCTTGCCTGTTGAACGTGCATAACCATCTGCCGCATGGGTAGCAGCCTGCTCATGACGCACAAGAATGTGGTTAACCTTGTCCTGCTGATACAATGCATCATAGATATGTAGCACCGCACCGCCGGGATAGCCAAACAGGCAATCAACGCCCTCATCTTCGAGACAGCGAACAAAGATTTCCGCACCGGTTATTTCCACCTTATCGACCTCTTAAACTAATTAAAAAAACAGCAATTAAAATATCAGGTAATACTCATTCCTGCCCAAAACAGCAGAAATTGTACGTATTTGTTAATCTCAACTTAAAAACGGATGGCAGCACCCGTATTAACGAACATTAGAAATTACTGTTATTGCTAAAAAAGGTCAAGAAAAATAACAGGAAACAGCCACTTTCTATGAGATTTTCAGTAAAAAACATAAAATCTGGTCACAAACCAAAAAAATACCGTAATTTTCTTCTTGTCTTCGGTCACATTTACCGCATAATCTATAACCTTGTCTGGATTTAAAAACAGGAAAACTATATGTTCCAGCGCGTCCTATTTATAACTGCAATTTGTCTGGGTGTAACCGGGTTACCCACCTCCTCGGCAACAGCCGGTATTTACAAGTGGACTGATGACAGCGGCAAGATCCATTACTCGGACAAGCCCCCTGTAAATCAGAAATCGACCACCATGAACCCGCATACAGCTGTACCCCAGGGTTCTCATGAGGCTGGCAAGGTTATCAACAAGCAGGCAATTGAATTCAACAAACGACGTGACGAACGCCTTAAACAGAATGCCGTAAAAAAGAAAAAACTGGCTGAACAGGAAAAAAACAAACAACAGTGTGCAACCCTGCGTAAAAACCTGCAAATCATGCTGACCCGAAACCGGGTAACCAAAATGGTTAATGGCAAGCAAGTTGTTATTCCATACGAAGAGCGTCTGAAAAAAATGGAGCAGATACAAAAAAATATGGATAAAGTCTGCAAGTAGCAAGCGCAATATGCCTTATCTGAAAATCAATACAAACCAGCAAATAGAAGAAAATACACAAAACCGGCTTTGTCTGCAGGCCTCATCTCTGGTTGCCGATATTCTCGGCAAACCCGAGTCCTATGTTATGATTGAGTTAAACAGCGGCCGCTGTATGTCATTTGCAGGAAACCAGACAGCTCTGGCCTACCTCGAACTGAAAAGTCTGGGGCTACCCGAAGATCAAACTACCAAACTCTCCGAAAGTTTATGCCAGTTCATCCACAAGGAACTTGATATACCCGAGGATCGCATTTACATCGAATTTGCCAACGGCCAGAGACATCTCTGGGGCTGGGATAAACGAACATTTTAGGGATAACATGAAGAAATTAATCTGGATATTGGTTATCATTGCCGCCGTTATCGGTGGTTTGGCATACTGGGACAAGGATTTCAGAAATATTATTCTCGAATCCAGTGGACAGAAGCCTGTTAAAAGTACGGTATACAAATGGCGTGACAAGGATGGCAAGTGGCAAATCAGCAGTACGCCCCCGCCAGCCGGCATCACTTATACAGAACAGGAATATTTACATAACACCAATGTCATACCGGCTTTACCTGCATCAGAATAATTTTTTGCATGCTGACTGTCCGGTGATTAAACACACAGGATATTAACCCGCTATGCGCGTATCACGTTTCCCTTTATCGACCATCAAAGAAGTTCCTTCTGATGCTGAAGTTATCAGCCACCAACTCATGCTGCGTGCGGGAATGGTTCGCAAACTTGCTGCAGGCATCTATACATGGATGCCATTGGGACTACGTATACTGCGTAAAGCTGAAGCCATCGTGCGTGAAGAAATGAATCATGCCGGCGCATTGGAACTACTCATGCCATCGGTACAACCTTCTGAGCTTTGGCAGGAATCAGGTCGATGGGAAAAATACGGCCCCGAACTGCTTCGCTTTCATGATCGCCACAATCGTGAGTTCTGTTATGGCCCCACCCATGAAGAAGTGATTACTGACATGGTTCGACGCGAGCTGAAAAGTTACAAACAGCTGCCGATCAATTACTACCAGATACAAACCAAGTTTCGTGATGAAGTTCGCCCTCGCTTCGGCATTATGCGTTCACGTGAATTTATAATGAAAGATGCATACTCGTTTCATTTATCACAGGAGTCCTTACAGGAAACCTACGACACCATGTTTGCGGCATATGAGAAAATTTTTACAC
>Ga0316205_10004057_pt1 | contig 13206 bp, 16 predicted proteins | sample 3monthpyrite_MG_FD_204941 | JGI IMG/M metagenome (GOLD analysis project Ga0316205, IMG submission 204941) | Microbial mat bacterial communities from mineral coupon in-situ incubated in ocean water Damariscotta River, Maine, United States -... | ecosystem: Environmental > Aquatic > Marine >... | reverse complement strand
AAAGGCGATGGTTTTGGTGATATGTCCATCGACAATTTACTTGATATGAACAAACCCGCCATTCTGCCTATTCATCTTTATGGTCTAGATCATTTTGTGGTTTATAAGGGTCAGGTGGGCAACCGTTTTTATATTGGAGACCCGGCTTTTGGAAATATTTCATTAACACAGGAGCAACTATATGATGTATGGAAAAGTCGCATCGCCTTTTATGTCAACTCCTCCGAAGAAATAGATTTTAAAAAGCATCGCTTTCATGCGGTTCGAGGCGATACCAATATTGCTGATTTAACAGAAATAAACTGGGACCGAAACTATTCCATTCTGCCCGTTACACGCAGAAGTCGAATTGTCTTTCCATGAATAAAATAACAATTATTAGCCTAAGCCTGCTCACAGCAATTTTTTCCACACAGACGCTAGCTGAAAATATCATTGAGCAACAGTTCAAAGTATTTCAGGACGCCATACTTCAGCGTGATGAAATTATTAAATCCCTAATTAAGCGACTCGAATTACTCGAAGGCGAAGTTAAAACCATAAAAAATAAAGACAAGATCAAACAACTTGTGGAAGAGTCTCAACAATACGAGAAGCAACAACAGGACATAAAACAAGCAGTCACTCCACAAAAAACGAAGGAACAAACAGAGAGGCCCATTACCGATTCAAAAGTAAGCATCGATGAAAACATTCAATCTCTTGCTGACCAGGCATTTGAGCGACAGCTACTTGATCGTGGAGGACTTGTATTACCTCTTTATGCATCAGTTGTAGATTTCGGATTAACAACTATTAACGCCGCCACAGACAATATTATTATTGATGGTTTCACCATATACCCGGTACTGGTTGTGGGTGATATCGTTTCAGAAAGAATTAGAAAAGACACCACTCAATTATCACTTGGCTGGCGAATAGGCCTACCCTTTGATCTACAGTTTGAATCTAATATTGCCTTGAATTATCTAAGAGCATCAAGAGTTAAAGCCGATACAGAAGAAGAAACATTTTATGATACCGGCGCAGGTGACCTTGAGCTTGGTCTAAGCTATCAATGGACTAATAATCACGAATGGTTACCAGACAGCCTGATTGCCGTAAGATGGAAAACCACAACAGGTAAAGATCCTTATGAATATTCAGATCCGGAGAATCACACCACTGGCTCCGGTTTCGATGCCCTGAATATTTATTACACCGCAACCACGGTCGATGACCCACTCGCCTTTTATGGAGGAATCTCATATACCTATAACACTCACGACAGAAAAAGCGTAGGTGATATAAAACCTGGTGACACAATCGGTTTTTCTCTAGGCACATCACTTGCCATTAACCTTAAAAGTAGCTGGAACCTCGGCTTTAGTCAGTCATGGACAAGGAAAACAGAATTCAATAAACAAGAATTATCTGGCACCAATCTAACAACCGCAACCTTCTCTCTTGGCTTTAATTACGCTCTTAATCAAAAAACATCTTTCAATACATCACTTGGCATTGGCCTGACTGAAGACTCACCTGATTTTCAGTTTGGATTTAATGTACCTGTTAGATTCGGATTTTAAAGTCGGAAAACCATAGTTGAATTCATATTAACAAAATTAAAGCTAACGGAAGAATTAAAAAATAATTAGTACTAATTTAAGGCTAATAAATTACTATATCAACTTTCTGCAGCAGAATTTGGCCACGCTGCGCAAAATCATGCGCGCTGAAGCCATAGGTTTTGACCTCAAATAATACCTTGAGTGTATATTGGACTAAGTTTTTATGAAAAATAACAAAGCGATGAGAAGAACTGGAAGTCATACACGGCTTAAGAGATTGATAAAAGATATCTCTATTCACACTCCATTTACAAAAATGGTGCTTCTATTAATAACACTATGGCTAGTTTTCTCCACTGGCTTGTATCTGGCAGAACGCGGCATTGAAGGTGCGACTATCCATACATATGGAGATGCTTTATATTGGGGAGTAGCCGCATTTTCAACAGCAGGAATTGCGAATGCACCGATTTCGGGTACGGCTCAGTTAATTGGTGGTTTCTGGATAGTTATTGGTTCTGTATTATTTTTTGGAACGATAGTAGCCACTGTTACAACATATTTTATGAGACCAATGCAACGCCCTCATAAAAAGATAATCGATACGATTGAGTATAATCTTGAACAGTTAAATGACCTGACGATTGATGAGCTAGATTTATTAAAAGAAACAGTTGATACACTAATCACGCATGTTGAGCACCTAAAGAAAAAACATATTAGTACGCGCTAAAGGTATTTCCTAACTATGAAAAAACTTAAGAATGAAAAAGAATTAGTAAAAAAGGCAATTGCTGAAGGAATGAAATATGGTGAAAAAAGAGGCGTTGTCGAATTTGAGCCTACAGATTCGGCCGCCGAAAAAATCGAATACATATACCGCCTATTGGTACACGATAAAATAATACAGCCTATTCCTGAAATTCAGATATCACAGTTGTCAATGAAGCATAAAATAGCTATATGGGCATCAAAACTAAAGTAGAAAAAATATTAAATAGCTCAAAGTAAAGCTATTTATAAATTTAGGCCTCTAAAGGATATAAAGGACATGGTGACAATTGCATAGCATCAGCAAAGTCACCTATCGAATTAATCATTCGGGCCTTACAATCTTTTGTATTGAGCTCTGTCGGGAATAACATTTCTGATGCCACCGCTTGGATTTTCTACATCGCCTGTGAAGCGAGGCAACACAATGACATGCAAGTGATCGATGCTTCGCCCTGCTTCTCTTCCATCATTATTGCCAAGCGTATAGGCATTAGGCTGGTTTCCCAGAAACGGTAGTTTTAAAACCGTTTTAATGTGATCACAGGGGCGGCCTTGAAGATAGTCTCTTTTTAGCATCCCTTCATAGAGTGATTTCATATCAGTTGATTCAACAACCTGCTTGACGCCATAAATCGCATCAAAGTAGTCATCGTGCTCGGTTTCATTCAAACTAAAAATCGACGCAACATGCCTTTTGGGCATAATTAGTGCGTGACCAGGATTTACTGGATTAGTATCAAATATACCAACGAATGAACGATTCTCAAAAATAAATGGATCGGCTTCGCCATTGACTACTTTACAGAAATAACAATTTTTCTCTGATTGAGATAAGCTCATAATGTTTTCTTATTATTAAATATATTCCAAGCATTGTACCGTAACCAATATATATTTCTATCACTCCACCTTATTTTCTAAGGGCTATCGATACTTGCTTATATTTGGCATAAAATTTACTAATCGACTATGTGTTATAGCTTAATAGAATATTTTAGGCCCGAATTAGTTCGCAAATAAACGCTCGATTTAAATATAAATAGTTAACATGTTTTACTATCCTGCTCTTTATTTTAATGAATCTGCTATGTAAAAAATCTGTAAGCATAACGACTTCATCAAATCGTAACAGCTGCGACTAGATAACAAATTGCGACAGCTATGGCGCCTAGTGTTCGTATATGGTTCAAGTGCGTCCATTGTTTAACGTAGTGAATCCAATAATCATGCGACTCTGGATTACTGCAATTTAAACGATCAAGATTTTCATTCATCGGAACGTTGCCAATAATTGTCACACCAAATACCGTTATGCCATAAATAGCTGCGGCCATCCAAACTAAATACTGTCCAGCTTCAAACATATCAGGTGTTAAGAATGCTAAGACAATACTGGCTGGCATAAGCGCTAGAAAAGTATACAAAAACACAGATGTAAATACGGTTTTATTGATGTATTGCATCGCCTGGATACCTGCGGCTGAATCGCAACGTGCGAGGCCGCGCATCACAAAATCAGAAAAGGCCTGAAACACTCCGCCGACTAACGCGCTTGAGATTCCTAAGATTATGCACAGGTACATCCAAATGTTAGCGTTCATAATTTTCTCCATTGAGCGCCTCCGCGTTCAACACGGATTTGCTCTTTGAGATTGAAGTCACTGCTTATGCGTGTATTTCAAAAGAAAAAACATACATACTAGCCCAATAATAATTTCAAATACTGCTGCATATACTAGTGAATCACTTGGCATTCCATCTATTCCAATACCTATGATTCTCGATATACCATAGGACAGGTAGACAAGACTGGAAACGATTAAAGAAGTATATGTAAGCTTAGAAACAAAAACACCTGATAGAATTAGAATACCGCAAGCAAGTAATGCGCCCGCAGGAGCCCTGATTTCACTTAACAGACTTGCATTATTTCCAATATCAATTTGGTTTGAAGCAAAAAAATCTATAGGTGAGATTAGAATAGCACCTCCAATACCTATTGCGATTATTCCCGCGATACACAAAACTATTTTATAAAATATTGATCCTTTCATATTCTCCACTCCTATTTTATTGAACTTCTCGTTATCCTTTTTTTGATTTATCAATATATGATTTTGTACGGCTAAGAAATCTTTCTTTAATCAGCTTGTAAATGCTGATTGCACAATCAAGCTATGCCGATTTTCGCCACACATTTGTATTAGCAACGTCTTTTGCATACTCTGCAAAATCTCGTGGTTCACGCCCAAGCGCTCGTTGTACGCCATCAGTAAGATAAGCATTACGACCATCGAGTACGGTGGTAAAAAGATAATCCAGCAACCACGCAACTTCTTTAGGTGCACCGGACTCTGAAATGGAGGAAATAAAGGCTTCATGGGGAATTGATGTGTATTTAATATCCGTGCCAATAGCTTGAGAAAGATCATTGGCTATATCCGCGAAAGTCATCAGCCGTGGACCGGTTACTTCATAGAGCTCACCTGCATGACCAGGTTGCGTAAGTGCTGCAACAGCTACTTCGGCGATATCGTCCACATCAACAAACGGCTCAAGCACATCACCTGCAGGTAATGTAATTTCACCAGACAACACCATTTCAACAAATGCGCCTTCCGAAAAATTTTGATTAAACCAGCTGGCACGTATAATGGTGGAGTCAATCTTACTCGACTGCACGATTTTTTCGCAGGCTTGTGCCTCTTCCTCGCCGCGGCCAGACAACAATACCAATTGTTTAAGACCATGCTTTTCTGCTCGTTGAACAAAATTCTCAATGGAATCTGTTGCACCAGGGATAGCAAGGTCCGGTGCAAAATTAATATATGCTGCTGTCACACCATCAAGGCATGCATCCCAGCCAATTTCATTGTGCCAATCGAATGCTGGCGAAGCAGATCGTGAACCTAGGCGAACTGGCATGCCAAGCTCGTGTAAACGCTCTACAATTCTGTGTCCGGTTTTACCAGTGGCACCTAAAACTAGTATTAAATCAGCGTCTGTTTTTTGTTCTGTATGCGTGTTCATAGTTTGCTCCTATTGATTGAGAAAACTATGTTAATGAGATGAACTTAAGAAATATTGACAGGCACGGCCATGTTTTTAACCGCGCGCGCCAAATAGCTAAAAATAAGGAAAAGCTTTTAAGCTCGAGATTGAATTCGAAAAGATCTCGGCGTTTGGCCAGCCCAACGTTTGAATGCTCGAGTAAACGCGCTTTGTTCCGAGAAGCCTGTCATAAAAGCTACTTCCGCCAATGCATAGTCGGTTTCAGCGAGAAGTTTATGGGACAACTGACGACGAGTTTGATCAATCAGTGATTGAAAGGAGCTCCCCTGATCAGACAGGCGCCGCTGCAAAGTGCGCCCGCTCATACCAAATTGACTCGCTACCGCCGAAATCGCGGGAATACCTTCACTGAGAGATTGAGAAATATAGTTGCGAATTTGTCGGTCGAGAGAATCAGTGTCATCAATCTGTGCGAGTTGAGCCTGTAAATGTGTATCGAAAAAGCGTGCGATGGTTTCATCACCCACTTTATTTGGTATACGCGCCGCTTTAACTGAAATCAATAATGCATCTCGGTCGGTATCGAAATGAACAGGACAGTTAAAATAATCTTGATGAGCATTAAGCGACTCGGGTGCGCCATGTTTAAAGAAAACACCAATAGGTTTCACGGGCTCTGTGCTAGCCTGGTGACAAATAGCAATAATGCTGGCAAAGGTAGCTTCATTGGATATGCGCATACCAAGGCGGCGTTCACCATCGCGGTGCAGGTGAAATAAAACTTCCGACTCAGTTTGATTCACCTCATATGTAGACACACTGCTCAACGCCCGCGCATGACGCTCAGCCCGTTCGAATGAACTCAGCAGATTAGGTGCAGTTTTCCAAGCCAGGCCAAAGGCACCATAATCTTCACATCGCATCGTAGCTCCAATGCGAAGCGGCAAGGTACTAGGGTTCGAATCCAATTGTGTCAGTTGCTCTAAAAAAGAGTAGTAAGCGTGATCAGCAATCATGCGAGCCGGGTCAACTGGAGCATTTGGTGTAAGGCCTACCGAGCGCAGCAAGTCATCCCTTGCAGCGCCTAAATCTACGGCACCGAGAACTTTGTGTACAAACAGTGTTGAGATTTCTCCCATTTGCTTACACCAATAGAGTTTGAGCGTGAATTGTGCTCTTGAAATAGCCAAGAGCGCGAATAACAATTTGTCATTAGATTAATAGATAGCAGATAGAAATGGAAGCTAGTACATTAGGTTTCAACTGAGGCGCTATTAAGACTTAATGTATTGGTGGAATTTGACTTGTAATCTAGGGTGGAATGATGGTGTAATTCTAGAATATTGCTTACGAGTAGCCCTCTACCTCTTATTTAGAACATAACTATGAATAAAGCCTGCCCTGTCATTTTAAGACATAACAATAATAAACTTGAACTACTTGCATTCGAGCATCCAAATGCCGGTAATCAACTGGTTAAAGGCAATATAAAAAAGGCTGAGCCGCTTGAGAGTGCATGTATCAGGGAACTCGCTGAAGAGTCAGGTATTCAAGGAAAAGTTGTAAAACAATTGGGAATTTGGGAGCCAAATTTTAAAAATCAGGTTTGGGGATTTTGTCTTATGCATTATGACGATGTACTGCCTGATGCGTGGAAGTTTCAAACACAAGATGATGGCGGCCATATATTCAGTTTTTTTTGGCAACCACTGGATAAGCCTCTAAACGAGAATTGGAAAGATGTTTATAGACAGGCATTTCACCATATCAAGAATACATTAAGCACATAACAGCTAAAGGAAGACAAAGATTCCTGAGCTTATTGCTAAGTTTAACTAAGCCCTATGTGTAACTATTTAAATTTCTAACAAAAAAATGAAAAAAAGAAGGATATTATGAACGAATTAGATAACACGTTAGATAAAATGGAAACTCTAACCATGAAAGGCTATGAATTAGGCCTTGATTATGCGCCTAAATTAGCTTTGGCTATTGTCACTTTAATTATTGGCTTATGGATTATTAGTGGTGTAACGCGATTATTCCATGCTTCAATGGAGAAATCTAAAGTTGATGCCACATTGATTCCATTTATCAGTAACTTGACTTCATGGATTCTGAAATTATTATTATTTATTTCTGTCGCATCAATGCTGGGTATTGCGACCACTTCATTTATTGCTGTTTTAGGTGCCGCCGGTTTAGCCATCGGACTTGCGCTTCAGGGAAGCCTGTCAAATTTTGCAGGTGGCGTACTGGTTATGATTTTCAAACCTTATAAGGTCGGCGATCTTATTGAAACTCAGGGCCACTTAGGCGTTGTAAAGGAAGTTCAGATATTCAACACCATTATTGTTTCTCCGCATAATAAACAAATTATTATTCCAAATGGTTTATCTTCAAATGGATCTATTATTAACTACACTGCTGAAGGTCAACTGCGTGTAGATTTGACCGTAGGCATTGCTTATGACGCAGATATCACAAAAGCTAAATCTGTTGTTCTTGATGTATTAACCAAGCATGACAAAGTATTAAGCGACCCTGCTCCATTTGTTGGCGTTGTAGAACTAGCCGATAGCTCTGTAAATCTTGCTGTACGACCATACTGTAAAGTCGATGATTACTGGACTGTTTTCTTTGATATAAACGAACAAATGAAAGTTGCACTAGACAATAACAATATCACTATTCCATTCCCACAAAGAGATGTTCATTTAACGAATGCGGGATAATAAGGTCAAAGCCTAAATAAAAGCTCTAGTTAATAGGAGTCATTGACAATATATTGTGATGAAGCTTATTAATGAACATTGACTGCCTGGTGTCACGGACTTACATGCACGTGACACCAGGCAGTATGCTTTTAAGGCCTTATATTTATGACTAAAAAAATTAAAAAATCATGCCAGTAATAGAATTCTCGAAAGAAGAAAAAGATATCATCACTAAAAAAATACAGCTATATTTTAGTGAAGAGCTTAATCAGGAAATTGGTCAATTTGACTCTCAATTTTTGCTAGACTTCTTTGCAGAGGAAATTGGCCCATACTTCTATAATCGTGGCCTTTATGATGCTCAATCTATATTAGAAAGTAGAATGGATGGCATATCAGAAGCAATTTATGAAATAGAAAAAATTACGGAGTTTCGAAAGTAATCAAACAATCGTTTATACAAGGCATTTAAATAAAATGTAGAAAAATCATACTTTGTATAACTTAGCATTAGGTGTAAATAACATGGATGACATAATTATTTTAACCGGGCCTATTGGAGTTGGAAAGTCTACTCAGGCTAAGCTCTTATCTAAAAAACTTGGTAAGCCAGTATGTGTATATGATGAAGTTAAAGACAATTACCGATATAAAATCGGTTTAAGTAGAGAAAAAGCCCTTGCTATAAACTTAGAGCATGGTGTTTACGCCATGCTTCAGTATATGAACGAGTTTAAATCGAAAATATTAGAACCGATTATAAATGATCATCCAGGCCATATTATCGATTTGGGTGCAGGAGCACATTCATTTGATGAACCACATCAGTTAGAAAGAGCATCTCAAGCATTTAGTTCTGCTAAAGACATTTTATTATTAATGCCATCAACTGACTTAGAAACCAACATTAGATCACTACCCGGTTTAAAAGAAAACTACGAAGTAAATACGTTTTTGATGATGCATCATACGAACAAACTCTTCGCAACTAAAACTATATACACACTGAACAAAACACCAGATGAAGTCTGCATAGATATATTGCATCAATTAGAATAGGCTGAGAATAGTAAACAACTTCTAATTCAATAATATCCAGATATAACTAGCTTTCTATTGACTTACTTACCTATTACTTTAGCAAAAATTTAAATATAATAAGTACAATCAACTTATTAATTTTGGAGCATTAAATGAACTCAATCATCAACAATGTTGATTATGGCCCTTTAGCACAACTACTCGGTAAGTGGGTTGGAAATAAAGGCCAAGATAATGCGCCTGATGCAAACGCAAATCCTGATGTGTCAGCATTTACGGATGAAATGACTTTTACTGTTTCCGGTCCAGCCGAAAATGCAGAAGAACAGCAATTAGTCTCTGTTAAATACCATCATGTTGTTCGTAAGCTAGAAAACGGTCATATTTATCATGACCAAATAGGCCATTGGATATACGAAAAGAGTACTAATACTATAATGCACTCCTTAACTATACCGCGAGCTGTATGTCTGCTGGCTGGGGGAGAATACCAAGAAGATGATGGAAAGAGTCTTTTTAATGTAGAAGCCAAAGCAGGCAGCGAATCGTACGGCATTGTGCAATCTCCATTTATGCTAGAAAAGGCAAAAACAAAAGCTTTTAAAATGAACTTGTCTGTTAAGGGTAATGAGCTCAATTATAACCAAGTAACCTCTTTACATATATATGGTAAAGACTTTGAACACACTGATAGAAGCACATTATTTCGTGTTATCTACGAGCAAGATTAATAACATTGAGAGGCTTGACTCTCCCTTTAATAAATTTAAGCATAATTAATATTAGTAAGAGGAAGAGATGGAGTTTTATAATAATCCTGTAAAAGTTGATGAATATGAATCAATGTGTAAGGAATATGATGGTTCTAAACTATATAACGTTTTAGAAAATCACTTAACAGTTAATAAAACCTTGTTAGAACTAGGAAGCGGACCTGGTTATGATGTACATTATTTAAAGGACAAATATAAAGTTACTGGGTCAGATTTATCCGATGAATTTCTTCTTCGATGTAAGAAAAAATATACAGAAGTGCCTTTCATAAAATTAGATGCTGTATCGCTCAACACGGAGAATGTATTTGATTGTGTATATTCAAACAAGGTATTACATCATTTAACACTAGAAAACCTCGAGAAGTCCTTAAAACGACAACAACAAGTGATAGTGGGTAATGGTCTGTTTGCGCATACTTTCTGGTTGGGCGATAAAGAGTTCACTATGGAAGGCATGCTGTTTATTTTTCATAATCGGGATAATTTAATAAATTTGGTCTCTAAATATTTTACAATTCTTGAGACTTATGACTACAAAGAGTTCGATGAAGGCGACTCTATATTGATAATAGCCAAAAACAACAAACCGTCATTAGATACCAAGCTATAATTAGCTCACTCCCTACGACTTAAGTATTAGCCACTTATAGCCAGAAATATCTATGCTGATAAAAACCTTACTAAACTCAACTCGACCCTCTTTTCTTATACTGACTCCCATTTGTGTATTTTTGGGATTAAGTACTTCACTTGCTACTCAGCCACAAATAAATGTATTTATATTTTCACTTATTTTAATTGGAGCTATCTCGGCACATATTAGCGTAAATATGCTTAATGAATACTACGACTTCAGTAGTGGACTAGATTTAAAAACTGAAAAAACTGCCTTTAGTGGTGGAAGTGGCGCACTCCCTGACAACCCTAAAATGGCTAACACAGTTCTAATTTTCGGCATAGCCGCATTAGTGCTAACAATTACTATTGGTATCTACCTTATAATTGAACGTGGCAATCAAATACTGCCAATTGGATTAGTCGGCGTGTTCTTGATAGTTACATATACACAATGGCTTAACCGATTTCCATTGTTATGTTTAATTGCACCAGGCATAGGATTTGGAACACTGATGGTTGTCGGCACTCATGTAATATTAACAGAATCGAATTCATCATTACCCTGGCTAGTCTCGCTTGTTCCATTTTTTCTAATAAACAATCTTCTTTTGTTGAATCAGTATCCAGATATGAAAGCGGATGCCAGTGTTGGTCGAAACACCTTCCCTATTGCATTTAATATAATTAAAAGTAACGTCGTATATACCATTAATTTTATGGCTGCATATTTATTAATTTTAATTTTAATTTATACGGCTTATATACCCAGTCTCAGTATTATTTCTGTTACTCCACTTATGTTGTCGGCATTTGCACTTTTAGGAGCTATAAAGTACACATCAAGAATTGGTGATTACCCTCATTATTTAGCCGCGAATGTGGCCGCATCATTATTAACTCCATTATTGCTTGGGATTTCGATAATTACTGGTTAAACATTATGTCTTAAAAAACTCTCTATTAACAACTCATCATAGTTAATCATCACTCTACATATACGTTACCTATAGCGTAAACAGATTAACTTGGTGTTGTTTATAGTAGCGCATCATTTAAAGATAAATACACTTATATTTATTGAATTAAAGGACGATGAAACAATTAAATTAAGCCACCAATTAATAAGTCTACATAATTTTTTAACTCTAGTTTTGATTCCCTATCTATAGATGTAAACTCAAAATGGCATTCATGTATATCATCAATTTCCATTACACGTACTACTCTTGCATATACATCTCGTATAGGCTTCCCTATTACTGAAGTCGAGAAATCTATTTTTACTTCATCATGCATAGTAAGGCCAATTGGTATAATCGCAAAAATTCCGCTATAACTAACATCTATGATTTTCCCTATATACTCATGAGGTAAAATAGTTTTTCCAGCCATACAATAGAATGATAGTGGCATATTTACACTGACTCTTGGACTCTTTCTTATTTCTCTGCAAGGCACTTTTAAAGGATATGGCTTATTTATAGCCAATAGATCATACATTTTAACAATGCCTTTTTTACCCTTGACCTGAACTTCATTAATATCGCCAATTTCAATAAAGTCTTTAGCCTTTTTATATGTGTTTTCACTTAAAAGTATCTGCCCACGTAAGGTATGTGCTTCTACTCTTGATACGAGATTAACTTCATCACCGATAACCGTATACTCATTATGAAAATCAGAACCCAAACTCCCCGCAACTACTTCACCTGTATTGATACCGATTCCCATATAAAGTGATGGCATATCTAGATTTTCATTAACTTCATTTATTTCCTCCATCGCCAGTTGCATTTCGATTGCGCAAGCTAGTGTTCGTTCTAAATCATCTTCATAACTATTAGGTGCTCCAAATAAAACCATAATCGAATCACCCATAAATTTATCAATTACTCCATTATATTTTTGTATTATTTCACTCATTATTACAAAATATCGATTGAGTAAATTCATAATAACGACAGGAGAATAATCTTCAGCCATCGAGGTGAAACCACGCAAATCTGACAACAATATATTGACCATTTTTTTCTCGGTTTGCATCGATTGATTCATTGCGCTATCAATCGCTTTATATATTTTTCTCTCAATTACCGGGATATCAATGGATAGGTTATCGGACAGATAGCTGTCTTTTACAACAGACATAACATTTGAAACAATATTACGCTTTACAATTTGATTGATAGTTTTCATTTTATCAGACCGTATTCGATTTGAATTATTAGAATATGACGCTTTATAATGCACGAACAAGTAAGACTAATCATACTACATAAGAATTAGTCATTTCCTCTCAAATAACATCTATGACCGCCTCTTACATTTCTATCATAGTACGTATTAACTAGCCATTATGCACTCGGCATATTCCTACATTGTTCAGGTATTTTTACTTATTAAACAATTACTTATACCTGAACTAAAATAATATGTATGGTCCATTTTATTTATTCATCTTATATAATCACCTGCAATCCAGTAAGACACTTTCTTAGCATCTGTGACTATACTTATAGTTGGCGCTAATAGATTTGTACTTAATTATCACTCTTTATTACCTAATATAAATTAGGGTGTATTATGAGGGTATCGCTGGATACAAATAATATTAGCTTTAAATTATCCCGTGACTAATTTATAAATGATTACATGAGTGAGTTTTGAACAAAATAAAAGTTAAAGCATTAGAAGCCGTACTGCATACAGACATACCAT
>Ga0316205_10004056_pt1 | contig 13207 bp, 8 predicted proteins | sample 3monthpyrite_MG_FD_204941 | JGI IMG/M metagenome (GOLD analysis project Ga0316205, IMG submission 204941) | Microbial mat bacterial communities from mineral coupon in-situ incubated in ocean water Damariscotta River, Maine, United States -... | ecosystem: Environmental > Aquatic > Marine >... | reverse complement strand
TAAAAGACGGGCAGATTGCAGGGCAGGGGTACACCGCACCGGGCGGCCGCCCCCATGCCGAAACGGTTGCCCTCGCCGAGGCCGGTGAAGAGGCGCGCGGTGCCACCGCCTATGTCACGCTGGAACCCTGCGCCCATCACGGCCAAACGCCGCCCTGTGCCCAGGCCCTGATTGATGCTGGTGTGGTGCGCGTTGTATCCACGATTGAAGACAGTGATCCGCGCGTGTCGGGCAAAGGCTTTGCCATGCTGCGCGCGGCGGGCATTGCGGTTGAGACCGGCTGCCTTGCCGATAATGCCGCGCAGGATCTTGCCGGGTTTTTTCACCTCATCCAACATGGTCGTCCCCGCCTGACCCTGAAACTTGCCACGTCGCTGGATGGTCGCATCGCCACGGCCAGCGGTCACAGTCAATGGATCACCGGCCCCGAAGCGCGCGCCGAGGTACATGCCATGCGCGCGGTGCATGACGCGGTGATGGTGGGGGCGGGCACGGCACGCTCGGATGATCCATCCCTGACGGTGCGCGATGCCGAAAGTGATCATCAACCGGTGCGCATTGTCGTCTCACGCAGGCTCGATCTGCCCCTGATGTCGCAACTGGCCCGCACGGCCAAGGATGTCCCTGTCTGGATGTGCCACGGCCCGGATGCCGATACGGCGCTGATCGAGGCCTGGACGGGCCTGGGCGCATGTCTGATCCCGTGCAGTCTGACGGGGCGGCAACTTGATATGAGATCTGTCCTGCAGGAACTGGGCAAGACAGGCCTGACCCGGGTGTACTGTGAAGGGGGCGGCGCGCTGGCAGCGTCCTTGCTCAATGCCGATCTGGTGGACGAGTTTGTTGGCTTCACAGCGGGCCTTGCGATTGGTGCAGAAGGGTTGCCCGCAATTGGCCCCCTGGGGCTGTCCAAACTCGACACGGCCCCCCGCTTTGCTCTCACGGAATGCCGCGCCATCGGCAATGATATTCTGCACCGCTGGACGCGCACCTGACCTGACTCTTCTTCTTGCTTCAAATATCCCCGCCGGAGGCATTCCGAGGAAGAGCTGCAGGCGATGACGAGATATCAAGCGCGGGCCGCAGGCACGCTCAATCAGGTCAGACCGTTTCTAAAGCGTTTCGAGGAAAACCTGAGACACAGCTTTTCGCGCGTTTCACCTTAAATGAGCGCCTCAAGTTTAAGGCAAAACGCTTTAAATTCGAAACGCCTTAGCGCCACAGGGGCGCATAAGAGGCAAAAATTCCCTGCAGCTTGGCCAACAGGCGATTGGCTGCTCCGGGATGGGGCACCTCGCCGGTGGCCAGCCGATCCACTGCCACCTCAATTGGACACGCCAGACCAGTCACAGGGTCAAAGTAGCGTGGATAATCAATCAGGGCGGCATGGGCCAACCCGGCCAGATCGGGCCGGGCGGTTCGGCGTGTGGGCACCTGGCCAAGATCACGGGTCAGGCCCCAACCGGCGTAGAATGGCGCGCCGGTTGTGGTGACCGGTATATCGCGCAGCAATGCCTCGAACCCCAGAAGCGAGGTCATGGTCCAGACCTCTTGTACCTGGTTCAAAATCGCCATCGGGTCCGCCTCGATCAGCACAGCATCGGCCAGCCCCTGTAAGGCCCCGGGCGCAACTGCACCTGTTCGAAGCCCTGCTTCTACATCCGGGTGGGGTTTGTAGAGGATCACGGCATCCGGGTTCTCGGCACGGGCCCGTTCCAGCAGGCCAAGGTTGGTGCAGGTCTCGCCTGCGCCCAATTGGATCGAGGCGTCATCCTCAACCTGCCCCGGCACCAGAATGCGGTGCCCCGCAGGCAGGTCGGGCTGTGCGCCACCCAGATTGTACTTTGACAGACCCAGATCGCGTAGACGGTGGATCACCTTTTCGATCCGCGCCTGTTGGTCCGGTCGCAACTCGGCCCGTGTTGCGATCAACCGTTCCAGACGGCTTTCGCGGGTGGGGTCATAGTAAATGCCCAAATCGTCACAGACCAAAGACAGGGGCGGCACCAATTCAGCCCCCAATCCGCGCGAGCGCAAGAACCCGTCTTCCACACGGGTGGCGGATGTCTCGGGCGGGGCTTGACCGGCCCAGATCATGTGGCGGCGGGGCGGTGGCGCGGTCTCGACCTCTTTGAATTGCACACGCGGTCCGTGGCGGCCAAAAAACTGCTGCACGGGTTTGCGTTTCCACAGCCGCATGCCCGAGGCGACCCAGCCATGATGGTCTTGGCGCCAGGCGCGGGTCTGGGCGTCCAGCGCGTTGATCGCCTGTTCAAGATCACACAGCTGATCGGCATGGGCATCATACCATGTCGGATAAAGAACCATCGTAGCGGCAAACAGTTGCGCGCGGGTCAGATCGCGGCCCCGGCGCGGCAGGCTTTGGGGGTGGCGGTCTTCGGTCAGGCCCCATCCGGCATAGAAGGGCTGGCCAAACACACGCGGTTTGTGCCCGGCGAAGATCGCCTCAAAGCCCAGACCGGACGTAACGGTGTAGACCCCGATTGCCCCCTCCATCAGCGCCCATGGGCTGACCGGGCCGGATAAAAGCGTGATCCGCTGGTTCGTGTCGTCGGCTTTGAAATACCCCTGTCGGTGGCCTGCGGCGGTTTCGGGGTGGGTTTTGATCAGGATGCGCGCGCCGGGATTGTCTTCTTGCGCGTAGTACAGCATCTCGCGAAACGTGTTGGCATCGGCCCCGCCATGGGTGACCGAAGCATCGCCGCGGGTCTGATCAATCACCAGCACATAGCCGGGATCAGGGCAGGGGGTGGCAGCGTCAAAAGCGGTGTATTTGCTCAGATGTGCCTCTTGCAGCCGGGCAATGCCGCCGCGTGCGCGGTTCAGCAGGGCGGTATCATCCAAAGGATGCGTGGCCAGCAGGGTTTCCAGATCGGAAGGCTGCGAGGCATCAAAATGCACGCCTGTGTGGTCAATCAGCAAACCCAAGGGCGGCTCACCTTCGCGCCCCGGGTGCAGCGAACGCAGAAAGGCATCCTCGACACGGATCAGGCCCGCGCCGGTCTTTTCGGCCATCGCCTCGCCGCGATGGGCATAGGGGCTGCGGCCCCAGACCGCGATCAGATCGTCGGCGCCCGGTTTGCCAAGGCGCAGATCGTAGCCCGCCAATGCCAGAATGCGCCGGATCCGGCGTTGGCGCAGAAAACCGGCATTGTAATAGAAAACCCGCCGGGATTGGCGCCCGGCGGGTGTCTCATTCGTCATGCCGTGCGGCACTATAGACCCAGATCAGAGAATGTCTCTCCTGCGGTGGAGACCGAGCCGACAACACCCAATGTGCCGGTCAGGGCCGAGATCACCTTGCTCCATTGCGCAAACGGCGCTTCGGTCACATAGAGCGTGTCCTGATCGCGAATGACAAAGTCACGGGCCATGAACATGCCGTTGGGCTGGGTTAGATCCAGCACATAGACCAGCCGTTGCGCGCCCAGTAAGTCATCGCGGCCCAACACAATATTGGCAATCTCTGCGGGTTCATTGCGCAAGACAAAAACGCCTGTCGGATCGGCGGTGGCGGTCGAAAGACCCCCCACTTGTGCAATCGCTTCAACCGCGCTCAGCGTTTGGGTCTCAAAGGTCACGCGGGCCTGCGCGCCAGTTGCCCCAAGGGCGGTGAAGGCGCGGCTGTCCTGTTCGACCAGAATGCGATCTCCACCGCGCAGGGCGATGTCGAACTCGGGATTTTTGAAAATATCCTGGAACCAGACCTTGCTGCGTTCGGTGCCACGAATAACAGTGACTTGCGCCACTTCGGGCTCGATCGCAACGCCACCGGCGCGCGACAGCATGGCCGACAAGGTGCGCGTGGGGCGCTCGATCGGATAGACGCCTTGCGCGCTCACAGCACCAACCAGTGACACTGTCGAACCATCACCGGCCAGACGACGTACCTGCACTTGTGGATCAGGTGTCTGGTCTTGCAGCTTGGCGGTGATGATCCGGCGCACGGCTTCCGGGGTGTTTCCAGATGCCCGTACGCGGCCCGCATAGGGAATAAAGATAAAGCCCGCGCCATCGACCTGAACCTCTTCCAGAACGGCGGCATTGGCCCCTTCCATCACCAGAAGCCCGTCATCGACGTTCTCCCAGACGGTGATACCCAATGTGTCACCGGGGCGGATCGTGTCTGATCCGATCCGACCGGCATTCAGGAACTTGTCGGTGAAGCCAAGCGCCGGTTGCACGGCCGTGGCGCGTGTGACGCGGTCATTGACCGACACCACAAATGCATCGCCCGATTTCTGGATCGAACCTGCATAAATCTCTTTTTTACTAGGGCCCGAACGGGGCAACACGCCACATGACGATATCATGCCCACAAGGACCACCAGGGCGACGGACTTCGCCCATCTGCTGGGTTGAGTTTTCACTGCTACGGTCTCCTCGACCTTATGTACTGCCTCAGTTTTTTTTATAAATTAGCTGAATCCGTTGGAAAAATCCAGCTTTAGTCAACACGTCTTTCAGGTAACGGCCCGCAACTGTTGCCGCGGTGCCGCGGTGCCAGATTTCAGTGCATCATAAGGGTCTTCACCCGCCAGTATCATGTCAATGGCCTGTCTGAGCAGCTGTCGCCGCCCCTTGGATGAGTAATATCCGCCGGGAACCTGGCTGGTTTCCAGCAGGAACCGGCGGTAATCCTTGTAGGCTTTGTGATCAGGGCGTTCGGCCCCGGCAAAGAAATCACGGATCGGTTTGGTCGATACGAATTCGGGTTTGGCATAGACCGCTTCGCCGAAAGTTTTAAGCGGAATGCCGCGCCACAGCACTTGTTGGGCGGCGGTGGAATTGACCGTCACGGCACTGCGGGCCTCGTCCAGAAGCTGCGCCAGCTTGCCGCCGCGCACATAATGCACACGGGCTGCGACGTCATAGTGTTTGGCCAGCCGTTTCAGGTCGCGCCGGATGGGCACGCGGCCATCTTCCAGCGGATGTGCCTTGACCACCAGATGGTGATGCGGCGGTGCTCCGCGGGCGAAGCCGTCGACCACGGTGTCCAGGAAATCGCTCATGGTATCGAACGCGCTGTGTTTCTGGAACGAACTGTCATGTTCCAGCTGCAACAGGGCCAGATGATAGGGAAAACCACCATGACGGATGCGCCAGGTGGCAATGCGCCGGTCAATTGCCTGCGCGGGCATCAGCAGAAGCCGTTGAAGATACAGCTTGAATTCCTGTGTGACACTGAGCGCGCGGTGCGGGCGGAAACTGCGATAGCGCCAGTTCGTCAGCATCACAAACCCATGATACACCGCACCGTAAAAGATGTGCTGGCGCATATCCCCCCAGCTGGCGGGGGGCAGGGGTTGATCCATGTCCGAATTTTCAAGGGCGTCGCGCATGTCCCGCACGCTCATCTCCATCAGGCGGGAATGGCCGTTGGCACCGCCCCTCTCATACGTCACCCAATAGGGGCGTAGATAGCCTTCCTCGAACACATGAATGCGCAGGCCTGCCTCGCGCGCACGCGCGACGGCCTCGGCATGGATGGGCCGGGTATCGCCATATAAAACAATATCGGTCACGCCTTTTTCGGCGATGATGCGGGTAAACTCGGCGGGCCAGTCTTCGACAGTGCCGCGATAGGGAATATAGCTGCTGCGCTGACGCCAGAACGCCCGGTCGCCCGCGTTAAAGCCCACACGCCAGATATCGGCACCGGCCCGGCGCAGCATCTTTCCCAATTTATGGAAAAACGGACCGTGCGGACCCTGTAAAAACAGGAAAACGCGGTTTTCTCCTGTCAATGCTGTCATACCAAATGTCACCTGTACCTGCTTTTTGCGTAAATTTACTGTCGTATTGGGGCAAGATTATGGCATCTTGCCACCGGTGTAACCGCCCTTTAGGGGGAATGTGTAGCACTAAGGAGCAAACGAGATGTTTACCGGGATCGTGACCGATATCGGCGTCATTCGCCAGTTGGATCAAAAGGGCGATCTACGTGCGCGCATTGCCACGGGATATGACACTGGCGGCATTGATATGGGCGCTTCAATTGCCTGCAATGGCGTGTGTCTGACGGTTGTGGGTCTTGGCGACGATTGGTTTGACGTGGATGTCTCTGCCGAGACGCTGTCCAAGACCAATCTGGGCGCTTGGACGGAAGGCACACGCGTCAATCTGGAACGCTCGCTGAAGGTCGGGGACGAGTTGGGCGGACATATCGTGTCGGGCCATGTCGATGGTCTGGCCGAGGTGATTGCCGTGACGGATGAGGGCGACAGCACGCGCGTGACCCTGCGCGCGCCGGATAGCCTGGCCCGGTTCATTGCGCCGAAAGGCTCGGTCGCGCTGAATGGCACATCCCTGACGGTGAACGAGGTAAACGGGTCTGATTTTGGGGTCAATTTCATCCCCCACACCAAAGAGGTCACCACCTGGGGTGATGTGGCGGCCGGAGATGCGGTCAACCTTGAGATCGACACGCTGGCCCGCTATGTCGCGCGGCTGGCCGAGATGAGTTGATACGTCTGATTGGCCAGATATCGCCGAATACAGATGATTTGCCTGCAACCAAGCGAGTGATCCAAATTCCTATGCTACGCTGATCCCATATTTTAAGAAGATTTGGATCAGCATATGAAACGCATTGGATTTCCCTTTTGGGTGGCGTTCACCGCCCTAGCCCTGACATGTTTGTTTGCCCTTGCGGCCCGCGCCCAAGAGGGCGCTTGTCCCGCTCATCCGGCTTGTGACGCTGCGCCCCCAACAGCCGGGCTTTGTCGCATCTACCTCAACGCGCCTACCGGCAACCCGGCCTTTCTGTCCAACAGAGTGCTCAACACCCCGCATAACGGGACATCGCGCATCCAGCCTTCTGGTTGCTACGATCCAGATGCCACGTATGCCATGGCAGGCTGGCGCTTTAACATTCGCGGTGGGGCCAAGATCCAGCAAATGACCTTCCTGCAGGACAGTGATGGTTTACAATTTGCTTTTGCCGACAAGGATAGCGGTGAATACGCAGACGGCTTTGTCTGGCTATACAAGCTGCCCGAAGGGACCCGGCTGCGTACGGCCAGGCGCACCTCGTGCCGCAACTTCTGCGATGTGGAGCTTGGCCAGGTCGCTGATAATCAGATCATTTTGATCTCCGGGTTCGACTTTCGCCGCCAGGATGGGGATGGCCATGTCAGGCGGGTCGGGTTGAGACAATCCCGCAGCGGGCCTTTCAAGGCCTATACAGCCATTTTCACCGACGATGACTTCCTCTTTGATGTCACGGTGCAGTACGCCATCATCCCCGACGATGGCCGGTTTATCCGGCACAATAGCCGATGGCGTTACGAGCCGAACTGGAGAAACTATGACGAGCAACGGGCGCGCGATCTCAATTTCGTGCATCCTCAACTTGATTTGTATACTGCGACACCTCTGCGCGGTCTGAACGGCTTTTCCTTCGAATTTCGAGATGGTGGTCGGTTCCTTGAGTATATTGGCATAGAACCTTTCGAGGATGACGCAGAAGTCTGGTTTCAGGACCATCAAAGCGACGAGGATCTGCGCTTTCCCGATGATCGCTTCGAAGGCTACTGGAGCTACATCCGTTTGCCATAAAGCGCCTTAGATGCAGGTCGGCACGGCATGTCCCGGGGTCAGAGCCGGTATCACGCCCAGATGTCACCAATCGTATAACCGGCCTGAAACGGATCGGTCGGATCCGTTTTGTATTCGCTTTTGCCGTAGATCCAGCCCTGTCCTGACAGTGTTGGGATGATCGCGGGGTAGGGCCCGATCTGGGTGGTGCCGGTGATGCGGCCTGTGAAGGTCGTGCCCATCGGCCCGGCATTGATGTAGTCCTGCCCCTCGCCCAACAGCCCGCGCGCGTGCAGCACGGCCATCTTGGCGCAGGTGCCCGTGCCACAGGGCGAGCGATCCAGAACACCGTAAGGTCGGTCGGGATTGAAGGCCCCGGTGCTGAGTGTGATCGCGCCGCGCCCATCGGTTTTCGGGTCAGTCGGCGCACCATAGAGATTGGTGATGGTCGGCCCGGTGATCGCGGGGTTCTCGGGATGCGTCACTGGCAATTGTTGAGCTGTGGCATGGCGGATCGCCTCGCTCACGGCGACAATCTGGGTCCCGTTTTCAGGGGCCAGTGACACGCCCAGCTGGTCTGCATCCGCCAGCACGTAAAACATCCCACCCCAGGCGATGTCCACGCATATGTTGCCCAGCCCGGGCACGTCAATCTCGGCATCCAGATGCAAGGCAAACGCGGGTACGTTGAGGAACTCGACGTGCGTGACCTTGCCATCGGCGCAGTTGGCTTTGACGGTGATCAGCCCGGCGGGCGTTTCCAGCGTCAGGGTGGTGATTGGCTCGATCATCGGCAGGATGCCGGTTTCCAGCAGCACCGTGACCACGCAGATGGTGTTCGAGCCGGACATTGGCGGGTATTCGGACTGTTCCATGATGATGAAGCCTGCATCGGCGCGCGGATCGCAGGGCGGGACCAGCGCGTTACAGCACAGCGCCGGATAGCCGCGTGGTTCCCGCAGCATCAAAGTGCGGATATCGTCATGGTTTGCGGCCATATCCTGCATCTTTTCAAAGACGCTTGTACCCTGCAGCTCGGGCATCCCACCCACGATCACCCGACCCGGTTCGCCCCCGGCATGAACTTCATAGGCGGTGAGCGTGCAGGTGCTGTGCATAGGGACCTCCGGCGATTACTTGTGCTTGATCCCGATCTGGCGGCCCACGCCATCGGGGCGGGGGAGTTGCGCGTGATCTTCGGCCATCGCCCTGACCCGGCCCAGGATATCATCGGGCATAGGGGCCACCTTGGGGCCATCAAGGTTCACATGCAGGGTCAGGCCTTCGCCGGTGGCCGACATCCAGCCATCCTCGTGATAAAGCTGCTGAAAGGTGTGGAACCGCTTTTCATCGTAGTCGATCAGGTAAAAGGTTGACCGCAGCCTGTCACCCAGTTTGACCTCGCGCAGATAGCGCAGATGGAACTCGCCCGAAAAGGTGGTGTGGTTGGAGCGGCTGACATAATCGGGGCCAAAGCCGAACTGCTCAAACACCTCATCCGCCGCGCGATCGAACAGGACGGTGTAATACCCCATGTTCAGATGGTTGTTATAGTCGATCCACTCGGGTTCGATGCTCATCCAGCTGGAGATGAAGGGGGCGAGTTTGGTCATGATCGCGCGTCTCTATTGGCTTGCGCCCCGGATAGAGCGGGACGCTGCGAAATGCAAAGGGAAAGGGGAGGGCCGTTGCGCAAACATCTGTTGTGCGGGACAAAAGCGGAGTCTCTGAAACGACCACTCTCGCAAAAATGACACCCACACGCCTTGCGCCAACTTTGATTTGGCTCATGGCCCGGATGCGACGCAACGGGTATGCTATGTTGCTTACTTTTAATGCAATCTAGTTGGAGAATGGATGATGTATAAAAACATACTTGTTCCAGTGATCTTTGATGAACAGCATGATACTCAGGCGTCCTACCTAGTGGCTCGTTCTTTGGCAGGCGAAGGCGCGAAATTTACTGTCATACATGTGATGGAAACAATTCCGACCTACGCCGCAGCTGAAATTCCAAGTAACGTGCTTTCGAAGACACGCCAAGAAGCCCAAAGATCCCTGGCTCAATCAGCTAGAGCTTTGCCAGGCGCATCAACGGTGCTTTTAGACGGAAATGCCGGGAGGACAATCGTCGATTATGCTGAAGAAAAATCTATCGATTGCGTTGTATTGGCATCGCACAGGCCTGGGTTTGGAGACATCTTCCTAGGCTCCACTGCTTCGAGAGTGGTTCGACATGCCAAATGCTCGGTTCACGTTATCCGATGATAACAACAATTGGCCTCAACGAGAGTTGAAGACTGCCCTATCTTCAGATGCTGCACTGCATACAAATGTCATAGAAGGGTTCAAAGCAGTCATTGCTATCGAGGAAGGTCGCCGTATTTGATCACAAACCCAGCTTGGCGCTGACGATCTGGTTGACCGCCTTGGGGTTGGCCTTGCCGCCCGTGGCTTTCATCACCTGACCGACGAACCAGCCTGCCAATTTGGGGTTGGCCTTGGCCTTTTCGACCTGCGCGGGGTTGTCGGCGATGATCTGATCGACGGCGGCCTCGATGGCACCGGTGTCGGTGACCTGTTTCATGCCGCGTGCCTCGACGATCTCGGCGGGGTCACCGCCTGTCGTATAGACGATTTCGAACAGGTCCTTGGCGATCTTGCCGGAAATGGCGTCTGAGGCGATCAGATCGGCGATCCCGCCCAGCTGTGCGGGGCTGACGGGGCTATCTGTGATCTCGTGATCTTCCTTTTTCAGGCGGCCAAACAACTCGTTGATGACCCAGTTGGCCACCAGCTTGCCGTCGCGCCCTTGGGCGGCCTCTTCAAAGAAGGCGGCGTTTTCGGCCTCGGCGGTCAACACGTTGGCGTCATATTCAGACAATCCGAAATCACCCATGAACCGCGCTTTCTTGTCGTCCGGCAACTCAGGCAGGGAGGCTTTGATATCGTCCACCCACGCCTGTTCGATCTCCAAAGGCAGCAGATCGGGGTCGGGGAAATAACGGTAGTCATGCGCCTCTTCCTTGGAGCGCATCGAGCGGGTTTCGTTCTTGTCAGGATCGTAAAGGCGGGTTTCCTGATCCACCTCGCCACCGGCCTCGACAATGGCGATCTGACGGCGGGCCTCGACCTCGATCGCCATCTGGATAAAGCGCATCGAGTTCATGTTCTTGATCTCGCAGCGCGTGCCCAAATGGCTGAAATCCTGGGTTTCCTGGTATTTCTCGTACTGACCGGGCCGACAGATTGACACGTTCACATCGGCGCGCAGATTGCCGTTTTGCATGTTGCCATCACAGGTGCCCAAATAGCGCAGAATCTGGCGCATCTTGGCGACATAGGCGGCGGCCTCTTCGGGGCCGCGGATATCAGGGCGGCTGACGATTTCCATCAGGCAGACACCGGTGCGGTTGAGATCGACAAAGGACATGGCCGGGTCCATATCATGCACGGATTTGCCGGCGTCCTGCTCCATGTGAATACGTTCGATCCGCACCAGCCGGGCGATGCCGGGCTCCATATCCACCAGCACTTCGCCTTCGCCGACGATGGGGTGGTAAAGCTGGGAAATCTGATAACCCTGCGGCAGATCGGGGTAGAAATAATTCTTGCGATCAAAGGCGGATTTCAGGTTGATTTCGGCCTTCAGGCCAAGGCCCGTGCGCACGGCCTGTTCCACGCAATACTCGTTGATCACCGGCAACATGCCCGGCATGGCGGCGTCCACGAAGGCCACGTTTGAATTGGGCTCGGCCCCGAACCGGGTCGAGGCCCCGGAAAACAGCTTGGCGTTCGAGGCGACCTGCGCGTGCACCTCCATCCCGATCACCAGTTCCCAGTCGTGCTTGGCCCCGGCAATCACCTTGGGTTTTGGGGTTTCATAGGTCAGGTCCAGCATGGGATGGCTCCGCTTACGTTGGTTCGTCGGCGGTTTTAGGTCAGCGCGGGGTGCAGGGCAAGCACGCATCGATGCTGTGCTTTCGGCGGACGGGTGATACCTCTCAAGGTTTTCTACGAGTTCTTTTTGAGTATCGGGGCCATGAAGGCGGGCACCACCTGACTTTACGTGGCGGCACTTTGCTGTACATTCCTGCCATGACGACGCCAACATTCGCCCAGTCCCCTCAGCCTGTCGGCAGAGATTTTCCGCGCCCATTAAGACCCTTTATTTGAAAAAGAGCATTCCCAGATGTCCCAGACCAATTTGATGTCCCCTCCCTTCGCTCCGGCTGCGTCCGACATGGGGGCCGACCCCCTCGCAAGTTCTGGCGGCCCGGACAACGCCGTCATCTTCGAGATCGGCGATACCTTAGGCTTCCCCTCAAGCCTCAACCTTTCGATATCCGCTGGTGACTTGTTTTTGGGCAGCATCGTGTCGTCCACCGACATCGATGTCCTCCGCATCGAATTGACCGCTGGAGTGACCTATCAGTTCAGCCTGAGTGGCATAGACGGAAGCGGCGGCACGATGCCTAACCCGTTCCTGACGCTCCTTGACAGCTCTGGCAACCCGGTCGTCTTTAACGACGATAGTGGTGTCGGGCGGGACTCCTTTATCGAGTTTACTGCTACCACAAGCGGCACCTATTTCCTCAGCGCTGAATCGGCGGACGGATCGACCGGCTCCTATACGCTGAGCGTGGAAGACGACCTGCCGCCCCCGCCCCTCACCACCGGCACGGTCGGGGAGATGGCGACCTTCCTGCAGACGGGCTACACCGGCGGGACGCAATACACATTCGATACCTCCAGCTCGAACGTGATCACAGTTGACATCAGCGGGTTGACGGCGACAGGCCAGCAAATGGCGCTCTGGGCGATGGAGGCGTGGGAAATGGTGGTCGACCTTGATTTCCAGGTTGTCACCTCCGGCGAGATGATCACTGTGGATGACGCATTTGGCTGGGACTTTGCCTATATGCCCGGCACCACCCCCTTCACGTCGGGGGTAGAGATCAATGTCGGGACTGGAATTGGCACCACGCTCGACAGCAATTCGTTCACGAACTACCTCAGTCTGTTTGGAACGGCCATCGGTCTGGGCAACCCGGGCATCTACACCGGGACGAACCTCACTGGGTCGATTTTGTATCCTGAGGATGCGACCTTCTTAAATGACAGCTGGCAATTGTCGGTGATGTCCGCCTTTTCCCAAGGGGGAAACTCGGCGGTCACCGCCTCTTTCGGTTTCGCCACGACCGCGATGATGGTCGATATCCTGGCCATTCAGGGGCTTTATGGCGCGGCGGGCGCTGGTTCCGCTACGGCAGGCGACACGGTCTATGGTCTGGGCTCGAACCTGGGCAATTACATGGACGAGATTTTTGCCGCTCTGGCCTCGGGCACGCCCTCGACCAATGTGACCGGCAACCCGATCGCCTTCACCATCTATGACCATTCCGGCACCGACTTGATTAACGTCAGTTTCCTGACGGCATCGGAGGGGGCCAACATCAACCTTAACGCCGGGGCCTTCTCGGATATCGGTGATCAAATCGGGATCATGGGCATCGCCGTGGGCACGGTGGTCGAGAATGCCAATATGGGCGCTGGCAATGACACCGTTACGGGCAACGCGGCCGCGAACACGATCAACGGCAATGGTGGCAATGACAGCATTCTTGGCGCGGATGGAAATGACAGC
>Ga0316205_10004055_pt1 | contig 13207 bp, 11 predicted proteins | sample 3monthpyrite_MG_FD_204941 | JGI IMG/M metagenome (GOLD analysis project Ga0316205, IMG submission 204941) | Microbial mat bacterial communities from mineral coupon in-situ incubated in ocean water Damariscotta River, Maine, United States -... | ecosystem: Environmental > Aquatic > Marine >... | reverse complement strand
CTCACAATCACTGTGTCACCTTTTCGCACATCCAGACGATCAATTTCATCCTGGTTGTGCAGTGTTGCATTACTGACAACCACACCACCAACATGTACCGGTTGCAAACGTGCAACAGGTGTAAGTGCGCCGGTTCGTCCTACCTGGACATCAATGTCGTCAAGCGTGGTCATTTCTTCCTGTGCAGGAAATTTATGGGCCAGGGCCCAACGCGGTGCTTTGGCAACAAAACCTAATTGCTGTTGTTGTTTCAGATTATCGACTTTATAAACAATACCATCGATATCATAGGCAAGATTGTCGCGCTTAATTTGCAGTTCAGCATAATATTTCAGACAGCCTTTTACCGCCGATACTACCTTACTTTCCGGATTAACGGGAACGCCCCACTGCCTGAGTTGTTGCATAATTTTACTATGCTGATCCGGTAATGTTTTATTACTCACCGTACCTACGCCATAAGCATAAAATGTCAGTGGCCGTGTTGCGCTTATACGAGGATCAAGTTGGCGTAAACTCCCCGCCGCAGCATTTCTTGGGTTGGCAAAAGTTTTATCACCCTTTTTACGTTGTGTGTCATTAAGTGTTTCGAAGCCTTTGTGGGGCATAATCACTTCACCGCGAATTTCTATACGATCAGGTATATTTTTACCACGCAAATGCAGCGGGATGGATGGAATCGTACGAATATTAAGTGTAACATCTTCACCGGTTGTTCCATCACCTCGTGTGGCACCACGCGTCAATACACCTTTTTCATAGAGCAGGCTAATTGCCAGTCCATCCAGTTTTGGTTCTACGGCATAGTGCATCTTGTCAATTTCAAGGGTAGTTCGATTGCGTTTATCAAACTCCATGACTTCGTCATCGCTAAATGCATTGGATAGCGACAACATTGGAATTTCATGCTGCACTTCTTTGAATGAGGTTAAGGGTTTAGCTCCCACACGTTGAGTGGGTGACTCAGCTGTCACAACTTCGGGATACTGATTTTCTAATTGCTGAAGTTCTCGCATCAGCCGATCATATTCGGCATCGGTTACTTCAGGTTCATCGAGCACGTAGTAGAGATAATTGTGCTCATCTATTTCCTTACGTAACTGTTCTACCTGCTTTAATACAGTTTGGGGGATCGTCATACAATAATTCTTGGTTAATGGCGGTGGTGTTTGATGTTTGCCATTTGTTGTTTGAAATGAAATGCTTCGATATTTTCTTTTATATGGCCAATCGTCTGAATACTCAATACACTACGCGTCTCATCACAAAGGTCTGCGTCTAGGTGATCACTTAAACTACGACCTAGTTTAAGCATCGTATCCAGCGCCTCACGACCATTGAGTGGTCCGGGTAGTTGCATAAACAGGGACAGCCCGGGTGTTTTTAGTCCTTCCATTAGCTCATACTCAAGTGTGCCTGGTTCAATTAGATTCGCCACACTACATAATGGAATCGTTGGAACAGTAACATCGGTATAATAATGAAAAATATTCATATCCCCAAAGACAAAGCCTGTTTGTTCCAGAGCATCACGAATATCTTCACCGTATAAATAATCATCATTCCTGGCAATAATACTCAGGACAACAACAAGCGAATCATTTCCGCCTGTATGCGCATCATGTTCAATGGCAGAAAGCGGTCCAACACTACTGGCATCAACATCATAGTGATTTGTTTGTGGCGTCATTTGAGACAAGGCGACGAGATCATCGACACTTAAATCATCATCCTGGACATCGGCAATCGTTTCCTGGCTGTATATAGCAGCGGAATTTGTTGGATACTTATTTTTAAACCAGCCAAGTACAGGAAGTAAAAAAGACTTTTGTGACTTTGATGATGCACGATAGTAAAGAAAAAAGCCAAAAATACAGGCAGCGCCACCGAGTAACAGGATAATTCGTAGATTGTCCAATGTTATTGACCCTTAAGTTTAAAATCTGATGGCAGTTTTAAACCGGCTACAACATTTTAACATCGCCGTTTAGTAAAGAATGGTTTAGACTGCCGCCATTTCAACTGCATCATCAATATCTACTGCCACCATTCTTGATACTCCAGGTTCATGCATGGTGACACCCGTGAGGTGTGTGGCGACTTCCATACTGACCTTATTATGCGTGATATAGATAAACTGGATACGATCCGACATTTCTTTAACCATCTGGCTATATCGCCCAACATTAGCATCATCCAATGGTGCATCCACTTCGTCAAGAATACAGAATGGCGCAGGATTCAATTCAAAAATTGAAAAAACCAGGGCTACGGCAGTCAGTGCCTTCTCGCCACCTGATAATAAATGAATGGTGCTATTACGTTTTCCAGGTGGGCGCGCCATGACGGTAACACCGGCATCAAGTAAATCGTCGCCCGTGAGTTCGAGATAGGCATGGCCGCCACCGAACAAACGTGGAAACAGGCGTTTCATTCCACTGTTAACTTTTTCAAAAGTTTCTTTAAAACGCGTCCTGGTTTCCTTATCAATTTTGTGTATTGCTGACTCTAATGTTTCGAGTGCATCCGTAAGATCTTTATTTTGCTTATCAAGATATTCCTTACGTTCAGACTGTTGCTCAAATTCTTCAATGGCCGCGAGATTAATTGGGCCCAGTCGAGTAATTTTTCGATCCAGTTCTTCCGCTTGTACTTGCCAGTCATTTTCATTGGCTGCTTCTGGCATTTCCTGAATGAGTGCCTTGAGTTCAAATCCAGTTTCAATGATTTGTTCTTCAAGTGTTTGTCTTCTGACTTTCACTTCCTGTTGATTGATTCTAATTTGTTCAAGTTTGCTTCGTACATCCAGAACATCCTGCTCGGCACGACTACGCGCCTGTTCCAGTTCTCGCTGTTCATGCTCAATCAAATCAAGCTTTTTGCGTGCTTCAGTTAATTCTGCTTCTACGCTAACCCGTTGTTCAAGATAGGTTTCCAGTTCTGAACTCATCTGTTTGAGTGGGGCTTCACTTTCAGCAAGTGATTTTTCTAATTCTTCGCGTCGGGTTTTTACCTGCTCAAACTGCGACTCAAGCCGTTCCAGGGCCTGACGTGTTGAGTTCAGTTCTGTATTGAGGGTTTCAACTTTAATTTTAATTTCATGCGATTCATTTCTGGCTTGTTGTGCATGGCTTCTTGCAACATCAAGTGTCTCACGTTGCGTATCCCGTTCAGCAATCAACTGTTCGCGTTGTTGTTCATGACCACTCATGGCATCCAGTGCAGTCTGCAAAGTATTGCGTGCGCCCATCAGATCCTGCTGTTCCGTTTCCATGTGTTGCCTGATTTCAGCATGTTCCTGTTGTAAAGTTTTCTGTCGAGTCTGAACATGATCCAGACGTGTTTCAATGCTCTTGATGCGATTTTTATGATCCGCAAGTTCATGTTGGGACGAGTTAAACTCGGCCTGTGCAGAATCTCTTTCGAGTTCCAGGTCACGTAAGCGAATGCGATCTTCTTCCAGCTGTTGCTGCAGGGCTTCGCTTTGCGATGATAACTCTGTGGCGGACTTTGCCAGCGTTTTTAATTCCTGTTCACGCTGCAGGATACCTGCTTTTGCATCGGTATCACGCGTTACACGTAACCAGCCATTACCCAACCAGATGCCATCTCGTGTAACGACCGACTCATGTGCTGCAAGCGAATTGCGCATGTTCAGGGCTGAAGTAAGATCATCCACGACATAAACACCATCCAGTATGGAATCCAGTGGCCAGGGAGCAGTCACTTTTGCTGACAGGGGTGTTGTTAAATGTTTGTCGGAGGCAAGCGGTGACGCCTTGGTGTCAAATAAAGTCAGGATACCCTCATTAAAGCTACCTAATACGTCAGCAAGGGGATCGACATCTTCTATACAAACCGCTTCCAGATGGGTTCCGAGCACACATTCTGCCGCCTGTTCCCAGCCTGCTTCAACATTGAGTTCTTCAGCCAGGCGTGGTGCGTCCTGCAAGTGTTGACCACTTAACCACTGACTGACGGCACCTTGTTCCTTACCTAATGCCGCCTGTTGCAAGGCTTCAAGGGATGCACTGCGACCTCGAATGTTTTGTAACTCACTTCGAAGTTCATCCAGTTTGGATGCTGACTGGTGATTGGATTCACGCAGTTCGGTAATCTGATTTTTTCGTTGTTGCAGAATTGCATCACTTTGTTCTACTTTTGATTCTGCTGATACAATTGCCTGCTTCAACTCGGCAATTTCTTTTTCCAGTACATCTGGCGACTGTTCGGACAATTCACGCTGTAATTTTTCACCGCGTTCCTGTAGTTGACTCTGGTGATTTTCCAGGTGTTCAATTCGAGTTCGTTGAACATCAGCATCACGTGCTGGCTGTGCAGCCTGCTGGTTAAAATTGTCCCAGTTGGCTTGCCAGTTTTGCATGGCTTCTTCAGCAAGCGTCAGTGCTTCGACTGTTTCTGATTCACGTTGTGTGAGCTTTGTTAGATCAGGTTCCAGTTCGGAGTGTTGCGCTTCAAGTGTTTTGATTTTTTCCTGATCAGAGACGAGATGTTGCTGGGTTTCTTCAGCATCCTTTATTAGCTGGGCCAAATCAGTTTGCTGTTGGGCACGACGTTCACGAGCATGTTGTATGGATTGCTCGAGTCGGGCAATGTCAGCGCCAACACTATAAAAACGGCTCTGCACCCCATTATGGCTGTCAGTAGCATCGGCCAGTTTACTGCGTTGTTTCTCAATTCCGGATTCAATTTCGCGTTGTTTGGCTATGGACTGTTGTAATGTGGTTTCTTCATCACGCAGTACATTTTCACCACTGGCCGCCTGTTCATTAAGTACACTCCAGCGTAGTGCCTGCAATTGTGCCTTGACCAGACGTTCTTCTTCCTTAAGTACCTTGTAACGTTCTGCGGTGTTCGCCTGGCGCTTCAGACGTGCAAGTTGTTTATCCAGTTCTTCGCGTAAATCATTAAGACGATCCAGGTTTTCCCGGGTATGGCGTATACGGTTTTCTGTCTCACGCCGACGTTCTTTGTATTTGGATATACCAGCAGCTTCTTCAAGAAAAGCCCGTAATTCTTCAGGCTTGGCTTCAATTAGCCGTGAAATCGTACCCTGCTCAATGATGGAGTAACTACGTGGACCGAGACCGGTTCCAAGGAAAATATCGGTAACATCTCTACGACGGCAACGTGTATTGTTCAGGTGGTAGACTGAGGATCCATCACGCGAAACTGTTCTTTTAACTGAAATTTCATTGTAGTTGGCGAATTCACCACCCAGGCTGCCCTCTGAATTATCAAAAATCAACTCTACTGTGGCCTGCCCCACCGGTTTGCGCGCTGAGGAGCCATTGAAAATGACATCCGCCATGGATTCTCCACGCAGGTGTTTGGCAGATGATTCGCCCATCACCCAGCGTACGGCATCAATAATATTAGATTTACCACAACCATTAGGACCAACAACCGCATTTAGATTGCTGGGTAAGGGAACAACAGTAGGGTCAACGAAGGATTTAAATCCGGATAATTTCAGTTTACTTAATCGCATCGCCGCAAGATACAGGATCATCCTTCCCAGTGACAAGATTGACAAAGGATGATTTTGCTATTTCTGCCAAATTAACCGTAATTTTATTTACCTGCTGCCGTTTGTAGCTCTTGTCAATCCTGAGCGGCTTCGGTATGGTGCGCGCCATGTCTACTAAACCATCAAAAACACTCGAAACCTTCGACAATCCCATGCCGGAACGTGATTACACCATCCGCATCGACATGCCGGAATTTACCTGTCTGTGCCCCAAAACCGGCCAACCTGATTTTGCCACCCTACATCTGGAATACATTGCCGAACAAAAATGTGTCGAATTGAAATCCCTCAAGATGTATATCTGGTCTTTTCGAGATGAAGGTGCCTTTCACGAGAAGGTGACAAACACCATACTGAGTGACCTGGTTAAAGCTACCGAACCGCGATTTATGCGTCTTACGGCTAAATTTAATGTGCGTGGGGGAATCTATACCTCAGTGGTTGCTGAGCACCGCCATCCTGGCTGGAAAGCACCTGAAGTTGTCAATCTGCCCTGAGACCCAGAGTAAGCAGGCAGGTGAACACACCAAACACCTTGGCAGATAACAGGCATAACGCCCCACTTTTCCTCGGTATTGACCTCGGCACATCCGGTGTACGTGCCATTGTTATTGATTCTTCAGGAAATATCGTTTCCCAGGTTCGCACCGAGTACCCACATTCAAGCGCATTTCATTCTGACAGTCACCCCGAGAATTGGTGGCATGCTGTCGTACATGTTATTGAAGGACTGTTATATGGCTCTCCTCAATTAGCCCGCGCAATTGTTTCTATCAGTGTGGATGGCACATCCTCCAGTGTCTTAATCTGTGATGAGAATGGCCTGCCACTGCATGAAGCATTAATGTACTTCGACCGACGCGCCGTTCAACAAGCCAAACGTATACAAGCAGTTTGTCCGCAACATAACCCTGCCGCTGCCATAACCTCCGGTCTTGCAAAATGGCTATGGCTACAGGAAAACTGCCATTGGCAAGGCCGATATCATTTGTTACACCAAGCAGACTGGATTGCTGGCAAACTGGCCGGTCGCTTTGATTTTAGTGACGAAAATAATGCACTAAAAAGCGGCTATGACCCTTTACAAAAATGCTGGCCTGACTGGGTAAAGACGCTGGTTTCAGATATGGATGCATTACCTAATGTACTTCCCGCTGGCATAGCAGTTTGTACCCTGTCAGAAACTATTGCGAATCAATTTGGTTTCGATGAAAGCACTATTATCGTGTCGGGTACAACCGATAGCACTGCAGCTGTTATCGCCACTGGTGCGAGTGATGTGGGAGATGCCATCACTTCTCTGGGCTCTACCCTGGTTTTGAAAGTGATTAGTGACCGACCCGTAAGTGAGGCAGAGGCAGGTATTTATAGCCAACCATTTGGTAACGTCTGGTTGGTTGGTGGTGCGTCGAATTCCGGTGGTTCGGTACTACGTCAGTTTTTTACTGATACACAAATGGCAGAATACCAGCAGAAAATAAATGTAAATCAAGAAACTCAACTGGACTATTACCCATTACCCGAAGAAGGCGAACGTTTTCCTCTGAATAATCCTCAGATGAAATCACGCATCACACCCCGCCCGAAAAACGATGTGATTTTTTTTCAGGGCTTGCTTGAAGGAATCGCGAACATCGAATACCTGGGGTATACAAAACTTCATGCGTGTGGCGCACCCTGGCCCAACTCCATAAGAACAACAGGGGGCGGCAGTAAAAATACTGCATGGAAATTAATCCGACAAAACAAACTTAAACTTCCGATGTCTGAAGTACAACAAATAGAAGCGGCATATGGCTCAGCCAGGCTTGCTCGAAGAGGTTGGGCAGACCAACAAACCTAAAAAATTAATTCGTATCCTTTTTTGAAAGAAGTTACCGAAAACTTTGCACTCTAATTCCGGAAATGGTACATAAGACAAACTTGAATACATTTTACTTTATGACATTCAACTAAATATAAACAGGACACAACTATGACAAATCCGCTAACTGGTGTTGGCTATCTTTTTCGGGGACTGAGTCTGATTATGAAGCCAGGCATTAAACGCTTTGTCATCATTCCTCTGCTGATAAATATCCTGTTATTTAGCGCCTTGTTATGGTTCCTTAGAGATCAGTTTGGAGTGCTGGCTGATTGGATGATGTCGTATATCCCTGACTGGCTAAGCTGGCTCTCGTGGATTTTCTGGGCCTTATTCAGTCTAACCGCGGCGATAATCATTTTCTTTACTTTCTCTTTTGTCGCTAATCTAATTGGTGCCCCCTTTAACAGCTATCTTGCAGCCGCTGTTGAAAAATACCTCACTGGCGATCTACCGCCCGATTCACCAAACAGTCCCTGGAAAGAAATTGGCATCGCAATTTTTAGTGAATTAAAAAAATGGCTTTATTACCTGCTCTGGTTAATCCCTTTACTCATTGCATCTATTTTCCTCGCACCGATTGCTCCAGTTCTCTGGTTTTTATTTGGCGCATGGATGTACAGTATTGAATACACTGATTATCCCATGGGCAATCATGGTCTCACCTTTACTGAAATCAGAAATACGCTAGCTGAAAAACGATTAATGAGTCTTGGCTTTGGTGGCATAGTTACAGTGGCGACCATGATACCTCTGGTCAACTTTATTGTGATGCCGGTTGCTGTTGCTGGCGCAACGGCGATGCGCGTGGATCAATATCCTTTAAAAAAACTGGAGAACAAATAACATCTGAGTAAATACTTATTCGTTAAACGTCAGACAAGTATTTTTTTAAACGGCTAACGCCTTCTTTTAATCGCTCAAGACTGGTGGTATAGGCGATACGGCAATACTTGTCGGCCTGATAATAACCAAAATCAAGTCCAGGTGTGATTGCCACCTTTGCTTCTTGCAATAGGGCTTCGCTAAATTTCAGGCTGTTATCACTATAGCGTTGAATATTTGCATACAGATAAAATGCACCCTGGGGTTGCACCGGTATCTCGAATCCCAGATCACGCAAGGCTGGTAGTAAATAGTCACGCCTTTGCTGGAAAGCATCTCTGCGCTTATCCAGTTCGGTGATATTATCTTTGCTAAATGATACCAGAGCCGCATATTGACCGGGTGTAGGCGCCGCCAGATAGAGATTCTGTGCAAGCTTGTCCAGTTCCCTTATCATGTTAACAGGAGCAACTATCCAGCCAACCCGCCACCCCGTCAGTCCAAAATATTTTGAAAAACTGTTAACGATGAAAAGATTTTCACTGTATGACAATGCTGTATTGGCATCGCTACGATAATCGAGATTATCATAGATTAAGCCATGATAGATCTCATCAACAATGACATAAGCACCCTGTTGTTCAACAAAGTTAATGATCGCCTTTAATTCATCTTGTTTAATTAAGGTGCCGGTTGGATTAGATGGTGAAGCAATCAAAACAGCACAGGTATTTTCCTGCCAGTTGTTTTTCACCAAATCATAAGTCAATTGATATTCTGTTGATTCATCAACCGTAACCAGTTGCGTCTTCCCTTCCAGTAAGCGCACAAAATTACGATTACAGGGATAACCCGGATCGGCCATCATTACTGATTGCCCCGGATTCAAAATACTCGCCAGTACCAAATGGAGGGCTCCAGATGCACCTGGGGTAATAACGATACGTTCCGCATTGACATCACATTGATAGCGCGTTTGGTAAAAATCTGAAATTGCCAGGCGTAGCGCGGGCATACCGGTCGCTGGTGTATAGTGCACTTCGCCTTTTGAAATTTGTTGTTGGACTGCATTAATGACGCCTGCTGGCGTAGCAAAATCAGGCTCACCAATTTCCATGTGCACAATATCCTCACCTGCCGCTTCCATCTCACGCGCCCGCGCAAGCAATTCCATTACCCGAAAAGGCTGAATTTCTTTTAAACGTAGTGCGGGATGTTGTTTAGTCATTGTACGAAATGCTGGTATAGATCTTTCAAACTATTGAGATCAACATAACCATCTTGATTCAACACGCTTACATCTCCTTGCAATACCTTTGCAGATATATTGGGCTCACCATATTGATCCAGGACCACAGCCGCACCACTAAAATCATGATCAAGCGTATAATCGTTGACGGTAATCACAGTAATCAAGTCGGCTCCTCTGGCAGATAATATTCCATTATGTGAATCCTCGAAGGCCACACATTTGGCTGCTGTTAATTGCATTTTTTCAAGGGCATAAAAGTATATATCCGCTGCAGGCTTTTTGGCCGGCACGATGTCACCAGCGGCGATCACCTCAAACCAGTCCATAGACTCGGGACCCAGAGTATGGGTTAACAATGCTTCGACATTCGCTGGGGTGGTCGTAGTGGCGATCGCCAGTCGAAGACCTTCCTTACGTGCCGTTTTGATTAACCGTTCCACCCCCGATCTGAGCGGGATTGAGCCTTTAGCCAATAATGCTGTGTAATGATCTGTTTTAGCTTGATGTAAACTCGCAACAAAGGCATCAAAATTTTCAGGTTTTTTGAAATCCGTATTGAAGTTATCAAGGTAATATTTAATTCGTTCTTTTCCACCGGTGACTGATAGTAATTTTTCGTATAAATCTATCGTCCAATTCCAGTCGAGTCCCGCCTCTTTAAATGCAAGATTAAAGGCAACACGATGGCCATCACGCTCAGTATCAGCCAGGGTACCATCAACATCAAATATCAGTGCTTCTAGTGACATAATTCTTCCATTGTTTAAACTTTGTGCAAAAAATGGCGCATAGAGTACCCTAGTCCCTCTTATATTGAAAATTGGCTCTCAGCTACTTTTTCCCATATAGTTAGAGCTTGTTTACAGCACAAAAGACTGGCATTGGTAATAATATCTTGCCTAAACGCTGTGTTTCTGTTATTAAAGCGCGTTATTTTTTGACACAGGTTCGCCAGGAGAACCCATCAATGCCAGCAAAAAAGAAAACAGTAGCTAAAAAGAAAACCGTAGCCAAGAAAAAGGCGGTTGCTAAAAAGAAAACTGTCGCCAAGAAAAAGACGGTTGCTAAAAAGAAGACTGTCGCCAAGAAAAAGACGGTTGCTAAAAAGAAGACTGTCGCCAAGAAAAAGGCGGTTGCTAAAAAGAAAACAGCTAACAAAAAGAAAACAACTACGGCAAGAAAATCTGGTAGCAGTAACGATTTTCAATCTTTCACCCCGTATTCAGAAACAAAAGGTGAAGAGTATATGAATGACACCCAGGTTGAGCATTTCCGTTCAATTCTGAAAGATTGGAAACAGGAATTAATGCAGGAAGTTGATCGTACCGTGCATCATATGCAGGACGAGGCAGCAAACTTTCCCGATCCGAATGATCGTGCGAGTCAGGAATCTGAATTCACTATGGAATTACGCACACGAGACCGTGAACGAAAACTCATCAAAAAGATTGATGAATCAATCTCTATGCTCGATTCTGGTGAATATGGCTACTGTGAGCAATGTGGTATTGAGATTGGCATACGTCGACTGGAAGCACGACCAACAGCGAACCTGTGTATTGATTGCAAAAGCCTTGATGAAATTATGGAAAAATCGCGTTCATAATAACCTCAATGACACAATGATAAAAAGGGGGCCTGTGCCTCCTTTTTTAATTCATTTTTCAGGTTTTGCTGGTAGTAATGCCCGGTCGTCATAGCGTCTGTCAGCTTTAATCACTAACTGGTTACTTTTCGCAAACTGAATAACATAATCATATGCTGCCGGGTCACTGGTTTCTAAACCACGTGCTACTACCAGACATTTATTGCCGCCAATGATACAAGGCTGAACGCTGGTAGAATATTTAAGGCGTTGATCCTGCCCAAAACTGGCAAGCGTCGATGAGATACGTTCAATCCAGTCACTTGGGCGTAATTTGCCGCCATCCTCGCGTATGCCTTCTATCACGAGATGATCTTTAGCCATAATTTTTGTCCCAGAGTTTGCATCATTGATTAATATTGTTAAAAATCGGTTAATTGCAGAATTTCTTTAACGAATAGGCAAAATAAAGAACAATTTAATATGAATGTACTGGATGCAATTCGAGAACGCCACTCCACGCGCGCTTTTCTTAAAAAGGATGTTGATCCTGAAAAGCTGCAAACCATACTGGAAACCGCCAGCTGGGCACCATCTGGTGTCAACACTCAACCCTGGAAAGCATTTGTGCTGGATAAAGAAAAGATACACACATTATCAGAAGCTCTTATTAACGCCAGAAACTCCGGGACAGAACCTAATCCGGATTACGATTACTATCCAGCAAACTGGAAGGAACCTTATCTCTCCCGTCGACGCAATTGTGGCCTAAAACTCTACCAAACCATGGGGATTGGCAAGAAAGACAAGCAACAGCAAATGGATGCATGGTGTCGAAACTATCGCTTTTTTGATGCGCCAACAGGCTTATTATTTTTTCTTGAACAGGGAATGCAAACCGGTTCATGGCTTGACATGGGAATGTTCATGCAGAACATCATGTTGGCCGCTAAAGAATTTGGTCTGGATACCTGTCCCCAGGCATCGCTTGCAGAATATCCAGATATAGTACGTACACAGCTTGGCATAGATAATAATTGGCTATTAATCGCCGGTATGGCGTTGGGGTATGCCGACCCGTCAGATCCGCTAAACCAATATCGCCTGCCGCGTGAAAGTGTAGAAAATTTTACTAAATGGTGAATATGAGGCGAAATGTCTGAAAACACATATCGAGGGCGCTTTGCACCTTCACCCACTGGCCCTTTGCATTTTGGCTCCCTGGTTGCTGCCGTTGGCAGCTACCTGCAGGCTCGTGTTAACAATGGTGAATGGTTCTTGCGAATTGAGAATATAGATCCTCCAAGAGAACCGGAAGGTGCCTCACAACAGATCATTCATACTCTGGAACATTTTGGGTTTGAATGGGATGGCCCGATTCTCTATCAGCACGATCGGTTACATGATTACGAAAATCTATTAAATGAACTATCCAAAACCGGTCGTTTGTATCAGTGTTCCTGCAGTCGTAAAAAAATTGCCTTGCAAAACAAAAATCGCACTGGGCCTCTTGTTTATCCTGGTACTTGCCGGAACAAAACCTGGTGTCCGGGAAAGAGTCGATTTGCAGAAAATTTTTCATTACGCCTGGATACCCGTAACGTCTCTCTAAATTTTAATGATGCGATTCAAGGTATTCAGAAGTATGGCCTCGAACATCAAGGAGATTATGTTATTCGTCGGGCCGATGGCCTTTATTCATACCTGTTCGCTGTAGCGATTGATGACGCCCAACAAGGGATAACCGAAGTGGTTCGTGGCGCTGATTTACTCGCATGTACCGCCCGTCAAATTTACCTGCAACAACTTCTCAATCTACCCACTCCTGACTATGCGCATTTGCCCCTGGCCCATGATCCGCAAACCGGGCAAAAACTCAGCAAACAAAACGGAGCCCCTGCCATCAAGGGTAATGTGCATGTCGCGCTCCTCTGGTATGCCTTAAAATTTCTTGGGCAAGCACCTGATAAAGAAATTATTGAAAGCAATATTGATGAAATCTGGAATTGGGCCATTAAAAACTGGAAATTTAAGTTCGTGCCAAAAACGGCCGATATCGAAAAGGAACTGTATAAAGTATGTTAATGTCTCCAACTACGATGCATGCTAGTCTAGCCTCAGACAGGAGAT
>Ga0316205_10004054_pt1 | contig 13207 bp, 12 predicted proteins | sample 3monthpyrite_MG_FD_204941 | JGI IMG/M metagenome (GOLD analysis project Ga0316205, IMG submission 204941) | Microbial mat bacterial communities from mineral coupon in-situ incubated in ocean water Damariscotta River, Maine, United States -... | ecosystem: Environmental > Aquatic > Marine >... | reverse complement strand
ATTAAATGTAAATAAATCGGATCAGAGAACAATTGTTTCAAATATTAGGGAGTATTGTTCTCTGACCCCGAATACTTGTTTTCGATTTAATTACCTAAATGACTCATACCTTGTTCCCAATAGGGAATTCCCGAAAACCTCTCTACTAAAAAATCAATAAATTGTCGCACGCGCTGTGATAAATGCCGCGTCTGTGGATAAATAGCATAGGCATTCACTTCCGTGATTGAGTAATCTTGTAATATGGGAATTAGCTCTCCCTTAGTTATTGCTTCATAGGAGATGAAAGTCGGTTGGCGTAATATGCCTAATCCTTCTATCGCGGCACTTTGTAAAAACTTACCATTGTTTGACTGCATAAGCTTCGAGACTTTTATCATTGTCTCTTCTCCCTGGTTATCAATAAATGTCCAATGATTCGGGTTATTCAAATTGCTGTACGTGAAGCAGGGATGATTGGCCAGTTCTTCAGGTGTGTTTGGAGCGCCTTGTTTTTTTATATAGTCAGGGCTCGCGCAGACTACAAAAGATACTCTGGCAAGTTTGCGTGAAATTAAACTGGAGTCTTTTAAATCGGCGATACGAATGCCCACGTCAAATCCTTCCTGGATCAAATCAATTTGACGATCATTAAAATCAATGTCGAAGCTTAATTTTGGGTGCAATTTCTGAAATTCGATGATTGCCGGGCCTAAATGCATTAAGCCAAAACTCAATGGTGCCGCAACGCGGAGTTGCCCACTCAGCTCTTGATGTGCCTGAGTCACTGCGTGCTCTGCCTCTTCTAAATCATCAAGAATTTGTATGCAGCGTGTGTAAAAGCCCTGACCACTTTCAGTTAACACTAGTTTGCGTGTTGTTCGGTGAAACAGCTCAACGCCCAGATGCTCCTCCAGTTCAGATAGGCGCCGGCTTACGGCAGATTTGGCCACGCCTAAACGTTCTGCAGCAGACGTCATGGTTGCTGCCTCGACAATGTGAACAAACGCTTGAAGTTCTTCGGTTTTAATCATACTAGTTCTAATATATAGAACAATATATTGCCAAACAAGGTATTTATTCTATGTTTAAGAACGAATATTATGATTATGAAATAATCGTAAATACCAAAGAGGCATTTCAATGAAATTATTAAAGCAATATAAACTAGGGAATATTGAGTTAAACAACCATTTAGTTATGGCACCCATGACCCGCTCACGAGCAATTGATAATGTCCCCAACGATATGATGGTGGAGTATTATCGTCAACGTGCAACAGCGGGTTTGATTATCACTGAAGGCGTAGCACCTTCAGCTAATGGTCTGGGTTATCCGCGTATTTCAGGCATCTATAATAAAGCTCAAATTGAGGGATGGATGAAGATTACCGATGCTGTGCATTCGGAGGGTGGAAAGATTTTTATGCAGCTTATGCATACCGGCCGGGTTTCTCATCCTGATAATATGGAGATCAATGCAAGGATACTAGCGCCTTCGGCAATTGGTATGAGTGGTGAGATGTATACAGATACGAAGGGTATGCAAGCATATCCAGAACCTCTCGAAATGACGTTATCTGATATAGAGCAGGCACAGGACGAAATTGTTGAAGCATCTAAAAATGCCATAGAATCTGGGTTTGATGGTGTTGAGCTACATGCTGCTAATGGCTATCTAATCGATCAATTTATCAATACTGCTTCTAATAAAAGGCTAGACGAATATGGTGGTTCGATTGAAAACCGTTGCCGTTTTGCACTGGAAGTTGCAGAAAAAGTAGCCAGTTCAATTGGTGAGCAACGAACAGGTATTCGTCTTTCACCTTACGGTGTCTACAATGACATGGAAATATTCGAAGGGATTGAAGAGACTTATGAGTACCTGGCTCGCGAGCTGGGAAAACTGAAGCTTGTTTATATTCATATTCTTGATTTTTCATCTCAAGGTGCGCCTGAAGTACCGGAGTCGGTTAAATCTAAAATACGACGTAATTTTGGACGAGACATCATTCTCAATGGTGGATTGGATAGAGAAAAAGCAGAAAATATTTTGAATGACGAGAAAGGTGATTTAGTTGCTCTTGGACAGGCGTTTTTAGCCAATCCAGATTTGGTTTATAAGTTTGAAAATAACCTTCCTTTAAATAATCCTGACTACGATACTTTTTTTACGCCTGGAAAAGAAGGCTATTTAGATTACCCTATGGCGCAAAAGTTTGAAGTTGCGAATTAATGAATTTCTGAATGAGTTTTTAAATGAAATGACTGCAAGACGCATTAAGTTATTGGCGCTTAAGAGAAATGCAGGAGGATTATGAATATGATAGATAGAAAAAATCAACACATCATTTTTGCATTTTTCATGGCGCTGTTAATGTCCTGCTTAATGTCATTTGTAATTAGTCTATTTAATGTTGGATTTGTAAATAATATATTAACTATCTGGTTAAAGGCGTGGGGCTTTTCTTTTGTTGTGGCATTTCCTGCGGTAGTAGTAGTATCACCAGTAGTTAGGAAACTGGTAAGTTTGGTAATAATTGCTAGAGAGGCATTAACTCATGAAAGAAATTATAGGTATTAATCATATAGGCATCAGAATAACAAACCTGGAAAGTGCAAGAGCATTTTATGAACAACTTGGGTTTGATTTTATCATTGGTCCGATAGGACCTGAACCTGTTGCAATAATGGAACACCCATCGGGTGTAAATATCAACTTAATAATAAATGCTGATTCAGATATAACTAATAATATTCTTATGGATATACCTGAGCGGCATCCCGGGTATACACATATAGCTCTGGATGTTAATGATATTAAGGCGGTACAGGATTCAGTTGAAGGTCTAGGTATTGAAATCACTGAAGGCCCTATAACATTGCCAAACGGTGGTGTGATGTTTTTTATTCGTGATCAAGATAAAAATGTAATTGAATTTCATCAAAATGCATAATTAATTGGTGCTAAATTAATTGGTACCAGAGCACAATTGTTTCTAATATTGGCCCAGACTTATATTCATAACCGTGTTTATTTTGGCTGACTATTTTTTAAATAAGTGTCAGAACACAAAGCTTTCTATACTTTAAACTTTACAGGGTCTTTAGCCTTAAAGTCTTTTTTGCACATAACAGTGATGGCTATTTTCCTCTGATGAATAATAAATGGGGGCATGTCTTGTCTTTTGCCTTTGTATTCATCTACTGAAAGAAAACACAAGACCTGACCCCGCGTTTTTACACAGTGTAACCACTACCAAATACATTTTTAGGGTTAAGAAGGCTGTGTATCTGGTGCATCCTGAGGTGTTGGGTCGTTATAAAGTGTAAGAGTCGAGAAAGATGGCTGAGTGAATCAGTTAAGCCTTAGCCATCTTTAATGATTTATAAAAATTTTTTAGTAATTGTAATAATGATTACCCCGGTATAGTATTGAGCACGTCTTATTGATAAGACGATATAATTATAAAAATACAATATTATAAAATATTGATTAACGGACTGCTTTTCTATTACACGGGCTCAGGCGCTGTATCCCCCACTTAATCTATTTCAATAGATGTCCCTTTTACGCACGATACAAAATTAGCTTGCTATTACGATAGTGATTATAGATTAACTCGAATTTAAAAAATTAAATGTTAACTATTTAGGGGGAATACATTGAAATACAAAACCCATTTGTTAATGATTCCAGTGTTTGTCATGGGCTCTTCTTACTCTATGGCGGGTGATTCTACCGCAATTTCTGCTTATCAAATGATGAGTGATATTCCTTCCAATAGTCGTACTTTTTTATGGAATAGAGCTGTTAATTCAAGTGTGGGGCCATCTACACAAAACTGGAACCGTCCTTTGGTAGAAGAGTGGGGTATAGGTAGTCGTTATCCAGATCATAACGTTAAACTATATAGTGATACAGACCCCGGTTTCAGTGGCCCTAATGGTGAGAGTTATGGAATAGAAATAGAATTTTCTGATACAACTATTTCACCTCGTAGTCCGGGTTCAAAAAATATACGTTTTTATACAGACTTTGGGCAAACAGGTATTTCAGGTAGTGGGCCTGATCGCGCAGAAATGCATATTAGCTCAACATTAAAATCGTTAAAAGTGGCTGAAGGTTCAACTGTTTGGGTGGGTTGGTCAGAATATTATTCACATTTAGATAAAAATCGAATGTCTACCGTTTTTCAATTTAGAAACCAACCAAACATAAACGAGCTTGAAGAGAATGGGTTCACTCAAGAAGAAATTGATGAGTTGGTTGCGGGTGGCTATAACCAGGGTGGGCCTGCAACTGCCATAGAAGTAAAACCAGAAGGTAATCAGTTGCACCATCATTTTGCAGTACGTAGTGGCACACCTATGGATTGGACGATTCCTGCATCTCAAAAACATACTCGCTCTGCACATATTGAAACAGGTAAGTGGTATGACTTTGTAGTCAAACTAAAATACTCACAGAATGCTGACGGTGATTTTAAAGTCTGGGTTTATGAGAAAGGAAGCCAGTCTAAATATGCTGTTACGGATACACCCGAATGGAATTTTAATGGGCCTACTATGTACACCTATCCATCTGGATATAATAAGCCCGTACCTCGAATGGAATTTCGTTTTGGCGTTTATCGTTACAATGCCAAAAATGCAACGGATATAACGGAAAGTGATCGGTATATGACTAAATATGCAGGGCCAATGAGGTTGTGGGTTGGTGATAATGAAAGTGGGTATGATGCAGTAAAACCTCGTTAAGTTTCAAATAAATTATTACATATAAAACTAAGGAGATAGAAATGAAAGTATTAAAGCTTATGCTAGCAATTATTCCAGCCTTAACTCTGAGTAATGTTTGTTATGCGGGTAATAGCGGTAATGAATATATTTCATATTATAAAATTGATAATAATAGAATCGTCGTTTATGCACAAAGTGCAACATTCACTGACTCTGCTTCCTGTAAGGATGGAACGGCTACGTCTTCAGGTGTTGCAATTTCAACAGAGCGCGAAAACTTCAAAGAACTGTATGCTTCAGTCATGCTGGCTCATGCAAATGATAGAAAAATCGGTTTTTGGCTAGACGGCGGTTGTTCTCCGGCAAGCTCTGGTGGGCCATTTCCAACGGCTAGTATGGTTTATGTTTACTAAATTATTTTATATGTAGTGATTAATTTATAGTAATTAGATGGTGTTGAGGGTTGCTCACACTAAAGATTTTTAAATATGTAGCATTTTTGAATTAGTGATAACTAAAAAGGGATTATAAAATGATATTACGAGTATGTATTAAGTTAATAATTGTATCTTGTCTTTCTTATTCGGGAGTTACCTTAGCTGTTAATAACCCACCGAGCAATGCAACCGTTGTTAATTTAAGAACAGCTTGTATTGAGGGGGGTGTAGAAGTAACTAACTGTTTTGATGAGCTAAATTCTTTAGAAAACTGGATGAACAGCATTAGATCGGCTTCATCATTATTAATAAACGTCGGCCCTGGTAATTTTACCAGAGGATTTTCGGGGGTTATTACGGGCGCTTTAAATTGCTCTACTGCTAATATAACAATCAAGGGCTCGGGCCGTGAGAATTCACACATTCAAACAAATTTTGGAAGCTTCCCATCCGCTGGAATTCATATTAACTCAGGATGCACAAACCTTGATGTGCAAGATATAAAAATTTCAGGCTGGCTTCAAGGTGCAGTAGTGACAGAACTGTCGGCTATAACTTCATGGACAAATGTTGAATTATCAGGCGGAAATTATGGTTGGCTGGAATCTGGAGCATGTCCTAATAATGATGGTAAACATACGTGGTTTTCAAGTCGAATTATTGCTACTGGTGCAACCGGTGGAACAATTACATATACAGCGGCATGTGCACAAAGCTGGTTTTGGGGAAGCCAAATTGTATCTAGCAATAATGGTGTAGGTGCATCTTCATCCTATGCGCTTCAAGCTACACAGGCAGAAATCCATCTGTATGGGTCAAATGTGCGTTTAATAGTTGCTAATGGTATTGATGCAGAAGGTGCAGATGTTATTAGGTCATTAAATAACAGTGAAATTCATATACATGGTACAGGTCTTGATTTAACTCATAATGGAACGGGAGCGGTAAGCTTTTTGGAAGCAGATTCTTCTTCTATGATACATGCAAATGAATCCGCCTTTAGTCTGCATAATAATGGTACTGGCACAGTAAGTCGTTTAACAGGTAATGGAAAAATAAGTGCACCGTATCATTGGGGCGGTAAAACAACACCACCTGGAATCAGTTCTCGAAGTGGTGCTGATACCTATATTGAAATTGATTGCCCAGTTGCTGATGATTGTAGTGCCGGGGGAACTTTCCCTCATACGATGGTTTACAGAGCTGAGTGTACCGGAAGTGGTGCAGATGAAGGGCCTTGGTATGACACAGTAACTAATTTGTGTCGTAAATAATTTTTCATCTAGTACCCTAAATTTAATTTGTTCATTACTATATTATGAAGAATTGCTAAAAATGAGGACTAATAAAAGGTAAAAAATGTGACAGATCTATTCAATAGATCTGTCACATTTTTAATTAATTAAACTGATTAGGCATAAAGAAAGTAGTAACAAATAGGGGGCAGACCACGTTTAATTAATTTCACAAAAATAAACGAGGTCTGTCCCTTGTTTTTTATTGTATCAGTCGCCGCTTTAACTTTTTAACCTGTTAGAGTAAATGATAAAAAAGTTAGGGTTATGAAAGTTATGTGAGGAAGTTGGTTAATAGAGATATAAAAATAAATAAAATTAACTAGTAAGGATGATAAAATGATTAATAAAAGCGTTCTCTTGTCATTATTTATAATGACTTCATGTTTAATGAATACAGCTACCTATGCTGCGGGTAATATTCTGGTGATAGTGGCCGATGATCTGGGGGTTGATATGTTACCTGCAGTTTATCAAACAGATTGTACTCTAGAGCCCGATACCTGCTCCAATGGTGAACCTATTATTACAAATGCAAGCGTTAAAACAGATACACTTGCTCAATTAGCACAAGAGGGTGTTAGGTTTGAAAATGTCTGGTCTAACCCTTATTGTTCTGCAACGCGGGCAACAATACAAACGGGTCGTTATGGTTATAGAACAGATGTAGGACGTCCGGGGCATGGTTTACAGTTAAGCGAAACTACAATTCCTGAAGTGTTGTCGACCGTAAACTATAAAAGTGCAGCGATTGGTAAGTGGCATTTAGGTGGGGGATCGGATGTTGTCGTTAGTCCTACCCATCCTACTGATACGGGTTATGATTTTTATGCAGGAAATTTACATGGCGTTTTATCAAATGGCTTTAATAACTGGAGTAAAACTTCAGAAAACGGCACAAAAAATGAAATAATTACTACCTACGCCGCTGAAGATAAGGTGCAAGAAGCTGCTAACTGGATACAGGGTCAAGCTAGCGAAGCGAACCCCTGGTTTATGTGGTTTTCATTTAATTTACCCCATAGTCCTTTTCATGTTCCACCAATTGGGCAATTTAGCAATGCTGATTTGCTAACTGCATTTAATGCACTAAGTACAGCTGATCAAGCTAAAGCAAAGGTGAATTGTGCAGATACCAGTATACCGATAGAGCTTTGTTATATAGGAATGGTTGAGGCTATGGATTATCACATGGCTGAGTTATTGTCTGCAGTCAATTCTAATGATACCACTGTAATTTTTGTTGGTGATAATGGAACTCCGCGTCCTATTACAGAATCTTTGTTTGGTATTTCAAATGCAAAAGGCACCGTTTTTGAACATGGTGTTCATGTACCTATGATCATTAAAAGTCCTGAGATTACACAAGCTGGACAGGCTGGTGGCAGCCTGGAAATATTAGTTAATACAACGGATTTGTATAGCACAATACTCGAGTTAGCTGGCACAACCAATACCGCTAGTGGAGTTGACTCAATTAGTTTTGCGCCAGCTTTAACGGCAATCAATCCACAAAACAATAGACAAAATGTGTATGCCGAAGTGTTTGAATTAACTATAAGCACTGACAGTAATGGTAATACAGTTAGAAATTATAGTGATTCACAGCAAGCGGTTATGAATCAGGATGGTTTTAAAGCAATAAAAGTTAAAGATTTGTATAGTAATACGGCAAGCTTGATGCCTGATTTTAATCTTTCTGAATATTTACTTAATCACGAACTTAATTATTTCTATAATTTTAATAATGCACATGAAACTAATAATGTTTATGATCTTGTTGATGGGTTTGGACCTATGACGCCTAACAGGATGTTGAAAAATTATGCAAAATTGAGATGTGAAATAGAATTAAATAGCCTAAGTCCGCAAAATACTTTTTTCACTGGTACAGTTAGTGATGAAATTGGAACGCCATTATATGGTGCCAGGTTAACATTGACAGATTTTGCCAGTAATCAGGTTGGTAATGTACGGTTTACTAATTCAGATGGTTTTTATATGAGTCCAATCTTGCCCTATGACACGTTTTTCCGCTTAGATGCGACTAAAATTGGTCATAGTTCAGCTAATTTAATTACGAGACGAAATAATTGTAGAGTGCCAAATGATTTTACATTATTTACGGTAAATTAATTTCCCATTAATTACTAGTTCGATAGTTCTGCAGTTAAAGAAAATAAATGGAAATTAAATGGGGTCAGGTCTTGTGTTTTTCTTTAGTTATATGAAAGCAAAGTAAAAAATCAAGATCTGACCCTTATTTGTATTTAATCTTACTCTTACAAATAGACCGATTTATATAAAATGCAGTGACTGTTTCTATTAATGAAATTATTACCAATATTAGATCTCAGTGCCCTTTAATACTAGAAACAATTGTGCACTGCTCTAAAGTACATATTTATTATGAAAGAGTTTTTAATTAACTTAAGGAAGATGTTTAAAATGAATAACGTAATTAAACTCAATAAACAATTATTTATTCGATCAGTATTGCTTTTCATTACTACTGCTTTACCTGCAGCCTCATATGCCTCTGTAAAATGTGACATAAAATCTCAAATAAATACCAGTGTAGATACCACTAGCATTAATGGCACGGTTATTAAGGGCGCAATTGGTGATGGTATAACTGACGATACCCTGGCATTTCAGGCAAAGCTGAGAGAATGTTCTAATACGCAGTCTACCTGTTATATTCCTGAAGGTATTAATCATTTAATAAAGGGGCATCTCTTTATGTGGGGTGACGCCTGTTTGGTTGGACCTGGCACTATTACCTTTGATACTGATGCGATTACTGAGCCCTATTTATTATCGTTTGGAATATCGGGTAAAAGAATAGATAACTCGTCTATTAATCAAATTGAGAATGTGTTCTCGGGGCAAATTAATGATGTTAATTTTGTTTTGGCTGAGTCAGCTTCAACACTACCACAGCAGCAAAGAGAGTTAGGTCGAATACTTTATTTCTTTAGAACAGATGGTGCAGTTATAAACAGTAATACGTTTGAAGTCGGATCGAATAAATATTCTGCTACATCATCTGGTAATCATAATGATTGGCTTTCCTGGGTGCCAAATTATATTCGTAATAATATAACTATTACGAATAACACGCTTAATGCTCAAGTGGATTTGCATGGAAGTGAGGGTATTGGTCTGGGTTGGTTTACTAATGTTCTAATTGAGAATAATACTATTAATGGGGTAGGGGATGACCCAGTTGCTGTTCATTGGTGCACGAATGTCGAAATATTAAATAACACATTAAGCAGTACGGATGGGCGCCTATTTTCAAGTAACTCTGTCAATGTTGAAATTGCAAATAATACACATACCAGAATTGCTGGTTCTGATGGCAGCTTTCATAAAGGCATAGCGCTTATATGGACAGGTTTTGAAAATAATAGTCCAGGTTTAAATAACCATGCACCTACTAACCATTACATTCACGATAACACGCTTATTTATAATGATGGCTCTATTGATAACGGCGCAGCAATTAGCATGCGCGCATCTAGAGGTTTTATTGTAGAAGATAATGTCATTAATAATAATTCTGCATTAGTAACAGCATCAGCAATACACATTTGGCCGACTGAGCCATTTGAGTGGCCAGTTGGGTCAGGTTTCACTTCATGGGATGACCCTGATAATTTAGATGACCTGGGTGATTGGGCTGAATCTGGTTTGCTTGCACGTGTTCATAGTATAGCGGTTCGTAGAAATATTGGTGGTGGTGATTTCCCTCAAAAAATGGTGATGACAGGTATGGGGCGGCATTATATTGACCCAGTGAATAACGTTATTATGGAAAATAATGTTGCATCCTGGTATCAAAATTTTGAAATTTATGGGGTTAATATAACAACTAATCAGACTTGTCCTGCAATAGATGCCCTCGGAAATATTTGTGACAGTGATTTAGATGGAGATGGTGTTGCAAACGGATTAGATAATTGCCCTGATAGTTATAATCCTAACCAGAGTGATACTGATAGTGATGCAGTAGGAAATGTTTGTGATATTGAACAGCTTGTATTTACGAGTATTGCAAGCGAAGACGGATGGGTTCGTGAATCAAGTGAAGACAGTAATGAGGGCGGTGCTCTGAATACAACTGGTTCCGGTAGTAAGGCTATTCGTTTTGGTGATCATAAAAAAGATCGTCAGTTTAAAAGTATCGTGTCATTCGATACGTCTCTGCTGATAACTGGTTCTGTCGTAAAGGGCGCTCAGTTTGAACTAACACGCGGTAGTAATGCGGGAGATAATGATCCCTATGCTACTTTTGGGATTGCAAATGTTGATTTGTCGGTAGGTGGATTTGGTGGAGACCCGGCATTAGCGGTTAGTGATTTTGAAGCTACAGCAGATATCTCTATGACTGGGCAATTGAGTGATACTGGTGTTTTGGGTATCTCAAATTTAGATTCAGAAGGATTGTCAGCTATTGAAGGTGCAACAAAAGTACAACTACGCATAGAATTTGAGTTAGATGATAACGATGATCGTTCTAATGATTATGTAGGATATTATTCAAGCAATAATGGTAATAGTAATCTGCATCCTCGTTTGATTATTGATTATACGTTACCTGACTAATAAATATGGAAATTGAAGGGATCAATTTAAAGGGGCGGGTCAAACTGAGTTTAACTTAATGTTATCGTGTAACTTGACTCCGACCTCTTTATTTAATGAAGTTCACAAGTCACTAAACAACACCTTTAAAACCAACTGCAGTTCTTGAGCAGCAGGTCTATATTGTCTACAATGGCTTACCTTTTTATTTACTTCAGGTTAGCAACATGAATGACACTAAATCACTACCCACTTTACCAGATCACCTTTCTGTGAATCCTGATAGCCCGCACCATGTAGCCGAAATATTTGAGCATAATATCGGTATTCGGCTTAACGGTAAGGAGCGTTTTAATGTCGAGGAATATTGCATTAGTGAAGGTTGGGTGAAGATTCCCTCTCCAAAAGCGCTGGACCGTAAGGGACAACCACTTTTGATAAAGCTAAAAGGAACTGTTGAAGCCTTTTATAGTTAAGGAGTAATAATTAATTACGGCGTCTCTTTTTACATTGATTTTAAATCACGAATTCATGGTTATTCTTTTAGTCGATATAAAAACACTCGTCATTAAATTAAAGAGGTGGGAGTTTAACTTAATGTTACGGTATAACCTGACTCAAACTCTACTTATAACGTGCTTATAAAGTGACAGAAACGGTAGTAAAAACTATTAAGGCCTAAGGCAGAATTATGTCAGATTTATTTAAAGAAAAAGCAAAAGAATGGGATGTTAATGAGATGGTTACTCAACTCTCATCTGCAATTGGTAGTTGTATCCTTGATAATGTATCGTTAAATAAAACAATGCACGTGATGGATTTTGGAGCCGGAACCGGTTTAATTACATCGCAAGTTGCCCCGTATGTTAATAAAATTACGGCTGTTGATGTCTCCGAAGCAATGTTAGAGCAATTGCTCGCAAAGCAAGAACTTAAAGGCAAGGTAGAAGCACTTTGTCAGGATATTACTACACAGGCGACGGGTGTCGATTATGATTTAATAATGAGTGCAATGGCAATGCATCATGTAGAAGATATAGAAAACATGCTTCAACAGTTCGCGGTGCATCTTAAGCCGGGTGCAAAGGTGGCGTTAGCTGATCTGGACAAAGAAGATGGTAGTTTTCATCCACCAGAAACTCAAGGTGTTTATCATTCGGGTTTTGCGCGAGAAAAGTTTAGTGCGCTATTAGAAAAGAATGGTTTTAAAGATATTAATTTAGTGACTGCGCATAGCGTTGTGAAAGAAGATAAGAAGTACCCAATTTTTCTTGCATTAGCGACTAAAGCCTAGTTTTAACGAGGCGCACGAGAAATATGAAATGCAGACAAGTAGCAGGAAAAGTGGGGCAGAGCCCAAAAAGTTGAGTCAGAACCCAGGCTTCTCTAATATTAGAAACAATTGTGCTCTGACTCCGGTTATTCAGTGATCAGTAAAAATCGTTAGCTGTTGTATAGGGAAGTAATTGTGTTTAAAGAAAAGAAAGCACTTTTATTGGATATGAATAGTACATTTATGTTTGGGGAGGATAGGTTTGGCGAAACCGAAGACTACTCACTATATTATAATAAGATTGGCGGTACTCTTAAAAAGGAAGAACTAAACAATATTATTACATCTGCTTATGAATATCTTGATATTAGATATCCGAATGCAAAATATAGAAATAACTTTCCATCTTTGGAGAAAGCGATTCAAAAGACGTTTCATAAGAAATTATCAGAGGAAGAAATAGAAAAAATTATTGATACTTTTGCATTCCATGAGATGGGGTATATCACACAGGAATATGCTGAAGCGCTTCATACGCTAAGTAAATATTTCATATTAGCTGTAGTTATCGACATTTGGGCGCCCAAAAAAGTCTGGGTCGAAACTTTTGAGAAACACGGAATACTTAATTTGTTTTCGGCGATATCGTTCTCCTCAGATCTCGGGGTGGTCAAACCATCGCCTGGCGCATTCGAACTGGTTGTCGGTCAATTAAACCTTCTAAAAGGCGAGTGTTTGGTTATAGGGGATTCTGTAAGAAGAGATCTTGGTGGCGCTATGGCTGCTGGGATTGATTGTGTTCTGGTGGGTGGCGCTAGTGATTCTGGTGCGCTAGGCTGTTACCCTAGTCTTTTAGAATTTTGTAATGAAATATCATAAAAAGGCTCAGAG
>Ga0316205_10004052_pt1 | contig 13217 bp, 12 predicted proteins | sample 3monthpyrite_MG_FD_204941 | JGI IMG/M metagenome (GOLD analysis project Ga0316205, IMG submission 204941) | Microbial mat bacterial communities from mineral coupon in-situ incubated in ocean water Damariscotta River, Maine, United States -... | ecosystem: Environmental > Aquatic > Marine >... | reverse complement strand
TTGACCGGTCTGGCACAAATGGTGGCAGAAGAACTGGAATGTGACTGGTCGAAAGTCACCACGGAATATCCTACCCCGGGCCAGAATATTGCGCGTGGCAATGTATGGCAGAGTTTCGCTACTGGTGGTAGCCAGGGGATTCGGGGCAGTCATTTGTATGTGCGCAAGGGCGGTGCAGTAGCACGTCATATGTTGATTCAGGCGGCGGCAGAACAATGGGGTGTCGAGATGGTTGACTGTAGAGTGGCCAATAGCGTGATCACCCATGTGCCTACTGGCCGTAAAATTACATACGGCAAGGTCGCTGCAGCGGCAGCTGATCTATTTCCTCCCGAACATATCGAACTCAAAGATCCGAAAGACTGGAAGCTGATTGGTCAGCCGGTTAAGCGTCTCGATACGGATGACAAACTCAATGGTAAACAGATTTTTGCTACTGATTTGAGCTTGCCAGGCATGCTCAATGCCAGCATCAAAGCCTGCCCGGTGTTTGGTGGCAAGTTAAAATCATTTGATGACGCCAAAGTCCGTAACATGCCGGGTGTCCGCAAAGTGGTTGCGGTAGATGATGATGCGGTTGCGGTGATAGCAGATACCTGGTGGCAGGCAAATAAGGCACTGGATGCGTTACCCATCACCTGGGACCAAGGTCAGAATGCGAATGTCAGTACTGCCTCCATCGATGAAATGCTGGATGAAGGTTTGACCTCCAACGACAGAGTGTTTGTGGGCAATGAGAACGGTGATGCTGTGAAGGCATTGAAAAGCGCAAGCAAAGTGGTTGAAGCGACGTATCGTTATCCTTTTCAAAATCACGCCACTATGGAACCAATGAACGCCACTGCACTTTGGACCAAAGACAAGTGCGAGGTCTGGTGCCCAACCCAAAACGGCACGGCATCATTAAATGCAGCAGCAGAAGCGGCTGGTTTACCTGTTAGCCAGTGTGATGTCTACAAGATTCATTTAGGGGGTGGCTTTGGTCGTCGTGGTGCATTTCAAGATTATGTAAAGCAAGCGGTCGCCATTGCCAAACAGTTACCAGGCACTCCGGTTAAATTGCTCTGGACGCGCGAAGAAGATATGAGACATGGTCATTATCATCCTATTACCAAGTGCAAACTGCGCGGTGGCCTGGACAAACAAGGTAACTTAACCGGTTTGCATGTGCGCATTTCGGGTCAATCAATTCTGGCCGGAGTAAATCCCGGCTGGATGAGCAATGGCGCCGATATGTTTACCTTCCAGGGGATGTTGCCGGAAGGTGATCATGCTATCAGTTACACGGTGCCGAACTTACTGGTCGATCATGCGATGCGTAATCCGCCGATTCCGCCCGGCTTCTGGCGTGGCGTGAATGTTAATCAGAATGCAATCTATATGGAATCCTTCATTGATGAGCTGGCCCATACCGCCGGTAAAGATCCCCTGGCATTTAGACAGACATTAATGGCGAAGCATCCCAAGGCGCTAGCTGTGCTTAACGCTGTCGCCGAAAAAGTAGAGTGGGGTAAGCCTGCTGAGAAAGGTGTGCATCGTGGCCTGGCAGTATGTAAAGCGTTTGCCAGTCATGTTGCCGCGTGTGCGGAAGTTTCTGTTGATGATAACGGACAATTGAAGCTGCATCGTATTGTTGCCGCGACTGATCCCGGTTATGCAGTGAACCCACAACAGATCGAAGCGCAGGTGGAAGGTTCCTTTGTTTTTGGCTTGTCTGCCTTGCTTTACGGTGAATGTACAATTAAAGATGGTGCTGTTGAGCAGAGTAATTTTCACAATTATCCCTCTATGTTGATGAAGGCAATGCCCAAGGTCGAAGTTATTGTGATGCCTTCCGGTGGTTTTTGGGGCGGCATTGGTGAGCCCACCATTGCCGTCGCGGCACCGGCGGTATTGAATGCCATCTTTGCCGCGACGGGCAAACGAATACGACGGTTCCCATTAAAGGACGTTGATCTGCGGGTCGCATAAACGATGCAAAACTATGGTACTGATCAGAACGTATTACTAAGGGCTGTCGAGTGGTTAGAGCAGGGCCATGAGGTTATCCTGGTTACTGTCTTAAAAACCTGGGGATCATCGCCGCGTCCACCGGGATCACTTATGGTCATGAGTCGTGATGGTGTTGTCGACGGTTCGGTGTCAGGTGGCTGTGTTGAAGACGATATGCTGCAACGTTATGTTAAGCATCAGCTCAGTGACTCTTATCCTACCCGAGTTGATTATGGTGTTAATCGTGATGATGCCACACGTTTTGGTTTACCCTGTGGTGGTCGTCTCGAACTTCTGATTGAACAGCTACAGTCTGACAGCATCAAACAGCTTGTGTCATTACTTGATGCGATGCAGCAACATAAGTTAATGGCACGTAACGTCGATTTGCAAACGGGTCAGGTCTCGTTGGAAACTGCCAGTGCAGAACAGGACTTTGTTTGTACGAATACAAATGTAAGTAAAGTCTTTGGCCCGCAATGGAATATGTTGTTGATTGGTGCATGCCATCTTTCACAATATGTTTCGCAAATGGCATTGATGCTTGGCTACCGAGTTATCGTCTGTGATCCTCGTGAAGAGTACGCAAGGAAATGGCAGGTCGAGGGGACGGAATTAACGAGCATTATGCCTGATGACGCCGTAATCAAATACGCCCAGCAACCGCGCAGTATTGTGCTTGCACTTACCCACGATCCCAAGCTTGATGACATGGCTCTGCTTGATGCACTACAGTCTCCTGCTTTTTATGTGGGGGCGATCGGTTCACAGCGTAATTGTGATTCACGTCGGCAACGATTAAAAGGCCTGGGGATTTCAGGTATCCAGTTGCAACGTTTACATGCGCCTGTTGGTTTAGCTATCGGCAGTCACACACCACCGGAGATCGCCGTGTCTATTCTTGCTGAAATCACCCAACAACGTAATGTGCCTGCTCATATTAATTTTCCGACTCAATCTAATCTAGCTAGTCAGGCTGAAAAAAGTCCGTTAGTAGCCCGTGAGTAACCTACCGATTGGGATTTTACTGGCAGCAGGGCAAAGTAGCCGGTTTGGTGCGAACAAACTACTTCATCCTGTTGCTGATGACACTCCTATGTTAATCATCTCAGCGAAAGCACTGACAAGTGTGTTACCTGGCTCTGTTGCAGTGATTAACCAGAGATTAGCTTCGTATACGCCACAACTTGAAGAGTTGGGTATGAAGGTTGTCATTAATAAACATGCTGAGTCGGGAATAGGGAGTAGCATTGCCTGTGGGATTCGAGCCTGTGAACATGCGTCTGAATATTTCTCGGGCTGGCTAATTGCCCTGGCAGACATGCCGTATATAAAACCCGACACCATTTCATTGCTGGCGGAAAAAATGCGAGGCGGTGCAGATATCGTTGCACCCGTATATAAATATCAACGCGGGCATCCAGTCGGTTTTAGTCATCCTTATCAGAGTGAATTGATGGCGTTAAATGAAGATGTCGGTGCGCGCGACATTATTAATCGACATCTGGATAAATTAGAACTTGTGATGGTTAATGATGCTGGGGTAATCAAAGATATCGACCACGCAAGCGAATTGTCTGAGTCAGGATAGTTCGACTTCTACTGATAATCTAACAGCTTAATTAGCGATGAGATGGTGATAGAGGCTTATGTGCGATGATAAGTATCTTACGTAGTGTGACCGACTATAATGTTCTGAATCAGTCTTTATATTAGGATATCTTAAAATATTACAGAAATTGTAAGGTTTATCGTGATGCACAAGAATAATTCGGCTAATCGGTGGGGCGGCCAATGGTAACAACAAACTATCCAGGTGTGTATGTCGAAGAGGTATCAAGCGGGGTGCGGCCGATTGAAGGTGTTAGCACGTCAACGGCAGCCTTTGTTGGTGAAACAGAAAAAGGGCCGCTTGATCGTGCCTTGATGGTCAGCCGTTATTCTGATTTTGAGGCCGAATACGGCAAGCCACTCAAAGCACGCTGGTTGTCCTATGCTGTACAGCAATTCTTTGACAACGGCGGGACACGTCTTTACATCGCACGTGTCGCACCGCAAAAAGAAATCGTGCCTAATGATGCTGATTATCAAAAGGCATTTGCTTTGCTGGATGCGATTCCTGATATCAATATCATTGCAGCACCGGGTAGGGGCTCCCTTGCTATGGTCAATTTTGGTGCTGACTATTGTGAGCGTCGCGGGGATTGTGTTTTTATCGGTGATATGGATTTATCAGTGGATACCCCGGCTAAAGCGGAGCACTTCGTTGGGGGGCTGCATACAACCAGTTCACATGCGGCGGTCTATTTTCCATGGTTACGTTTGAAGAGCCCGACTCGCACTTCTCTTGCCCCCCTTTTTGTTCCTCCTTCCGGCGGGGTAGCAGGACTTTATGCGCGCACCGATGCGACACGCGGTGTCTGGAAAGCACCTGCGGGTAAGCAAGCCACCATTAAAGGTGCTATCGAGCTGACGGCCACAGTTTCTGATCAGGAACAAAACCTGCTTAACCCTTTTGGGGTCAACGTCATTCGAGAGATACCTGGTTCCGGTATAGTTGTATGGGGTTCGCGTACCCTGGCCACACAGACACAAGCGGAGTTTCGTTATGTCTCGGTACGGCGTATGGCGATTTACCTGAAAGAGAGTATCGATAAATGGATCCAATGGGCCGTTTTTGAACCGAATGATGCCAACTTGTGGCAACAGCTTCGACTTAACATTGGCTATTTCATGGCTGCGCAATTTCGTGAAGGTGCCTTTGCCGGGCAAAAGGCGGATCAGGCCTATTTTGTAAAGTGTGATCAGGAGACGACCACGCAAGCCGACATTGACCATGGCATCGTTAATGTTCAGGTGGGATTTGCTCCATTGAAGCCGGCTGAGTTTGTCGTGCTTAGCTTTACCCAACGTGCCGGTCAAGTCTAACGTACTTCATGCAAACAAAGCCGCGATACTTAGTGGCTAATAGTCTCAAATATATGCGAAGATAATACCTACCTCTATTATTAAGTAACACTCGATGAGGATATATTATGGCGTTTCGCGTAAAGTTGTCTTCTTGCAGGCAAGCCTACTGGTTTTATAGCTGTTCTTTTGCGGAGTTGGATGACAATGGCTAAACAGGATCAGGACAAACTCGATAAAATTGTAGCTGATGCGCGACGTGCGAGTGAAGCACGTGATCAGGGATATCGCGAGCAGGCGTTGAAGATGTATCCACATATTTGTGGTCGTTGCGGCCGTGAATTTGGTGGCAAGAATCTCGCAGAGCTGACTGTGCACCACCGCGACCATAATCACGATAATAATCCTCCTGACGGCAGCAACTGGGAGTTGTTATGTCTGTATTGCCATGACAACGAACATCAGCGTCAGTTAGAGGCACAGCAGAGTTCTGCTGGTAGTAATAGTGGTGCTACCGCAACCCATAATCCTTTTGCTAATTTAAAATCCATGTTGGAAAAAGATAAGTGAGCTGGAGTAAGTTTCGACGGCCAATTGTTGCTATTTCTATGTTGAATCAGAAAGTGAATAGAATTTAATTGCGTATCTCAAATCAGGTAAGCATCCCCGACGAGGAAATCGAACTCAGTGCGATCCGTGCCCAGGGAGCAGGTGGTCAGAACGTCAATAAGGTCTCTTCGGCGATTCACCTACGCTTTGATATTAACGCCTCATCTTTACCCGAGTTTTACAAACAGCGATTACTAGCAATATCAGATTCGCGCATTAGCAAGGAAGGGGTGATTGTCCTGAAAGCTCAGCGCTTTCGAACCCAGGAAAAAAACCGTGAAGATGCACTTGAGCGTCTGAAGGCATTGATTCAAAGTGTCGCGGTGACACAAAAGAAACGTCAGCCCACCAAACCGAGTAAATCTGCAAAGAAAAAGCGTCTTGATCAAAAGACCCGCCGTGGAAAGATCAAGGCCTCGCGGGGCAAGGTGACGGATTACAACGGTTAGGAAATACCCTCTATTTTTCCAAGAGTCACACGCTCTTTTTAGCTATTTTTGGCCCCACCATGCACTCTAAGACCTCCTGATTTGGCCGAATTACTCCTGGATTATCATACAGGAGCCCGCTAACAATATGTTTTTAAAGGATATTATCGTTTTTTGTTTGTGGTTTATCAAACCGGAGGTTACGACTAGTACAGCTGGCTAATCTGTCCCTTATTCATTGCCAATATGGGACAACAGAGTGAAACCAAGCATTTACACAAAGCGTAAAAAACTGGTCTTTTGGCTGGTGATGATTGCGTTGGCCTCATTGGCCGTTCGTATCCTGGGGGGCTATCACTTCCATGAGTCGGCATTGTTGTATGTCGGTATCCCTTTCGTGATAGCACTTGTATTAATCCTGCTGCGTCCAGTCGGCGAAGTCAGTTGGAAAAAGCGTTACCTAATTCGACTAATGGATGCCTTCATTATCATGCTGGGCAGTTCAGTTGTGTTGTTTGAAGGCTTTGTCTGTGTAGCAATGTTCATCCCGATATATCTGCTGATTATGTTGTTAATGTTTTTGTTTGAAGCTTTCACACAACGCGCCAGGCGCAAAGGGCGCGGAACCTTGTCGGTGCATCTGTTACCGGCACTGGTTTTATTTTCTTCGTTTGAAGGTGTTAGCCCGGAAACGAGTTTTGATCGCAATGAATCAGTGATTGTTACTCGTGTCGTGTCAGTTAGTGCCGCAGAGATAAAAAACAACCTGCAACAACCTATGGATTTACAAACTGCACGGCCCTGGTTTTTACATTTGTTTCCGATGCCTTATGCAATTAATGCTGGCAGTCTTAAGGCGGGAGATGTACATGAGATCCATTTTCGTTATTACCGCTGGTTTGTGACCAATTTGCATGAAGGAAAAATGCTGTTGCAAATCTCACAAGTCGAAGAAGATCGCATTAAGACCCGATTTTTAGAAGACACCAGCTATTTTTCCAATTATCTACACCTTAAGGGAACCGAGATTTTGCTCGAAGCATTAGGGCCGGAGCAAACCCGTGTGACTTTACGCATAGATTATGAACGCACGCTGGATCCTTATTGGTATTTCGCACCTGTTTCACGTTATGGCGTGAGTAAAACAGCTGACTTTTTAATTACGGAGGTGTTAACCAATGATCGCCATTGAATTGAATGCACAAGCTTACGACAATGCTCGCATTGTGGAACAGACAGGTACCAATGCATGGCAAGGTAAAGTCGTCTGGTCCTGGAGTAAATCATTCTGGATTACCATGATGACACTGATTGGTGTGGTGGGGGCACTCTTTACATTCTCACTAGAGAATAGTCTGGTGTTTTTGTTAAGCACCGCTATCACACTCAATCTCGGACATTCGCTGGGAATGCATCGACGTTTTATCCATCAAAGTTATAACTGTCCAAAATGGTTAGAACATTTATTTGTCTATTTTGGAGTATTAGTCGGTCTGGCCGGACCGTATGGAATGATGCACACACACGATTTACGTGATTGGGCACAACGCCAGAAACGCTGTCATCCTTATTTTGGTCACAAGGCATCCTTTTTCAAAGATGGCTTTTGGCAGATGCATTGTGATGTCATTCTGGAACATCCACCCATGTTTGTTCCTGAAAAGGAAGTAGCAGAAGATAGATTTTACCAATTTGTTGAAAAGACCTGGATGTGGCAACAGTTGCCAATCGCTCTGTTGTTCTATTTTATTGGTGGGATCGACTGGGTGATTTGGGGTGTCTGTCTGCGCGTGGCAGTGTCAGTAACGGGTCATTGGTTTATCGGGCACTTTGCGCATAATACCGGTCATCGTGAATGGCATGTCGAAGGCGCAGCAGTACAGGGTTTTAATATCAAGTTTTTTGGGCTTATTAGCATGGGAGAGTGCTGGCATAACAATCATCACGCCTTTCCGAATTCTGCATTGTTAGGGATCCATGATAATCAGTCCGACCCAGGCTGGTGGGTATTGCGTTTCCTGGAAAAGATAAACCTGGCCTGGGACATAAAACAACCTCAGGACCTGCCAGTCAGACCAGAGCTGGTCGAGATTAGTAGCAACAATAGTGATAAAGAGTCATCCTTGCTATATGAGTTTAGATTGCTATAAAAAATCAGATAAAACGATAATGAATAGATCTGTTGGCATTTAGATCTGGGTAATATGGTTAAGATCCGCGTATATGTAGATTTACCAGTAATAGTTATTTAGCGATAACCTTATTTGCTATACTATTCGCAGTATTTCTAGACTGATGCAATCCATTATGAAAGGAGGATTAGGCTTTGATTACCTATTTTTATTGGGCACTGGTATTTGCTGTTGCTGTTAGTTTTTTGTTTTTCCTTGGTCGTGCAGATAAGTGGAAGATTGGTTTTATTGGTATGGGGGTGGTGTTGTTCATCGGCTGGATAGCTTATTTTTTCCACTTTCAGCAAGTGTTCGTTAAGCATTATGGTGGTGTAATGTCGATATCGGTTCCTAAAGGTCAGCAACACATTGCTGCTACCTGGAAAGAAGATAATTTATGGATAGAAAATTATGATCCTGAAACGAATACCTGTTACTTCAACGAATATTCAAAAGGTAACCTGCTGCAAGGCAAGGTCAGCATTAAGAACTGTAATCCACTGCGAGCTGCGCCAGGCACACATTCTGCATCGGCTCCGGTACCTGTTCCATCTACGGATCAACCGGCTAAGTAATTAAGTTCTAAATATTTTATAATTCAGGATGAATACTTAATTAAACCAGAAAATCAGGATCATTATTGTGCCAAAAGCAAGTGAATTGAAAAAAGGGATGGTGGTTGATATTAATGATACACCTCACGTGGTTAAAAGTATTGACTGTAAAAGCCCATCCTCCCGCGGCGCATCAACTATCTATAAAATTCGTTTTAATAACCTGAAAACAAAACGTAAGCTAGACGAATCACTAAAAGCCGACGACATCTTGAAGCTAAGTGATTGTGAGCGTGTCTCTGTACAGTATTCCTATAAGAATGACGATGAATATGTATTCATGAATACCGAAGACTACAATCAGTATTCGGTGAGCGCTGAAGATCTTGATGGTATGGAATTGTATTTAACAGAAGGGCTTGAAGGCATCGTTGCCTTGTTACTAGATGACGTAGTAATCAGTATAGAGTTGCCACAATCCGTTAATTTGGAAATAGTCGAAACTGCACCGGGTATTAAGGGTGCGAGTGCCAGCGCCCGCACTAAACCCGCTATTTTATCGACAGGCCTGGAAATTCAGGTTCCAGAATATCTAGAACCAGGGGAAATTGTTAAGGTGAATACCACCAATATACTTTTTATGTCGCGCGCATGAAAAGCGAATTGAAATAAGTTGTCATAATGCAAATATGTTAGCGAGTTCCGTTATTCGTGGAATCGCTAAGTGGTGCAAGTATTTCACAACTACAATCAAGTGGTAGAATCAGCCATATTTTTTCCAGGCAAGTCGGCCGGTTTTGTTTGAGACTTTCTCCAAGCATTAATATCGCATCCTTGACGGATATCTTTCCATGTGTGGTTCCGAGCAGTGGCATTGCGACTGTGGTAAATCGATTTTCCTGGATTATAGCCATCACATTAAGCCAGGCCGTTTGTATGAATGCTGGTTGACAGGTGGGGGTGTGTTCTATGTCATGCACAATCGCCAACAGTCTTTTTGGCTGTTGCCCTTTTACAACAACTGAACCGAGAGGGTGGCTTGGGTTATCTTCGAGCGTATTAGCGAGATACCAGGCGGGTTTGCCGGGGTCATGCAAACTTGTTTGCGGGTTTAATAGTAGCTCGGTATCCTGTTCTTCGAGCATCGCTTGAGGAGTAAAGGGCGGATAGTCTTTAGGGGCGGCATGGATTGTAATACCCTGATATACAAGGACACAGTCATTTTTATTCCAGATGAGTTCAATGGTCATGCTATCAACTGTTTTTTGCCTATTCGCTGTATACTTGCTCAAATTCGACGTTTAAATGTAAGGCTAGCAGACCCGTAGACGTGGCAAAAGACATAATTTATAGCACTATTTCGTACCAGCTTCGAAGCCATTTATTGCTAGAATAGCTGAGTTTCCACGATGACGCACAACGATAGAACTTCTTATGTTTAAATTTATCCGCAACTGGCTAGACCGCCGAATTATTCAACGATCTACGATTAACGCTGCGCAGTGGGAAGAGGCTATGTCTGCACTACCATTGTTGAAAGGTATGACCCTGGATGACAGAAAGCAGCTGTGTGAACTGGCCATTTTATTTTTACATCGCAAGGTGTTCGAAGGTGCACAGGGCTTTGTCGTAACACAATCCATGGCGCTGATTATTGCTTTGCAGGCATGCCTACCCATTTTGAAACTCGGGCTACATGTGTATAACGGTTGGTATTCGGTGATTGTCTATCCGTCCGGGTTCGCACCAAAGCGGGTCGTTACCGATGAGTATGGTGTGGAGCATCATGTACAATCCAATCTATCAGGCGAGTCCTGGCTGAAGGGGCCTGTAGTCCTATCGTGGGATGATAGCGAATATGCGGGTGTGATCGATGGACATAATCTGGTGATTCATGAATTTGCCCATAAACTCGATATGCAAAATGGGGCTGCGAATGGTTTCCCGCCACTGCACAAAGGCATGGATCGCAGTGCATGGGTATCGGCCTTTAGTGAAGGATTTAAAGATTTTCAGAATAAGTGCGATCGTGGTAAACACATTGGTATCGATTGTTATGCGGCGAGCTCTCCTGCAGAGTTTTTTGCTGTATTGAGCGAAGTATTTTTTGAGCGACCTGATGTTATTCAGCATTACTATCCAGCGGTCTACGACCAACTAAGCCATTATTACCGACAGGCTACACTTACGCGCTTGAGTAATGTCTAGTTCAATTCCGAGTCAATTCTGGTTCAATTCTGGCGAATTAATAAACGCTGACCATCTAGGATATGTCGACCAATTTAATTTGTATGCGGCCTGATGATATTATTAATAAAGAAATCAGATTAGACGAGGAGTTAGAATGCGCGGGGCTGTATTTTTATTGGTGATGATAAGTTTATCCGGTTGTGATTTTTTACAACGCTTTGAGGATAAGACACAGATAATACTTGAGGTTGATTCGCGTTGGGCTGCTCAGGCCAGGCTGGATTATCTTCAGGGTGAAATACGTAATTTTATGCGTAGCAAGAATCAACGCTATCATTCGTTGCAACGGCAAGATGACGCATTACGACTAAAATATAAGCCGAACTCTCAATTAGATTTAATCGCGTCATTACGAAAAGAGTTTCCCGAGTTGGCGATTAACGAGGATCTTACCCAAGGAGCAACATCTTATCGGTATCTTGAGCTGAATATGCCAGAGAAAATACGCGATGAGATTATTGGGATGGCACGTGATTACAATATGGATGTGATTGCTCGTTTGTTGAACGATCGCGGTATTGATACAAAGTATAAATCTATCGGTATAGATCGTATTGAACTCGAGCTCGCAGAAAGTAATGTAGATGAGACGCTATTGAACTTAATAACGCGTTATCAGCACCTGGCGTTATATCTGGTAAGTAAGGATGATGCCTCTAATGGGTTTACTGTCACCATGGCAGATCAAGCACCCTTGCGTTTAGAGCATGAGAGTGTCATTACAGGGGATTCGATTATTAAGGCATTTGCAGAAGAGGATAGAATGTCTCAGCAGCCCGCAATTGCAGTCGAACTGGATGATACAAGTGCGGAACATATGAGAACTGTGACGCGCGCGAATCTGGGTAAAAAAATGGCCGTCCTTCTGGTTGAGTATAAATATGGTGAAGATAAAGTACAGGGATACCAGGACGCAAAGGTACTCTCTGTTGCGACTATTCAGGGAGTATTTGGCAAACGTTTTATAATTACGGGCCTTGATGATATGCGCGAAGCCAGAGCGCTTGCATATCATATGCGTGCAGGTGAGTTGGCGACGCCATTACGTGTAGTGCGCGTTGGTGGAAAAACTATCCCTTATGAGAATAAAGAGCAAGGAAGTGTCAAGCCAGAAGCTAGAACACGACAAACTCAATAACATAGTCTTCACTTAACAGTATAATCTCTCGCTTCCAGACAGGCACTAATTGCGCGCTTGTAATTACTCCTTTCTTGCTCACTTAATTCATCACCATCTTCAAGACTAGGATCAACACGGGTTTCACTGACAGCCCAACGATGACATTCATAACGATCTTGCGCCTGTTGTTCTTCAGACTGACCATGGTTCGGATAAATGAACAAGCGGCCCTCTGTAGCCTCAGAAATAGCTGATTCAGCCGCTCGCGGCTTTTTGACCACGACATAGGCTTCATAGTTATCATCCCAGATATAGTAGACATCGTTAACATAATAATAAGCTTGACCGCCAATATAGAAGGTAATAAAACCGATAGGTAATTCATGAACAATGGCGCCGATGGGAGCCCGCACCACGACATAGGCACTGTCATAGTAACGGTAATAGACTCCGCCATAATAGAAATACGGTAGGCCTCCGATAAATATTCTGACATGGGCATGTGGTAAAAATGTGATGCGAAAACCTATGGGGTGATAATGCCGATGTATCGGCGCTAGATAACGCGTGTGGTAATGATAGGTCTCATGATGATGGTGAGGATGCCGTCTATGTTTTGTGGAATAGCGCCTATAGTGGCGATCATGCGCGCTGCGTGCGTGACGTTGCTTTATGCTGCCGCGATGATATGGTTCTGCATGCCGACGTTTTTCAGATCTATGATTTTCTCTATGTGGAGGTAAAGGTTGGTGCCTGTCCCGGCGGTTGTGCGAGTCTCTGTGATCAGACCGCCTTTGTTCCGGCTGCCGTTGCTCTTTCCGGTGGTCATCGTATTTTCGCTTTTGCTGCTCTTTTGAAGGGACTCTCTTTAACGGGCCGCTGGGAGAGGGTTCTCCGGGTAAAAATTGTTTCTGTGCGCCCTTGTGTTGCTTTTTGCCCTGCCAGTCACTGGCCTCGCTGGTGACAGGTAATAGTGAGAACACGCATAGACAAATCATAAGCGTTTGCCAAATTGTAAGTTTTACAGACATATCCTTCCCCTTTGCCTGAGATAATATAGGACAAATTATATGCACTTTTGATTTATAACGTTGATCCAGGACAAATCCGTCGAAAAAAATTGTATTATTTTTACGTTTCGAAGGATTTTTTAGAATTGTGGTAGATGTGCGGGGCTCAGTACGTC